>Ga0169931_10003996_pt1 | contig 23133 bp, 19 predicted proteins | sample Kivu_15m_20L_FD_129675 | JGI IMG/M metagenome (GOLD analysis project Ga0169931, IMG submission 129675) | Freshwater microbial communities from Lake Kivu, Western Province, Rwanda to study Microbial Dark Matter (Phase II) - Kivu_15m_20L... | ecosystem: Environmental > Aquatic > Freshwater > Lake...
AGAAACAAAAAAGTAGCGGCCAAATAAATGAAAATAAGTTTAGGCATAAACAGGAATATTTCGTTCCAACAAATATAGCACGAAAACAAATCAATTTATTGCCCCTCATTTCCAAAAAAAAAATAGGGGATCTCCTATTTCCCCTATTATTTTTTGGAAATTTAAGAATAGGATTCTATATTGGGAGCATAGTTAAATTATAAATTCAAGAATTAGTTTTCAGCCAATTAAAAAGCCCCAGAGTAAAACGCTGGGGCTTTATTGTCAGACCATTCAGGGCATTTATTTACCGCTATCTTCTTCAATAACTGCCGATAATCCTTTATCTGTTAAAGAGTCTTTTAAAGGTTTTAACACGCTTTTGGGTCCTGTTTTGACTGTAGCTTTACCCTTTAGATGAATGAGCAAAGCCAGTTGCTCCGCCTGAGTCTCAGAATGATTTAAAACCTGAATAAAACAATCGATAACCCAGTTAAACGTATTATGTTCATCATTAAATACGACTAATCTGGCTACATTACCCGTAATATCAGTATCAATATCCTCTGTAATTTCGGTTAAAACCATTTCATCCGTATCCGCATGAGAAAACATCATAACTATAAAATATTACAAATTATGCAAAGTATTTTTAACAGCATCAAAGTTCGGTAAATCTCCCGCACTTTCCAATACTTCAGCATATTGGATAATTCCATTTTTATCAACAACGAAGGCAGATCTTTTGGAAACATGTTTCATTCCAAATACAAAATCTTCGTACTGACTGCCATAAGCAGCGGAAACAGTGCGATTGAAATCAGATAACAACGGAAAATTCAGGTTTTGCTCTCCTTTAAATTTATCCAATGTAAAAATAGAATCTACAGAAATTGCGATAACTTGGGCATTCAAATTTTTGTACGTCTGGATATCGTCTCTGGTATTACATAATTCCGTTGTGCAGACCCCTGTAAAAGCTGCAGGAAAAAATAAAATGACAACCGGTTGTCCCTGGAAGTCAGAAAGAGATACCTCTTTTTTCTCATTTGAGAACAAAGTAAAAGTGGGCGCTTTATCACCAATTTTCAACATGATGGGTTATTTTAGTTTGAAATATATTTAATGACATTTATACTCAAATTGTTCATGAAAGAGCCTTTTCGTTCCTATTTATACCTTCATTTTTCCATTGTTTTATTTGGCTTTACCGCTATCTTGGGCGCGGCTAATTCTCTGCCAGCAATTCCCCTGGTCTGGTGGCGTATATGTTTAACTGTAATCAGCTTAGGATTATTTACAAAATTAAACGCTATTTTCAGACTTGTTCAATTAAAAAATATATTATTTATTTGTGGAACAGGTCTTATTGTTGGATTACACTGGCTCACTTTTTATGGTTCTATTAAAGCTTCCAATGCATCCGTTGGTGTCTTAGCCCTGGCAGCTACGCCATTGTTTACATCATTCATTGAGCCGCTGGTACAAAAACGAAAGATTAACATCATTGAAGTTCTTCTTTCATTTCTGATTATTCCCGGTATGATATTAATTTTCCGGACGCTGCCGGCTAAATTTTTAGATGGCTTTTTTATAGGCTTGACATCTGCTTTTTTAGCCGCTCTTTTCAGTTCCTTAAATCAAAAAATGACTTTATTTTCTGATGCTATTACCCTTACTTTTTTAGAACTGGGCAGTGCCTTAATCGTTATTTCTTTATTTATACCTTTTTGGTCAGGCTTTAACCCTGGTGAAGCTTTTATACCTCAAAACTTCACAGACTGGATTACCTTAATAGTTCTGGCTATTTTATGTACCAGCCTGGCCTATTCGCTAACGCTTCATGCTATGAAAAAACTAAGTGCTTTTACGGTAAGCCTGAGTATGACGCTGGAGCCTATTTATGGCATTGGTTTCGCCTGGTTACTTCTAAAAGAAAACGAACAATTAACAAACTCCTTCTATTGGGGGAGTCTGTTAATCATTCTTTCCGTATTTATTTATCCGATTTATAAATCCACTCAAAAAGAGGAAACATAAATTATTTGGTGGTTTCCTCAACCGTTTCAGGCACAACCTCTTCTTTGATATCTTCAGGATGATAAAATTTTTCCTCTTCCTGATAAGGGCGGGGGCCAATTAATTTTTCCAGGTCTGATTTATGCAATACCTCTTTGGCCAGTAACTCATGCGCCAGTTTCTCTAATTCAACTTTTTTCTCAGTTAATAATTGCTGAGCCCGTTCATATTGAAAATGAAGCAGTTGCCTAACTTCCTCATCAATCAAAGAAGCAGTTTCATCGGAATATGGTTTATGAAAGGAATCATTTTGCATACCATAAAATGAAACCTGCCCAACCTTTTCATTCATGCCAAAAATAGAAATCATACTATAGGCCATTTTTGTAACCTGATCCAGATCGTTTTGAGCTCCTGTAGATATTTTACTGAATATAAGTTTTTCTGCAGCACGTCCGCCGAAAGTCATACATATCCTGTCTAACAGTTGTTCTGTCCTTGTAATATTTTCCTCTTTGGGCAAATATTGAGCAAAACCAAGGGTTCCGATACCACGGGGTACAATTGTAACTTTGACAAGGGGCGAAGCATGTTCCAGATACCAGCCACAAATAGCATGTCCTGCTTCATGGTAAGCGATTATTTTTTTCTCCTCTGGTGAAATAAGTTTATTTTTCTTTTCCAGACCTCCGATTACCCGATCCAGTGCATAATTAAAATCATCTAAATCGACTGCTGCTTTATTCCTTCTTGCCGCAATGAGGGCGGCTTCATTACAGACATTTGCAATATCAGCTCCGGCAAAACCTGGTGTCATTTCCGCCAGAATGAAAGGCTTAATGTCATCTGATTTAATTATAGTTTTTAAATGCACTTTAAATATAGCTTCTCTTCCTTTAAGATCCGGGCGGTCAATGCCTATCTGCCTGTCAAATCGGCCAGGCCTGAGTAAGGCACTATCCAGAATATCAGGTCTGTTTGTAGCAGCCATTAATATAACTCCCTTGTCCGTGGAGAAACCATCCATTTCAACCAGCAACTGATTTAAGGTATTTTCACGTTCATCATTGCCGCCTTGCATATTATTTTTACCACGAGCCCGGCCTATGGCATCAATCTCATCTATAAAGACAATACAAGGTGCCTTCTCCCTGGCTTGTTTAAATAAATCTCTTACCCTTGACGCACCGACACCAACAAACATTTCAACAAAATCAGAACCGGAAATAGAAAAGAAGGGAACACTGGCCTCACCTGCAACTGCTTTTGCCAGTAAGGTCTTACCTGTACCAGGAGGGCCCACCAGCAAAACACCTTTTGGGATTTTACCACCAAGCGCTGTATATTTTTTAGGCGTTTTCAGGAAATCGACTACTTCCATTACCTCTTCTTTAGCCTCGTCCAATCCGGCAACGTCAGCAAAAGTAACGTTCACCTTACTATTCTGATCAAAAAGAGTTGCTTTTGATTTTCCTATATTGAAAATTTGACCCCCGGGACCACCGCCGCCGCCGCCTACTCGACGCATGATGAAAAGCCAGATGGCAATAAGAATAAAAACGGGTAACACCCAGTTTAAAATGGGACCAATCCAGTTGGTTTTGGTAACATAGGCAGGGTGAATCCAGTTTTCACGAGGAATCTCAGCCCTTTCCTGAACTTCTTTTAAAGAGGTACTGAAAACTTCCACATTTCCAATATCCATTAAATAATGATATCTGTCTGTGGATAAACTTGATTTTTCCACATCACTATATTTGGAGAGACTTCCTTTTTTAATATATATAAGTGCTTTCTGATTATTTACGACCTCAATTTTTTCAACATCAGCATCCCGAATCATCTGTTCCAGTCGATTTTGAGTAAGCTGCTTCTTGTCAGCACCAATCATCGTGAACATATTAATGGCGAGGAAAGTCAAAATGATTACTCCGTAAATCCAAAAACCATTGAAGCGATTACCGCCATTTTCCGGACTAGCCGGTTTATTGTTATTGTCCATGCCAAGAGGCTATTTTATTCAAAAATTATAAAGTACAAAGGTTCAAACAATTTAATGCTATAATCGTTGCATACCATAGCTTTAAATATGGAATTTTCCCTACAAATTTTCGTAAACAACTGTTTTTGCATCGCTCCACAAATCTTCCAGTGCGTAGTATTTTCTCATGTCCGGATGAAACACATGCACAACGGTATTAAAGTAATCAACACAAATCCATAAACTGGACTTCTCGCCTTCAACATGATTGGGTTTAATGTTTAAGGTTTCCTTGACATGACGATTTACATTATCCGCTATGGCTCTGACCTGCGTATTCGAAGTACCTTCACAAATAATAAAAAAATCAGTGGGTGCATCATGAAGATGCCTTAAATCCATTTTTACAATGTCTATGCCTTTAAGATTTTGAATACTTTCAATAATTTCAATATTAAGGTTTTCTACCTCTTTATGAAATTTTTTTGGCGTTTTTGCAATGGTTGTGCTCAAAATATATAATGTTTTAAAAAAATTAAATTGGTAATTTTGAGGCAAGTTAAGAACTTTTAAAATAATAAAACTTGCATTTTAATAAGAATCCAAATATCGGTAGCACTTATTTACATTTTGAAAGCATTCTGTCAACACACCATTATGCGGTCGATTTGCTGGCAAATGGTTTCCCTCTCCATGGAACTGTCATTTCAGCCGACTTTCAGGAAGATGGAAAAGGTCAGCACGAAAAGAGCTGGTTTAGTGACCCTGGAAAAAACATGCTGGTTTCTATCATTCTTTACCCCGAAAATCTGCCTCCATCAAAACTTTTTTTGATGAATATGGCCATTTGTCTGGCTGTAAGAAAAACGGTACTCACTTTTTATCCGCAACCTGAATGTGTTCAGGTGAAATGGCCAAACGATATATATGTCCACAACAAAAAAGTGGCAGGTATTTTGACCAAAAACAATCTGAACTTTCATAAAGTTCAAAATACCATTATTAGTGTGGGGTTAAATATCAATCAGCCAAGCTTTCCTGCTGAACTTCCATCTGCAACTTCCTTATTTATGAATTCCAATCTTGTGCTGGATAGAAAAAAAGTGGAATTAACCTTCTTCACTGATCTGGAAATATACCTCAGCCATTTGGATCATTACGATGATTTAATAAAATCACATTACCACGATTGTCTCTGGGGTCTGAATCAGGAGCGTTCCTTTTTAATTAAAAAGAATAATGAACAGCTTAAAGGATCTATCTCTGGTGTTTCGCCACACGGTGAATTAATGATAAAATCAGGCCAGGAGGAAAATGAATTTCACTATCAACATGGAGATTTGATTTATCTTTAACATTTACCCTTATTTTTTAATATTTTATAATATGAAGGTTCACGTTCTTACCATTGGTGATGAGATTTTAATCGGACAAATCATTGATACCAATTCTTCATGGATTGCGCAGAAACTTAACCTTATTGGCATGAAAGTCAGTCAGATGAAGTCCGTATCTGATGAATTTTCCGATATCAAATCGCAATTGCAACTCGCTCTCAATGAAGTTGATATTGTCATTATTACCGGTGGGCTTGGTCCCACCAAGGACGATATCACAAAAAAAGCCCTGGCGGAATTTCTCCGGGTACCTTTAGTCCTTCATGAGGAGACACATCAGTTGCTAATTCGCTTTTTTACAAAAATAGGTCGGGATCCTTCAAAAATGGATTTGATTCAACAGGCTCAAATTCCTGAAAACACCATTGTTCTGACTAATAAAATGGGAACCGCACCGGGTATGTGGTTAAATGCCGGAAATGGAAAAGTAATCATTTCCTTGCCAGGCGTACCTTATGAAATGGAATATTTGATGGAAAATGAAGTTATACCAAAACTTAAATCTACTTTCCCCTCAGAAATTATTCTACATAAGACCTTACTGATTGCTGGTATTCCGGAAACTACCCTCTCAAAAAAATTAGAAACTTTTGAAGCAGAATTACCTGAATATATAAAACTGGCCTATTTACCCGCCTTAAGTCAGGTAAGATTAAGGTTATCCTGTTATGGTGACAACCGGGAGCTACTCGAAAATAAGTTATTCGAAAAAACAATGCTGTTGAAAAAACAACTGGGTGATTTTGTGGCCGGGGAAGATGTTGATTCCCTTCCGATTGTTACTGGAAGATTGCTGAAAGAAAAAAAATGGATGCTTGCCTGTGCAGAAAGTTGTACGGGTGGTTATCTGAGTCATCTTTTAACACTTGTTCCCGGTTCTTCCCAATATTTTAAAGGCGCTATTGTCTCGTATGCCAATGAAATGAAAGAAATGTCCCTGCAGGTCAGGCCACAAACCCTTGAAAAATTTGGCGCTGTTAGTGAAGAAACGGTTATTGAAATGCTTGACGGCCTGTTATCCCATACAAAAGCAGATATTGGAATTGCTATTTCTGGCATTGCCGGACCAGATGGCGGAACACCTGAAAAACCGGTTGGCACCATTTGGCTGGCCTTGGGAACTCCGGAAAACAAAAGAACTTTCCTGATTAAAGCTGGCAAAAATCGGGAAAAAAATATTCAATATGCCGCTTATGTAACCCTGAATTATTTACGTCTTTATTTGTTACATTGATTTAGGAATTTTTTTAATGAAATACCTTGTATTTTTGCACCAATTATCACGGATAAAAATATCCTTATGACGCATTTTGAACTTGTCATGCCTAAAATGGGCGAAAGTATTATTGAGGCAACCATACTTCGATGGACAAAAAATATTGGCGATTTTATTGAGGTAGATGATACTTTAGTCGAAATAGCCACAGATAAGGTCGATACAGATGTGCCTTCGCCCGTCCGAGGTAAATTAACTGAAATTCTGTTTAATGAAAATGATATTGTTCCCGTTGGACAAACAATAGCTATTATTGAAACTGAAGGAGAAAATACGGAATTCAATCCAATCCCGGCAGAAAATATAACCCATGACAATGCCAACCCTGTTATAGAACCCTTTGCTGAATTCCATAGGGCTGATTCCGTTAAAAGTGCCGGAAGTATGGGCAAATCTCAGCGATTTTATTCCCCTCTGGTGAGAAATATGGCTCGGCAGGAAAATATTACGTTAACGCAACTGGATGCTGTTCCCGGCACCGGAATGAATGGAAGATTAACAAAAAATGATTTAATCCAGTTTCTGACACAAAGAATCCAGCAGGTAAAAAAAGATAATCAACTATCTGAAAATGGATCTGTTATTTCTTCCGGTGAAAATGAAATCATAGAGATGGATCGGATGCGTAAGCTAATTGCCGATCACATGATTATGTCAAAACGTACTTCTGCTCATGTAACCTCTTTTGTTGAAGCAGATGTTACGGAAATTGTTCAGTGGAGAGAAAAGGTTAAAGTGCCTTTTGAAGCCCGATACCAGCAAAAAATCACATACACCCCCATTTTTATTCAGGCTGTGGCTCGTGCCTTAGTTGATTTTCCGATGATAAATATTTCTGTTGATGGAGATAAAATTATCGTAAAGAAAGACATCCATATTGGTATGGCAACAGCACTACCCTCAGGAAATCTAATTGTTCCCGTTATAAGAAATGCAGATAAATTAAGTTTGGCCGAACTTACTGTAAAAGTGAATACGCTCGCTGAAAGAGCCAGAAATAATCAGCTTAAACCGGAAGAGATTCAAGGTGGAACTTTTACAACAACCAATGTGGGTACCTTCGGCAGTATTATGGGAACGCCAATTATTAATCAGCCTCAGGTAGCCATTCTTGCCATCGGTGCTATAAAAAAGAAACCAGCGGTCGTTGAGACTCCTTACGGTGACCTCATTGCTATCAGACATCTCATGTTCTTATCCCTATCATATGACCATCGGGTGGTAGATGGAGCCCTGGGAAGTTCCTTTCTGCGAAGGATTGCCGATTATTTTGAACGTTTTGACCCAAATCAAGGTTTTTAACCTTTTATCATAAAACATTCATGAACTCTTTTCGATCTTTTGTTCTGGTTTTGCTTGCCATTTATCTTTCTTCGGGGCACTGTCATGCACAGCGCAATTCAAAAAGATATAGTGAGGCAAACTACCTTTATCAACAAAATAAATATGATGAGGTATTAAACTATCTTCATTCTGCCAACAAGTTATTTAAATCGGAAACACCTGAAATTGTTTTCCTCAGTGCTGCCAGTCATTATTTTTTAAATCATTTGGAAGATGCTGAAAAGGAATTCATTTCCCTGCTTAAAATAAAAAGTTCCCTGCAAGTAGAATCGTTGTTATTCCTGGGTCAAATTCGATTTCATAAACAGGATTTTACCAATGCTTCCAATTATTTAAAAAGCTATCTGAAAGCTATTCCTCCCAGCCACCCCAACAGGAACGAAGTTAGAAATGTTATCCGAAATTGTGCAACAGGTCTGGCGCTTCAGTACAGGGCTCCTTTAGCAATGGTTGAAAATTTAGGATCTCAGCTGAATACCTCAGGAGACGAATTTGCACCATGTATGAATCCTTTACATCAGAACAGAGTCTATTTTACATCTGCGGTGCGATCCACTGATAACAATGAGCCACCACAAACGGATTTTTACTTCAGCACCAAAGAAAATGGAAGCTGGCAGAAACCAAAAACATACAACCCCATTTTTAATTCTTCAAAACATGAAGTTGGTTTAGGATTTAATACCTCTGGCCAGGTTTTATATTATTTTAGAGGGAATAATCTCCTCCAGGGTGGTATTTTTTCAGATACCATAAAGAAATCAGGCAAGTTTAAGATCAATCCCTTGCTCACAACCATAAATCCTGTTTCTGCACATTTACCTCCGCATTTTTCTTCTGATACTATAATTATTTTTCCTTCAAATATGCTTGGAGGGCAGGGAGGGCTCGATCTATTTAAAATAATAAAAAGGAATGGAACCTGGACAAAACCTGAAAATCTGGGCTCTTCCATAAATTCCGCTTACGATGAGAATTTTCCATTTCTGGCTCCTGATGGCGTTACCCTGTATTTTTCATCTAATAATCCCGATATAAGCATAGGCGGTTATGATGTTTTTAAAGCTTCCTTAACCCAGCTAAACAAAGCTGAAAATCTGGGAATTCCCATTAATTCTACAGCTGATGATACGCATTTTTATGCAGGTCGGGATGGTACAACTGCTTATTTTTCGTCAAATAGAAAATCAGGTTTTGGTGCAAGAGATATTTATACAGCTTATTTTTTTTCACCTTTATCGAAAATGAAATCAAGGTTATTTTCCCCAGGAATTGCATTTAAAGATGATTTTCAACCTGATTATCTTGAATTCAAACCCATTTTGTTAAATGGAACAGAACATCCTTTGGAAAATGAATATAAATCCTATTTTAATGCCCTGGTTCCCATTCTGAATGAAAATAAGAAATTAAAATTACTGCTTACTGGTTTTCCCCACAGCGCTTTGACCTTTAATGATGGTATTCAACATAGCTTAAGCCTGTTATCTGATATTCATCGTTTTTTTTCAAGAGCATCTGTTAATACCCAGCAAATAGCTTACTTTGTACATCGTTCAAGGTTATTCGAAAAAAGTAATCAGGGCATTTCTTTTCAGTTCTCCGGGGAATTACCCATCAATATGGCCTTACATACGACACCCCTTTTTGATGGTGAAAATGATAACCGGACAAGGGATGGCATAGATTACAAATGGCTGATAAAAGAAATTACTTTTGCTGAATTTCAAAAGTCAGACCTGGAAAATGATGGGGAAAATGAAAATGTAACGCTTGAATTTATTCCAGATAAGAATAAAATACTGATTTATAGCGGAGCGTTTACTTCTTTTGGTTTAGCTCAGTGGACAAACAATCATAAATATAAAATTGTTGCCTTTTTGGATGGTCATACATTATCCAAAGAAAGGGCCTCAGAACTCGTTTCTACTTATCCCTCCCTTTCAGAATATATTAATCAATAAAATATTCCAGCATGAAAAAACCATTTTTTAGTTCTCTTCTGGTATTACCTATGGTGCTTTTCCTTTATTGTGGAAAAATAAATCCGCCAATGCCAAAAATATTTAGCGATAAAATAGATATATCTACTTTAAAACTACCTGAGGGATTTAAAATTGAAATCTATGCAGATAATGTAGTAAATGCCCGCTCCATGGCGCTCACTCCTTCCGGTATTTTGTTTGTCGGCACAAGGGATAAAGGAAATGTATATGCCCTGGTTGATAAAAATGGAGATTATAAAGTTGAAAAACAATATCTTATAGCCTCAAAACTAAATATGCCGAATGGGGTTGCCTTCAGAAATGGTGATCTGTATGTAGCAGAAGTAAACAGAATCTTACGCTTTAAAAATATTGAAGAAAAACTCGAAAACCCGGGTGAACCAGAAGTTATCTATGATAAATTTCCTACCGAAAAACATCACGGATGGAAATATATCTCTTTTGGTCCTGATGGTAAATTATATGTTCCCGTTGGTGCACCCTGCAATATTTGTGAATCAGATGACAACATCTTTAATTCTATAACTCGCATGAATCCGGATGGCACAAATTTTGAAATTGTACATTCCGGTGTTAGAAATACCGTTGGATTCAACTGGCATCCCGTATCAAAAGAACTTTGGTTTACTGACAATGGCAGAGATATGCTGGGTGATGATGTGCCTGCCTGTGAACTAAACAGAGCTGAAAAAGATAATTTGCATTTTGGTTATCCTTACTGTCACCAGGGTGATATTGCAGATCCGGAATATGGGAAAAAATTCCCTTGCGATCAATTTGTGAAACCCGCTCAAAAACTGGGTGCTCACGTTGCTCCGCTGGGTATCGAATTCTATACAGGTAATAATTTTCCAGCCAGTTATAAAAATCAAATACTCCTTGCTGAACATGGTTCCTGGAATAGAACAAAAAAATCAGGTTATCAGCTATCTCTGGTGACACTTGATGAAAATTATAAACCAGTCAGCTACAAACCTTTTGCCACAGGCTGGTTAAATGCTAAAAACGATGATGTTTCCGGTCGTCCTGTTGATTTGGAAATGTTGCCAGATGGTTCTATGCTGGTTTCCGATGATTATGCTGATGTTATTTATAGAATTTATTATTCAAATTAACCCATTTATATGCAAATAGCCGTTATTGGAACTGGTTATGTAGGATTAGTAACTGGTGCCTGTTTTGCCGAAACGGGCAATCATGTTATTTGTGTCGATATTGATGCGAATAAAGTAGCAAGACTAAAAAATGGGGAAGTGCCCATTTATGAACCTGGACTGGACGTGATTTTTGAGAGAAACACAAAACAGGGCAGGCTTTCGTTTACCACAAATCTTCCGGAAGCCATTAAAGATGCCGCTATCATTTTTCTGGCTTTGCCCACACCGCCCGGTGCAGATGGATCGGCAGATCTATCTTATATTTTAACTGTTGCTAAAGATTTATCAGAAATCATCACCGATTATAAGGTCATTGTCGATAAAAGTACCGTGCCTGTAGGTACAGCTGAAAAAGTTTCGGAAATATTGGAACAAAAACTATCCAGGAATCTGTTCGATGTCGTCTCTAATCCAGAATTTTTAAGGGAAGGAGTTGCCGTTGAAGATTTTTTAAAGCCGGATAGAGTTGTTATCGGAACCAATGCCGTAAAAGCCCAAAAACTAATGCGGCAACTTTATGAACCTTTTGTCCGTCAGGGGAATCCTATTTTTTTTATGGATTTAAGATCGGCAGAAATGACTAAATATGCAGCAAATGCTTATTTGGCTACCCGAATTTCATTTATGAATGAAATTTCAAATCTTTGCGAAATTCTGGGTGCCGATGTTGATATGGTTAGAAAAGGAATGGGCTCTGATTCAAGAATTGGAAAACGTTTTCTTTTTCCGGGTGTAGGTTATGGAGGAAGTTGTTTTCCAAAAGATGTTCAGGCCCTGGCAAAAACAGCAAATGAAAATAATTACCCTTTCCATATCCTTTCTTCTGTAATGCAAGTAAATGATATTCAAAGAGTTTTACTGGCAAATAAAATTATAAACCGGTTCAATGGACATTTGGATGGTTTAACCATTGCCATCTGGGGACTTGCTTTTAAACCTAATACCGATGACATCAGAGAAGCTCCTGCTCTTTTTATCATAGAAGAATTACTTGCCAAGGGGGCCTCTGTTAAGGCTTTTGATCCTGAAGCAATGCCTAATGTACGCAAAATCTTAGGTGATCGCATCCAGTATGTCAATGAACCTTATGAGGCATTGATTGAAGCTGATGCGCTCGCAATTGTTACAGAATGGAGCCAATTCAGGACACCTGGTTTTAAAATAATGAAGCAATTGATGAGACAACCGAAAATTTTTGATGGTCGAAATCTGTATGATCTGGAACAAATGATGGAAGAGGGATTTTATTATGAAAGCATGGGCAGATCCATCATTTCGAATTAATCTTCAATGTTATGAGCCTAAAAACGCTGTTTTTTCTCATCTGGAGAATTGGTTCATTTCCTATAATCCTTGGATTTATTTTATTTCAAACTGGTTGTTCCCCATCTGATAATCATGAAAATAAAGTGGAACAGGTTATTATTAGGGATAATCAGGGATTCCCAGTGGAAATTTATTCATTAAAGGATTCTGTGCTGCATGGCGTAAGAATATTATTTTTTCCAAACACTAAAGATACCGCTGTTTTTGAAACGCATCAAAACGGAAAATTTAATGGTTTATACAAATCCTATTTTCCAAATAATAAAGTTAAATTGAGCGGACAATATGTTGATGATAAAATGACCGGAACCTGGCATAAATTTGATGAATCAGGAGCCTTACTGGAAGAAGTAACCTTTCTTGAAAATCAGGAAAACGGACCTTTCAAAGAGTTTTATCCGTCCGGAAAAATCCGGGTTTCCGGAAATTACAAAAATGGAAACACCGAAGATGGTCCTTTATATTTTTATGCTGAAAATGGTAAATTAATTAAAAAAATGTATTGTTCAGGTGGCATTTGTCGAACCCAGTGGAAAGAAACAAATCCATTACAATGAGAAAACAACTTTTATGCCTCTTACTTCTTTTTAGCCTTAGGCTCTCCGGACAATTCCCGGGGGGGAGATTCGCTTTTGGATTTTTAAACACGCCTTCTTCCGCCAGATTAACAGGCCTTGGAGGAAATCAAATATCTGTATCTGATAGTGACATTAATTTAATTGGAAGTAACCCAGCTGTTTTAAATCAGGATATGACTGGAAAACTTGGGCTGAATCACTTTTTTTTACCCGGGAATATAAAGAGCGGAAAAGCTGTTTATGCCTTTAAGCTGGCAGAAAACAAAACCTGGATGCATCTTGGTCTGCATTATATTCAATATGGGGAAATGCCTCGTACCGATGAATATTTTCAGATAAACGGCAATTTTAAGGCAGCAGAAAACAGGATTTCTGCCGGTGTATCTCATTCCATAGATAATAGATTACAGCTCGGAACAACCCTTTCTTTCGCTCAATCTGCTTTAGGGGAATATGTATCGTCTGCCCTACTTTTAGATGCTGGTTTATACTACGTTGACTCCTCTAAACTTACTACTATTGGTATCGTTTTTCGAAATGCAGGTTTTCAATTAAATCCGTATTTTTTTGAAAATGCCAAAGAACCCCTGCCTAATGATCTCCAGTTTGCCATTTCTAAGAAATTACGCTACTTACCTTTTCGATTTACATTCCTTTACCAAAACCTGAATCGATGGAATGTCAGGTACTATAATCCGGATAATGAATCAGCAAAGCTCATTATTGGAGAAGAAATAGCAGAACCAGCTCAGATTGCCCTATTTGTTGATAATTTTTTCAGGCATATTATACTCAATGGAGAACTTATTGTTGGTGCAAATGAAAATTTCAAATTAAGAATGGGCTATAATCATCGGAACAGAAAAGAGTTTGGAACTGTGGGAATAGGCGGTTTAAATGGCTTTTCTTTTGGTTTCGGTATGAAAATAAAACGTTTTTCTTTTGATTTCGGCCGATCCATATACCATCTTGGTGGCGGTTTAACCCATATAGGGGTCACCACTCAGTTTAGAAAAAGTTTATTTTGACTCTTTTTTTGAAAATGATTAGCAACTTAGATGAATAAAACCCGTTTTATCAAAAAAACATTTCAAGCTAAAATGAGTTGGTATCGAAACTATTGAAATTTTTAAAAATTTAATCGGGAAATAACCATGAAAAAATTAACAGCTGTTTTACCCCTTTTCATTGCTTTTATTTTCGCACTAAGTGCCTCAGCACAAGGTAGATACCTAATCAAAGGTGGAGATCCAAATGGTATCAATAAATGGTACATGGGAAGACAAATTGCCCATGTGATGAGCCACTTTGGTATAGACTGGCTTGAGAGACAGGAAAGGGAAATGGAGGAAAATACTTCTCAATTAATAAAGAACCTGAATATAAAACCTGGAATGACTCTAGCAGATATTGGTGCGGGAAGTGGTTATCATAGCGCCTTGCTTTCAAAAAAAGTGGGAAACGGTAAAGTATTTGCCGTAGATATAGAACCCGAAATGATTAATTATTTGAATAACCGGATTAAACTGGAAAAATTAACTGGTATTGTACCCGTACTAAGTAAGGAAACAAATGTTTCCTTGCCAGAAAATACCTTAGATCTGGTTTTAATCGCTGATGGTTATCACGAATTTTCTTACCCTTATGAAATGGCTGTCTCCATACTGAAGGCATTAAAACCAGGAGGCAAATTAGTATTGGTGGAATTCAGAGCAGAGGATGATACCGTGCCCATTAAGGATATCCACAAAATGACTGAAGAACAGGCTGTTAAAGAACTAAAGGTGGCGGGATTTACCTTTGAAAAAAATATAAAAAACCTTCCCTGGCAACATTGCATGATATTTATCAAGCCTGCCAGCTAATCGGCCTGGAAATAATTCGTCCAGAAGATGAATGTATCGATTACTTCTATAAAACATACAGGCAATTGATTATCCCATATTTCTAGCCTGGTGTATGTGGTGTTGGAATTCTAAAACATGGTCTTATGATAAAATTATTAAGTTCAAATTAGCCGTATCCTGTCAATTTCCCTACATTTGCAAAACTTAGCCTGAAAAACCAAATAAACCTTATCATTCAATTTGAACGCCAACTTGTTGGTTGTTTTAATTTTTTATAAAATTTCAGGAAATGAAAGTGTTAAAATTTGGTGGGTCTTCAGTCGGAAAACCTGAAAGAATCAGGGGAATTGTTACCATTCTTAAAGATTATTATCTTAGTGGACAACCATTCACCGTTGTTTTTTCAGCCTTTGGTGGCGTTACCGACCAACTTATTGAGATGAGTCAACAGGCAGCCAATGGAGATAACAGTTACCTTAACCTGCACGAACAATTCCGGTTACGTCATCTGGAAGCTGCCGAATCCTTACTCATTGAACCGACCAGGAGTATTGTAATAGCTGAATTAGAGAACAATCAGGAAGTTTTGAAGAATTTACTTCACGGGGTATTTCTTGTCAGGGAAGCTTCTTTAAGAACAATGGATTATGTGCTGAGTTTCGGAGAAAGGAGTTCTGCTTTTATTATTTCCCATGTGCTAAAACAAGCGGGTATTCCCGCCGCTTATCTTGATGCCAGAAAGATCATCAGGACCGATAAAAACTTTGGAAATGCGAAGGTTGACTTAGAAAATACTTATTTAAAAATTAAAGAATATTATTCCCAAACAAATGAAATTCAAATAGTTACCGGATTTATTGGTGCGGGAAAAGGAGGCTTGACAACAACATTGGGAAGGGGAGGCTCTGATTATACAGCGGCGCTACTAGGTGCCGGACTTGATGCAGCGGCTATTGAAATCTGGACGGATGTAGATGGTGTTCTTACCGCTGATCCCAGAAAGGTACCCCAGGCATTTACCATTTATAAAATGACTTATGCAGAGGCGATGGAAATGTCTCATTTTGGAGCAAAAGTTATTTATCCACCTACCATTCAACCTGCATTAACTAAAAAGATACCCCTCTATATTAAAAATACTTTTAATCCTACTTTTGAGGGCACCATAGTTTCAAATCATGCTGAATTGAGTGACAACCCGGTTAAAGGTATTTCATCCATTCAACATATTGCCTTATTAACATTGCAAGGTAGTGGCCTGATTGGGGTACCCGGCATATCAGGCCGGTTATTTTCCGGCTTGGCCCAAAAATCCATTAATATAATTCTTATTACTCAGGGATCCTCCGAGCATTCTATTTCTTTTGCGATACAACCAGATCAGGCACTGCTGGCAAAAGAAATAGTTGAGGGATTATTTGAAACAGAAATCCAGAACGGACTGATTGACAAATTAAAAGTAGAAACAGATTTAGCCGTGGTGGCTGTCATTGGGGAAAGAATGCGCTATTTTCCGGGAGTGGCAGGACGTTTATTTCAATCCCTGGGTAAAAATGGGATTAATGTGGCAGCAATAGCACAAGGATCATCTGAATTGAACATTTCCGTGGTGATCAGCCGATTAGATGAGTCCAAAGCATTAAATGTGATGCATGAGGCCTTTTTCCTTTCTCACACAAAAACCATTCACCTATTTATGGTTGGATGCGGACTTATCGGCGGTACCCTGTTAAATCAAATAAGGGCACAGGAAGCCTATCTGAAAAAGGAACTTTCCCTGGACTTAAAATTAGTTGGTTTAGCAAACAGTAAGAAAATGTACTTTCATCGGGATGGAATCTCATTGGAACAATGGAAGGAAACGTTACATGATATGGGGGAGACCAGCAATCTTTCCAGCTTTGTGGAAGAAATGGAACACATTAATTTACCCAACGCAATTTTTATTGACAACACGGCAAATGAGGAAATTACCCATTTTTATGAGACCATTCTGAATGCCAGCATTTCCATTTCTACACCCAATAAAATAGCCAATTCCTCTGGTTATGAAAAATACGCGTCCTTAAAATCCTTGAGCAGAAAAAGAGGTGTCATGTTTCAGTACGAGACTAATGTCGGTGCTGGCTTACCTGTTATTTCCACCTTAAATGATCTGATTAACAGTGGAGACAGAATCATTAAACTGGAGGCTGTTTTATCGGGATCTCTTTCTTATATTTTTAATACTTTTGGGAATAATGACCAATCATTCAGCCAAATTGTTGAAGACGCGATGGCTTTAGGCTATACTGAACCAGACCCGAGAATTGACTTGAATGGTACTGACTTAAAGAGAAAGCTTATTATACTGGCCAGAGAAGCTGGTACGACTATAGAAAGTGAGGATGTAGTTGTTACTCCCGTTCTTTCTGAATATTGTCAGAATGCACCTGATGTACCTGCCTTTATCCAAACTTTAGCTGCTGAAAATGAAAGCTTTGACCAGCTTTATTCAGCGGCTAAAGCAGAGAATAAAGTGCTTCGTATGGTTGCCAGATTAGAAGAAGGGAAGGCAAGCATTTCATTAGAAAAATTAGCTGACACACATCCATTTGCCCAGCTCAGTGGTAGTGACAATATGATTGTTTTCACTACTTCCCGATATAAGGAGAGGCCTCTGGTGATCAGAGGTCCCGGCGCCGGAGCTGAGGTAACTGCCGCAGGTATTTTTTCTGAAATTATTAAAATTGCCAATCAACTCAATTAATCTTATGGAAATTCGTGTATTTGCGCCAGCCTCTGTGGCCAATATTGGGGTAGGCTATGACATTTTGGGCTTTGCCTTACAAAGTCCGGGAGATGAAGTAGTGGCACGATTTTCTGATGGAAAGGGTATGCGTATTGGCCAGATAACCGGAACGGACCGATTGCCATATAACCCTGAAAAAAATACGGCTACTTTTTCGGCTCAGTCACTATTGAATTTTCTGGGGAAAAGCGATGTGGGGATAGAGCTCGATATTCACAAAAAAATGCCCTTTGGAAGTGGCCTTGGTTCCAGTGCTGCCAGTGCTGTGGCTGGCGTTTTTGCTGTAAATACCTTGTTGGGAAATCCACTAACCAAGAAGGAGTTACTTCATTTTGCCGTGTTGGGCGAACAACTCGCCGACGGTTCTTATCATGCGGATAATGTTGCACCTTCTTTGCTTGGTGGCATCATTTTAATACGTGATAATGCAACGCTTGATATCACCTCTTTACCTATACCTGATGATTTAGTTGCAACCGTAATTTATCCGGAGGTGGAAGTTTTAACCAGAGACTCCAGAAATATCTTAAAACCAGAGATATCCCTCCAACGCTGTATTTCCCAAACAGGAAATCTGGCATCCTTTATAGCTGGACTCTATCAATCTGATTATGAACTAATTGGAAGATCTTTAACGGACCATATTATTGAACCTCAACGAGCTGTTTTAATTCCACATTTTTATGAAGTTAAGAATATGGCCTTAATTAAAGGCGCTTTAGGTTGTAGTATTTCTGGTGCTGGCCCATCGGTCTTTGCCTTATTCAGAGGTTTTACAGAGGCAGAAAAAGGAGGAAAAGCGATGAAGGATATTTTTATACAACATGGAATCTCTGCTACTTCATACATTTGCAAAATTAATTCAGAAGGGGCTATTGTCCTTTCTTAAAAAAGAACGATTTATTCATGAAACTTTATAGTACAAAAAACAAAGCGTTTGTTGTCAGCCTGGAAAGAGCCATAATGGAAGGCTTACCACCAGACAATGGTTTGTATATGTCCGACATTAAGCCATTAGCACCATCTTTCTGGGATAATTACTTAAAAAATACCTTTCAGGAAAATTCATTTCAAATCGCTAAGCATCTTTTTGAAGGATCAGTTCCAGACGAAAAATTAGCTGAAATCACTTTTGATGCGATAAATTTTCCGGCACCCAATATTCATCTGAATGACAACATGGCCGTTTTGGAACTATTTCATGGCCCTTCTTTAGCCTTTAAAGATTTTGGTGCCCGTTTTATGTCCAGAATCATGCAATATTACAATGATGCACATAAACAGGAGTTAATCATACTTGTGGCCACTTCAGGTGATACTGGCGGAGCCGTAGCTTTTGGTTTTCATCAGGTACCTGGTATAAGCGTTGTTATATTATATCCTAAAGGTAAAGTAAGTGAATTGCAAGAGAAGCAACTTACCACCTTAGGTGGAAATGTACATGCGTTGGAAATAGATGGTACTTTTGACGATTGTCAGGCGCTGGTCAAACAGGCATTCCTCGATAAAAGTTTAAATGAGAAACTTCGTTTATCTTCTGCAAATTCGATTAATATAGCAAGGTTAATACCTCAATCCTTTTACTACTTTGAAAGCTTTAGACAAATTCCTGAAAATATCAGGGCATCAAAAGACATCACTTTTGTAGTACCAAGTGGTAATTTTGGAAATATCACCGCCGGATTAATCGCAAAAAAACTGGGACTACCTGTTCACCATTTTATAGCTGCAACTAACGTAAATAAAGTAGTTCCAGATTATTTATCAACAGGAATATATGAGTCAAAACCGGCAATCAGAACCATTTCAAATGCTATGGATGTTGGTAATCCATCCAATTTCCCCAGAATACTGGATATATATCAAAGTGATTCCAGCGAATGTTCCACGTGGAACATTATAAAAAATGAAATAACTGGAAATTATGCCGATGATAATCAAACAGAAAAAGCGTTAAAGGAGGTTTATCATCGCTTCAACTATATCATTGATCCACATGGCGCTGTTGGATATCACGCTTTAAAAGAATATATAGAAAGTCATCCCAACACTTATGGAATAATACTGGAAACAGCCCATGCATCAAAATTCAAACCAGACGCTGAAAGAATCCTGAATCGACCAATTGATGTGCCTGAAAGATTATCTGTTCTGGCAATGAAGGAAAAAGTTTCCGTAGAAATGGAGATAGATTATGACCAATTCAAACGTCACCTACTAGAGAAATTTTCTTTTTGAATAGAGATCTGATTCCTTTTACATGTAAAAAGAAAAATAGAAGTCAGAAAAGAAATAATAATATGAACGTAAAATAAAAAAACTAAAAATTTTATGAAATATAGATTCCATATATGGAATTAAAATAGGTTCAAAACGATTAAGGGAAAAAAATGGAATATAGGGGAAAAATTAGAACCTCCCCTAATATTTTTAAATCTTAAAAGGTAGTAGGTTAATAGTTAACTATGTCCTAATTTTTTAAAGTACCTATACAAAATCAATTTAACCCTTATATTTACCCCTCTTAAATAAAAATACGTTTGAAAGAACAATAGATGAAAGAGAATAAGAAGGGAGGAATCATTGCTTTGGTAGCTAATACCACTTGGAATATCTATAATTTCAGACTAAATCTTATTGAAAAATTTCTGAGTGAAGGATTCAAGGTAATTGTAGTAGCGCCAGTAGATGAATATCTGATTTATAAAGATAAATATCCAGCTGTATTACACTATAATCTACAAAAATTAGAAAGAGATGGCGTCAATCCTTTCACTGATTTTAGGTTGTTTTTGGAATTAAGAAGTATTTACAAGAAAATAAATCCGGATATGATACTTCATTTTACAAACAAACCCAATATATATGGAACATTTGCTGCTAAAAGCCTCAATATAAAATCTATTGCCATTATTACAGGACTAGGTTACCCTTTTATACACGGTGGATTCTTAAAATGTATTGTTACTTCACTATTTAAAATTTCAGGTAGTTTAAATGAAAAATTAATCTTCGAAAACATAGAAGACAGAGAATTATTTGAATCTTTGCATATTATATCCCAAAATAAATCTATCTCCATAAAAGGTTGTGGCGTAAACACAAGCTGGTTTAAACCATTTGAAAATAACAAAAAATCTGCTAAAACAATTTTTGCCTTTGTCGGAAGATTATTATACGATAAGGGCATAAAAGAATTTGTTGAGGCAGCCAGTATTGTAGGGACCTTACGAAAAGATGTTGAATTCTTAATTGTTGGTGAAATAGATGAAAAAAATCCAGCAACCATTGATAAAAAGGAATTAATCCAGTGGGTTGAAGGGGAAATGATTCAATATCTTGGCTTTGTCAAAGACATAAGAGAAATCATTGCCTCATCTGATTGTATTGTATTGCCCTCATATAGGGAAGCCATTGCAAGAACCATTACAGAAGGTATGGCTATGGGAAAACCAATTATTACTTCTCAAACCGCTGGATGCAGAGAAGCCGTAGAGGACGGAGAAAATGGTTTTTTAGTGGAAATTAAAAATTCACAGGCCCTCGCAGAAACTTTCCTGAAATTTCTTTCCCTTTCTCAGGAAGAAAGAAATTTAATGGGAGAAAAAGGCAGAATAAAAGCTTGTACTGAATTTGATGACACTATTATAGCAGACCAAATTTATGGAATTGTACATGGTATATTGAAATAAACCACGCTTCAAAATGGAGGAAATCAGGAATTTTAATTTATTGAACAAAAAAAACATTGTTTTATTAATGGGTTTCTATATAATGGCTATCCCATTTCAAAAAATTATTTGGCTCCCACGGGTTAACAGTAAAATTCAAGTTTCAGAAATTATATTTATATTCATTTTCATTCTTTTGATACTCCAATTAAAGGATTTTATTTGGAAAAATACTAAAATAATTGCCCTAGATAAAGCTATAATCCTTTGGCTATTCATTGGTATTATAAATTTAATCTCAAATTTAGATTTAACGACCTTAATCGAATTTTCAGGACAATTTTATTTAGTTTGCCTTTATTTTCTAATTCAATTCTTATTTATAACTTTTAGATTCAAAGAAATAGAATCATTCTTTATATCATCCTTTATTTTACAACTGTTTTTAATCATAATCACGCTTCTTCTTGGATTAATCTTATTAACACAACATATAAATATAGGTGTATTTCAAATCTTTTATTCTTATCCCTATTTTGGTGATTTATATCGCTTAAAAGTGTTAACCAATGAACCTGTAATGTTGGTAAGTATTTTAAGTATTCCTTTTTGGATAATTATAGCCTTAATGGATGGAAAAATTAAAGTTAATTCTATTAAAAAAAGAGATTTGATTCTTTCGATGGTATTTATAGGACTAATGTTGCTTGGCACGTTTGGAAAATCTCTACCATTTATTTTAGCTATACTGTTTTTATATTTTATTTCGCATTTAAAAAGTAAAAACAAAGGAATAATATTCATACGGATTTTCACAGCTTTCTTTATTATAAGTTCAATTTTATTAACCCATATTATGGTGACCAAAAAACCATTCCGGGAAAAAGAGGTTTATGGCCTGGCTATCCCATTTTTAAGGATAGATAATTATTATTTATATAAATCCTGGTACTATGTGCAAAAAGAAAATGCCATAAAGGAATTTATTGAACACCCTTTTTTTGGATGCGGTGGAGGTAACTTATTGAATGTCATTAATTTAAAATATAAAGAATCTGAAGAAACCATTTCAAGACCCGTGTACGACCCGCTTTCAACTTACACAGGAATCTTGGCAGAATATGGAATTTCAGGATTTCTAGCATTTCTTTTCCTTATGTTCACCATTTATAAAGAAGTAGTACGATTACCAGATAATAACGGCTTAAAATGGATTTTCATTTGCTCCTTTTCCTACTTCATGCTGGAAGCCATTTCAACGGATATTCAAAATTTCAGACATTTGTGGATCTTAATTGGCTTTTTGGGAATAACTCTTCGAAACCTGCAATACCCTGTTAATTCATAACATTACCGAGCTTATTTCGTTTTATAGCCTTTTACGTTACATTCATTCCGGATGTTAATCTTTTTTTCCTCCTTAATGAAAAGAAGAAAGTTTATACATCCAAGGTTCTTTGGGGCTGTTAGCATAAACAACAAGTAGGATAAAAAAAAATAAAATTTATCCTGAACATGAATAATTGAATATCATTAGTGGCTTTTTAAGCGTAAAAACCTAAAAGGTAAAGAATACAAAACAAATACAGTTAACTCATAATAATGACGCACAGCCTCACTATAACGGATAAGGCAGGTTATATTTTCACTGGCCTTGATGATGGTGTGGGCTTTAATTCCACCTTTCTTTTTACCCTCCAGAGGGTTACGACCAACTCCACGCAGAATATCCTTAAATAAGCTAATCGTCGTGGAGTCCAT
>Ga0169931_10003997_pt1 | contig 23129 bp, 14 predicted proteins | sample Kivu_15m_20L_FD_129675 | JGI IMG/M metagenome (GOLD analysis project Ga0169931, IMG submission 129675) | Freshwater microbial communities from Lake Kivu, Western Province, Rwanda to study Microbial Dark Matter (Phase II) - Kivu_15m_20L... | ecosystem: Environmental > Aquatic > Freshwater > Lake...
CGACGTTGCCCAGCGTCTTGTCCTTGCCGGGGATGTCGCAGGCCACCGCGATCACCGGCGTGCCTTGGGTGAGCAGTGCGATGGGTCCGTGCTTGAGTTCGGCCGCATGATACCCCTCGGCATGGATGTAGGAGATTTCCTTGAGCTTGAGGGCACCTTCGAGCGCGACAGGATACATCGGCCCCCGACCGATGAAGAACGCGTGTTCATCCTTGAGGTATCCCGCGGCGATCGCGGCGATGTGCTCGCTCTGGCGGACGACCTCGGCGGCGAGTTCGGGGATCCGCGCGATCTCGCGCGCCAGGCGTCCGCCATCCTCGCGCGAGTAGCGACGGCCGCGGCCGAGCTTGAGCGCCATCATCAGCAGCACCGCCACCTGGCAGGTGAACGCCTTCGTGGAGGCGACGGAAATCTCCGGTCCGGCGTGGAGGTACACGCCGCGTCCGGTCTCGCGGGCGATCGTCGAGCCGACGACGTTGCACAAGCTCATCACGAACGCGCCTTTCTGCCGCGCCTCGCGCACCGCGGCGAGCGTGTCGGCGGTTTCCCCGGACTGGGAAATCGCCACGACGAGGTCGCGGCTGCCGAGGATCGGATTGCGGTAGCGGAACTCCGCCGCCTGATGGACCTCGGCGTGGATGTCCGCGATGTCCTCGAACGCGTACTCGCCGACGAGCGCGGCGTGCAGCGAAGTGCCGCAGCCGACCATGACCACGCGCTCGAGTTCGGCCAGTTCGCGCGGCGAGGTGCCCATGCCGGCGAGCACGGACGATCCGAGGTCGTGGTCGAGCCGTCCGCGAGTTGCGTTGGCGAGGCATTCCGGCTGCTCGTGGATCTCCTTGAGCATGAAGTGCTCGAAGCCGCCTTTTTCCGCCGCCGATCCATCGAACTCCAGTTCGGCGATCTCGCGGGTGACCGGCACGTTGTGCAGGTCGCGCACGTCGACCGAATCCGCGGTGACCACGGCGATGTCGTTGTCGTCCAGGTAAATCACGCGCTGGGTGTGCGAGAGGATTGCCGAGGCATCCGAGGCGATCAGCGTCTCGCCCTCGCCCACGCCGATGAGGATCGGGCTGCCGCGCCGCGCGGTGATGACTTTACCAGGTTCGCGCGCCGACATCACGGCGATGCCGAAGGTGCCCTCGACCTGGTGCAGCGCGTCGCACACTGCTTGGAACAAGTCGCCTTTGCAGCAGTCGCCGATGAGATGGGCGAGCACCTCGGTGTCGGTGTCGGAGCGGAAGACGTGGCCCTTGGTCTCGAGCCGTGTGCGCAACGGCCGGTAGTTCTCGATGATGCCGTTGTGCACCAGCGCGATGTCGCCGGATTGGTCGAGGTGCGGGTGGGCGTTGGCCTCGGTGGGCGGACCGTGGGTGGCCCAGCGCGTGTGGGCGATGCCGATGCCCGGGCGCGAGAGTCGGTCGGCCGACCACTCGGCGCGCGTGCGATCCCTCAGTGCGGCGACCTTGCCCGGGGTTTTCGAGACGACGATGTCGTCGCCGTCGATCACGGCGAGCCCGGCCGAATCGTAGCCGCGGTATTCGAGGCGTTTGAGACCGCTGATGAGGACGCTGGCTGCGTCAGCCTTGCCGATGTATCCGACGATGCCGCACATGGGGGAAGTGGAGGATGGAGTGGGACGGGTGGAAAGGTAAAAGCGTCAGGCGACGATGTCTTTGGAGACGATTTCTCCTGGCCGGGTCGTGGTGCCGGGCCAGAGTTTGCGTCCGGGGTAGAGCACGGTGTGGATGCCGGTGTGGACGCCGTCGCCAACGACGACGCCGAATTTCCGTCGGCCGGTGTCGACGAGCGATCCCGCGACCATCGACCGGTGGTTCGCGCCGTCGTGGCGGAGATTGGAGGTGGTGGTGCCCGCGCCGAAATTGACTCCCGCGCCGATCACCGAGTCGCCGACGTAGGAAAGATGGCCGATGTGGCTGTGCTGGAGGATGAGAGAGTTCTTGATTTCGACGGCTTGGCCGATGTGGCAGTGGTCGCCGATGCTGGTGTTGCCGCGCAAGTGGCAGTTGGGTCCGACCTTGCAGTGCGCGCCGATGATCATGTTGCCTTCGATGAAGACGCCCGGCAGGATGCGGGTGCCCGGGCCGACGCGCACGTGGCCTTCGATGACCGCGGCGGGATGCACTTCGCCTTCGATGCGGGATGATGCGAGCGCGCCGACGTAACGTTCGCTGGCACGCAACAGGTCCCACGGATGGCGGATCAAAAACGAATGCGCCGCAGGGTGGTCGTGTCCGTTTTCGGGTGCATCCTGTCGTTTGATCAATGGCGTGCCGTCGACCGCGCGCAGCACGGAGGCCCCGCCCACGAGGAACGCGGCAAGATCGTCCGGATCGATCCACGCCCGCGGATCGGCACTCATGCCGTCGGGCAGTGCGAGGTCCGCGTGATGCCGCGACAGCGGCAGGTTGCCGATGGGAAACGATTCGATGTCGTGGTTGAGCGACAGCGGCAGGAAATCCGGTGATGGCGGGTTCATGCGGCAGGGATCATTCGAGTTCGTTGTGGACGGCGTCGGCGAAGCGTGCGGTCCATCGCTCGCATTCCGCTGCGTCACGGTGTTCGACGAGGATGCGGATCCGCGATTCGGTGCCCGAGTAGCGGATCAGGTGGCGGCCGTGACGGCCGAAGGCGGCGTCGGCCTCGCGCATCAGTGCGGTGAGTGCGGGCAGCGACTCGAGCGGCGGCTTGGCAGCAACCTCGAGGTTCATCAACCGCGACGGAAATTCATCAAACCCCGCGGCCAGTGCCGCCAGTGTCGCGTCCTCGCGTTTCATCAAGCGCAGCACCTGCAGCGCGCTGAGGATGCCGTCGCCGGTGGTGGCGTGTGCGGCAAAGACGAGATGGCCCGAGTTTTCGCCGCCGAAGGAGAATCCGCCGGACCGCATGCGTTCGATGACGTGGCGGTCGCCCACGGCGGTGGTCTCGACGCGGATGCCTTGCGGTTCGAGCGACGCCGCGAGCCCGAGGTTGCTCATCACGGTGACGACCACCGTGTTCTTCTCGAGCCTGCCTTCGCGTTGCAATCCCGCCGCACAGAGTCCGAGGATGCGGTCGCCGCTCACCGTTTGACCATCGGCATCGGTGAAGATGCAGCGGTCGGCGTCGCCGTCGAGCGAGACTCCGAGATCGGCACCGTGTGCGCGAACAGCCGCGGCCGCGAGTTGCGGATGCAAGGCACCGCAGCCGTCATTGATGTTGCGGCCGTCGGGCTGGTTGCCGAGGACGATCACTTCGGCTCCGAGAGTGGAGAACAGATCCGGCGCAATTGCCGATGCCGCGCCATTGCCGCAGTCGACGACGAGTTTCATGCCGCGCAGATCGGTGCCGGCTGCCGCATCGCGGATGCATCCCGCGTAGTGCTCGGCGGCATCGTCGCAGGCGAGCATCGTGCCGGTGGCGTGACCACCGCCAGGTGCGGTCCCGTCGAGCAGGATCGCCTCGATCCGCGCCTCGAGCGCGTCGTCGAGCTTGTAGCCGTCATCGCCGAAGACTTTCAGTCCGTTGTCCTGCCACGGGTTGTGCGAGGCGGTGATCATGATGCCGGCCGAGGCATCGGAGTGGCGGACCCGATGGGCGACGGCCGGAGTCGGGACCACACCTGCCTCGAGGACGTTCATCCCCGCGGCGAGCACACCTGCGGATGCGGCGCGCTCGAGCATCGGGCCGGAGCAGCGCGTGTCGCGGCCGATCACGACGCTGCCGCCGGGGCCACCGAGCACGTCCGCAACCGCGCGACCGAGCCGGAGCGCCAGCTCGGCGGTGATCGGGTGCTGGTTCGCCCTGCCGCGTATGCCATCGGTGCCGAAGAGTTTCATCGGAATTGCCGACCCGTCTTATGTTCAAAAAAAGTTGAACAATACAAGTCGAAATGAAGCGTTCAAATGAACATATGGATCAAATCGCCTGGTTTTCACTGGCGAGGGCGCGTTTTTTCCGGACCGGCAGATGATGGGGCATCATGGCCGAGAACAAATGGACGATCGGGTAGGCGGCGAGTGCGAGGACGACGCCGGAGGTGATCATCCCGAGGATGAATCCCGAGGCGTTGATCGATCCCACGCCCTGCACGGTGAACGAGGCTTTTTCCAAAAAGTGCGGCATCGGCACGCCGAGCGAGTGGCGCATCCATTCGCCGAGCAGGAACTGCAGTCCGATGGTGGGGCCCAACGTCAGTGGATTGGTGATCCACACCGCGGCCATCGCAAAGGGAACGTTGGCGCGCAGGCGGATCGCCAGCAGTGCGGCGGGCACCATCTGGAACGGCATGAGCATCATCGAAAAAAACAGTCCGATGGAAAGTCCCGCGGCGACGGTGTCGCGGCACGGGATCCACAGCGCGCGGTTGGCGAGCGGGCGGGTGAGGCTGCGCCACCACGGGCGGTGCCGCAGGTTGGGATGACGCAGCGAGCGCAGTGCCGAACGGACCAGCTTGAGGTAGCGTTTCTTCATGCGCGCGGGACGGACGGACCATCGCCGCGGCCGTGACGCCGATCAACCGTAAATGCCTTGTCGCGTCGGCTGCGGGCTTCCAGAGTGCCGTCCTCGCATGGACCCCTGGCAGGCATTTGTTCTCGGCGTGATCGAAGGCATCACCGAATATCTTCCGGTCAGCTCGACCGGTCATCTGCTCGTCGCACAGCATCTGATGGGCATCGGTACGGGCTCGGTCGTTTCGAAGGCCGCGGCCGACGCCTTCGCCATTTGCATCCAAGGCGGGGCGATCCTCGCGGTGGCCGGATTGTACTGGAACCGCGTGATGCAGATGCTGCGCGGTTGTCTGGGAAAAGACGCCGACGGATGGCGGCTCGCGCGTTGCATCGTCGTCGGTTTTCTGCCCGCGGCGGTGATCGGCCTGCTTTGCGACGATTGGATCGAGAGCCGGTTGTTCGGCACCTGGCCGGTGGTCGCGGCGTGGATCGTCGGCGGCGTGCTGATTCTCGTGACGGCGTGGTGGGCGCGACGCGGAGGAGGGGACAAAGGTGCGGGCGCGGAATTGATGTCGATGACCTGGCGCATGGCCTTGGTGATCGGTCTGCTGCAATGTGTCGCGATGTGGCCGGGCACCAGCCGGAGCCTGATGACCATCGTCGGCGGATTGCTCGTCGGTTTGTCCGTTCGCGCCGCGGTCGAGTATTCATTCCTGCTCGGTGTGTGCACGCTCACCGCCGCAACGTTGAAGAAGGCCGTCTGGCCGGTGGCGGCCGCGGGGGATGCCTACGACCGTTGGTTTGGCGGACTGCAACTCATGGCCGACCATTATGGAGCGACTCCGATGGTGGTCGGTGTCGCGGCGGCCACGGTCTCCGCCGCGGTGGCGGTGAAGTGGCTGGTCTCCTACCTGCAGCGCAACGGGCTGTCGGTTTTCGGATGGTACCGCATCGCGATCGGCTGCGTGATCGGCGGGTTGGTGCTGGCGGGCGTCGTCCCGGCCTGAGGGCATGGCTCAGCAGAAGCGCACCATGTCCTTCACGAACTGGCCCCAGAGGAAGAACAATCCGCGTTTCGAATAGCGGAAGTGACCGTCGCCGGTGAGGCGGATGATGCCCAGCGCGAGGTTGTGATCCACTTGGCGGCGCATTTCGGACTCGATGGCCAATTCGATTTCCTCCGGATCCGGGATGCGGAGATGGTCGAGGCCCACACCGTGTTTTTCGAGAAACAACCGGTGGTCGCGCAGGATCTGGTGAAAGCAGCAGCGGCAGCACGACACGTGGTTCCAGTGCACATCGGGCGGGCGGCGCAGCGTCGGCGAAAACGGGAAATTGGTCGTGCGCCACAGTCTGCCGTCGGTGCCCAGCGAGCACACCGAGACGAATGCGAACGCGACATCGCTTTGTTCGCACAGGCACACCGACGCGACCGCGCGTTCCTCCGGATGCCAGTAGAGACGAAAGAACTGGCGCATGCCGTCCCACTCCCAGCCGCAGTCCGACACATGCTCGAATCCGGCTTCCTCCATCGCAGCGGCAGCCTCCGAGGCATTGGGAAAGAACGATGGGTTGGGGGTCGGGCGGTGGATGAGCCGGTTTTCGATGGGCAGCCGCATGCGCCGGATGCGCGTGAGCAGTTCGATCCACGGCATGAAAAACCACAGCACCGCGCCGATCGCGCCGGCGACGTGGCTGCGGTCGGACAGGAAATAAAACAGGAGGAAGCTCGCGGCGAGAAAGGTGAGCGCACCGAGCTTGCGCAGACAGGTGCCGCGGGCCGAGCGCAGCGCGAGCGCGAGCACGACCAAGCCGGTGACGATGAGCGCTTCTCGCATGTGGGGGCGGAATGTCCGAGACGTCGGACAAGCCGACAAGGAGATACGGATTCCACGGCAGGGACGCCGGTGCAAGCCCGCGTTTCGCCCGCTTGCGGGGATTGGCACTTGGATCGGCCGCGCACCCGGCTATGGATGCGGGCGTGGAGGTCATCCGGATCCGCGGCGCGCGCCAGCACAACCTGAGGAACATCGATGTCGATGTGCCCAAGGGCCGGCTGGTGGTGATCACCGGCCCCAGCGGCTGCGGCAAGTCGTCGCTCGCTTTCCACACGCTGTTTGCCGAAGGGCGTCGACGGTTCGTTGAATCGCTCTCCGCGAACGTGCGCCATCACATGGAACAGCTCGAGCGGCCTGATGTCGATTCGATCAACGGACTCAGCCCGGCCATTGCGATCGAGCAGCGCGCGGGCGGCTTGAATCCGCGCGCGACCGTGGCGACGGCCACCGAGATCCACGATGCGCTGCGCGTGCTGTGGGCGGCGGTCGGCGTGCCGCATGATCCGCAGACCGGTGCGCGTCTCGAGCGCATGACCCCGGAGGACATCGTCAACGCACTCGCCGAGCTCGGCGACGGCACGCGCATCGTCCTGCTCGCCCCGGTGCCCCGCGCCGAACTCGACGACCCCGCGCGTCTGCTCGGCGACCTGCGCAGGCAGGGGTTCGTGCGCATCCGGGTGGACGGATCGATGCTGGAGATCGAGGACGCGGCGGAGCAGTGGCCCGATGCGCCGGTCGATGTCGAGATCGTGATCGACCGGTTGGTGATGAAGCCCGGTGTTGCCCCGCGTCTGGCGGACTCGGTCGAGACGGCGTTGCGAATCTGTGGTGCGGAAACCCGCGCCTCGGTGCAAGCGGCGGATGCCGCATCGTCGCGCGAGTTGTCGTTCCAGACGGCTTGGCGCAATCCGCAGACCGGGTTCACGCTCGACGCGCTCACGCCGCGTCATTTTTCATTCTACTCACATCTCGGTGCCTGTACCGCCTGCGAAGGCACGGGGGTCGTCCGTTCGGGTGACGATGCCGGGCACGTGTGTCCCGCTTGCAACGGCCTGCGGTTGAAGCCCGAATCCCTCGCGGTGCGCGTCGAGGGTGCGCGATCCTGGCTGGGCATCCAGGAGTTCTGCGGCTTGCGGGTTTCCGACGCCCGCGCGTGGATCCGTGGCCTGCGCATCGACGGGCCGCGCGGCGACGCCTGTCGCGTCCTCATCGACGATGTGTCGGCTCGTCTCGAGTTTCTCGCCGATGTCGGATTGGACTACCTCACGCTCGATCGTGCGGCACCGACGTTGTCCGGCGGCGAGGCGCAGCGGATCCGTCTCGCCTGCCAGCTCGGCGCGGGACTTTCCGGCGTGCTCTACGTGCTCGACGAACCGAGCATCGGCCTGCATGCGGCCGATTCGGCACGATTGATCCGCGCGCTGCGACGACTGCGCGACGGCGGCAACACGGTGGTCGTCGTCGAGCACGACGAAGCGGTGATCCGCGCGGCCGACCACGTGATCGACATGGGGCCTGGAGCAGGCGCGGATGGCGGGCGGGTGTTGGCAGCGGGCGCGCCCGGAGAAATCGACTCGCCCACCGGCGAGTGGTTGAGGTCCGCGAGTCGGCGGTCCGTTTCCAGCGGAACCACTCCAGCATCGCGGTCGTTGGTGATCCGCGGCGCGAGCGAGCACAACCTCAAGCACCTCGACGTGGAAATCCCGTTGGGCCGGTTGGTTTGCTTGTGCGGACCAAGCGGCAGCGGCAAGTCGACACTCGCCGATGACATCCTGCGTCGCGCGCTGGCACGTCATTTTCATCGCGGTCGCGAGATTCCCGGCGCGCACCAACGCATCGAAGGACTCGATCACATCGGGAAATGCATCGTCGCCGATCAATCGCCGATCGGCCGCAGTCCGCGCTCGAATCCCGCGACCTTCACCGGCGTGTTCGATCTCGTCCGCGGGTTGTTCGCCCGCCTGCCGGTGTCGCGTCAGCGCGGATACGGCGCGGCGAGGTTCAGCTTCAATGCGGGCGGCGGACGCTGCGAGCGCTGCCAAGGCAACGGCCAGCTGCGCATCGAAATGGATTTCCTGCCCGATGCGTGGATTCCCTGCCCGTCGTGCGGCGGCCGACGCTTCAATCGTGAGACACTCGAAGTGACTTGGAAGGGGCGCTCGATCGCCGACATCCTCGACATGAGCGTGGATGCCGCGTCCGCCTTGTTCCAAAGCGTGCCGAAGATCGCCCGCACGCTCGACGCGCTCGCCGATCTCGGACTCGGCTATCTCCAGCTCGGCCAAGCGGCCGACACGCTGTCCGGCGGCGAGGCGCAGCGGCTCAAGCTCGCGGTCGAACTCGCGCGTCCGCAAGTGCCGCACACGCTCTATCTCTTCGACGAGCCGACCACCGGACTCCACTTCGGCGATGTCGGGCGCCTGCTCCACGCCTTGCGCCGGCTGTGCGACGCGGGCCACAGCGTGCTGGTCGTCGAGCACCACCTCGACGTGATCGCCGCGGCCGACTGGGTGATCGAACTCGGCCCGGGCGGTGGCGACGTGGGCGGATCGATCGTGTGCAGCGGACCGCCCTCCGCCATCGCCGCGTGCGCGGAGTCGCCCACCGGCCGTGCCTGGCGGGGCGGACTTGCCGATGACGCGGTCCTCTGATCCGATGCCCACCGCGTGATGCCGCACCCGTCCGCCGCCATCCCCATGGATCTCTCTCCGCTTGGCAGACAAGCCGATGTCTCCGCAATCGACACCGAGCTGCGCCGGTTCCGCGAACAGGATGAGGCGCGGACCCATGCGTCGCTGATCAATCTGGTCGTCTATTCCGAACGGGCCGGCTCCATTCTGGATAACTCGGAGATGGTCTCGCGGCTCACCCGGAATCACGCTTGCAGGACGATTCTGGTGGAGATGAACCGGCGTGCCGCAGAGCCGTCGATCCATGCCTGGGTCACCGCGCATTGCCATCTTTCGGGCGGACGCAAGTCGGTGTGCTGCGAGCAGATCGCGTTCCTGCTTACCGGCCGCGCGACGGGAAGACTGCGCAACCGTGTCTTCGCCCATCTGGTGCCGGACCTGCCGGTGGTCCTCTGGTGGCAGGGCGAATTGTCCGATGTACTCACCGATGATCTGGTCGGCACGATCGACCGCCTGGTGATCGACAGCGCGTCGTGGTCGAACCCTGCCGAATCATTCGCGCGCATCCACTCGCTTTGTGCCGCGCATCCCGATCTGATCCTCAACGATCATGAATGGTCGCGCACCTGGCAGTTCCGTGCCGGTACCGCAGCCGTGTTCGACGACGCCGCGGCGCGATCGCTGCTGCCGCAAGTCGATGAAGTCCGCATCGTCCATCATCCCGCGCATCGCACGGCCGCTTTGCAATTCCTCGCCTGGCTTGCGACCCAGGCCGGATGGGTGGACGGCACGGAAACCGGGCGGTCGTTCACTCGGGCGGACGGTGGTCCGATTCGTACCGTGCTGCGCGAGGATGCATCGGGCGCACCCATGTCCGAATTCGTGCTCCACGCGCAAGAGGGTGCGGTGCGCATCGTGCACGACCGTGAATCCGATCGCATTGAACGCCGCATCGACATCCCGACACACCCCATCGTCTCCCACGCGCCGGCCGATCCGCTGCTGGCGGTCGATCTGCTTGGTGCCCAACTCGCCCGCGGCGGCAAGAACCTGTTGCTGCGCAAACTGCTGCCGCGGATTATCGCGATGCTCGAAGTTGCCCACGCTCCAACAGGAGCGAGGTAAGCGAGGGATTGAAGCAAAAAAGGAATCGTGATCGATGTGATTTCATTTATATGGTGATTTTGATCCAGATGGATGAGACCATGCGGGGTAATCGGAAGTGAACTGATCGCGCGTGCCGATTTTCTTGACCAATCGTATGGTCATTGTAGATTCATCTTCAGCATGTGTCCTGATGTGCGAACGCCCAAGCCTCCGGTGGATCCGAACCGCACCTGCGGGCGTCGATGTGCCATCCACCGATCCCATCGCGGGTTCGCGCTGGTCATTTCGGTCAGCCTCATGGTGCTGCTCTCGTTGCTCGCCTTGGGCATGTTGAGTTTGGCCTCCATCGAACTGAGGCGATCGGGTAGCTCTGATGCGCGCGCCAAGGCGATGGCCAACGCGCGGATGGGCTTGATGATGGCGCTTGATCGATTGCAATCGACGGCCGGTGACGATCGGCGCGTCACTGGCGATGCGTCGATTCTCGACGAGCGCAGTCCCAACGCCCATGCCGTCGGCGTGTGGAAAGGTTGGTCCGGTGCGCTCGCGGAAAAAACCGCGGCGGGCAGTTCGCTCAGTCTCGACCGGCTGTACACGTCCGAGAAAGGTCAGGCCGGATTTCTCGGCTGGCTCGTTTCGGCGAAAGACAAGGCATCGACCGATTTGATCGACTGGCACAAGTCGGCCCCGTCCGCCGACGAGACCCGCTTCGCCCGCCTCTTCACCAGCAAGGGCTCCGGCTTCGACCTCGGCGGTGAAAAGTTGTCCACCTACGACGAGGACCAGCGTGCCGACGGCAGCTACGCGTGGGCGATCACCCAGGAAAACACCAAGGCGCGCCTCAACATCGGAGTCGATGAGGAGCAGCGCGTCGAGAAGGATGCGGTGTTGCATGCCTCGTCGAGACCGAACGTGTCGAACTCGTCGCGGCTCAAGCAACCCGCGGGCAACGAGTGGGAGAAGCGTGCGGCGCGACTCACCGGGATTTCCCAAGTCGGGCTCGATGGCGATTACGGGATCGCTGGTGCCGACGCCGCAGAGGTCTCGCGCGACTTCACCGTGCATGCGCAGAGCGTGCTGTCCAACGGAGTGGACGGCGGACTCAAGGCCGACCTGTCCACCGGCTTCGAGCTCGGGAATTCGGATTACATCGCCGAGTCGTGGAGCGATGCCTTCGGCAAGGTTGACAACCCGTTCATGGCGCACGGGCGGACGGATTGGAACGCCATGCGCGGCTACGAAAACCAGGCGGTGCTCTACCAACCGGTGAGGGGAGTGACCACCGCGCAGGCCGAGGCGTACATGAATTTCACCAACGCCGACGTAAACCACGAGTTCCAGATCAATGGCGTGCCGACGATGGACATGTTGCGCGCGCACTATCGCACCTACCGCCATCTCTACCTGTCGGATGGAGCCGTCACCGCATACGAGCGTCCATACTCCCACGTGGCGATTCCGTCGGATGCGCTGCAGGATCGGCTCAAGACGTCCGGTGCGCCACGCACGCAGCCTTCGCTGTTGCCCGTGCTCGACCGGGTGAACCTCGAATTCAGCGCCATGGGTGTCGATGCCGCCGGCACACCAGGCATTCTCATCTCCCCGTTTGTCACGATCTGGAATCCGCACAACGTTGATCTCGAGCTGGAGGGCCTGGTGCTATACCCTTGGATCGACATCGCGATTTTCACCGATTGGGGTGTCATGTCTCAAATGCTCGGTGAGGGATGGCGGGGTGAAGGTCGCTCCGAGCGGCCGTATTTCTATCTTCACCTCACCGAAACCGGTGATCCCTATGGTTCATCCGGCTTCAAACCGCTTCGCCTCAAGGCTGGCGAAGTGCGTGCGTTCTGTCTGGCCAATGACGAACTCACGCCGCGCCAGATCAACCCGATGACGCACAACGCGTCCCGGCGTACCTGGCGGATGATGCCGGTTTCGGGTCCGTCGCAACTCAACAGCTCGCGCAGCGGCGGGATTCTGATGAACCAGGCGGTCAAGTACATCGGCCCGCTCGGGGTGAAGCTGTCGCCCGGATCCTCCTATTCGCTGGGCTTTAATTTTGCGGCAACCACCTATCACTACATCATGTGCCTCACGGATTCCTATCAAATCCGGAATCCCAACGTGGAGTTGATGGTGGAGCCGCGGTCGGCTTCAGGGGGGCTGCCGTCGCTGCCCGCTGAGCCGAACCTCATGTACTACGGGATGGTCCACCTCGGACAGAACACGCTCGAAGGCAATCGTTCAGATAGTTTCTCGAGCCGGTTCACCTACACCGGGCCGAATCGTCCTGTGCGCATCGGCAGCATGCTCACTTACCATCGCACCGCGCGCCAGTCCGGGGCCCTCGCTCCCGCGGACCTGATGTTCACCACCAATCCGCGCCAGCCCTTCGCCACGGAGTACCTCGGTGCGGGTGCGAAATTCCAGACAGCGCCCCACTACACGAGCATCCTGCAGTCGGCCACCTCGAGTCCCGCGGTGATGGAGACCACCGGCAACGGCAGGAACGCATTCTACGGCGCGTCGCACAGTGCCAGCAGCGGACGCACCCACCTGCCGTTCTTCGAGGTCCCGCGCTCGCCGATGCTCTCGATCGCCGCGTTCCAACATTGCGACCTCAGCAGCACCGCTTTCGGCAATCCGAACCAGGTCGGCAATTCGTGGGCCTCGCCTTACCTGCCCGCCACCTCGGTGTCCCGCATCGTGCGCAATTCCGCCAGCGGTCAGACGATCACGCCGGCCATGGGCGTGTACGACACATCCTACCTCGCCAACGAATCGCTCTTCGACGACTTCTTCTTTTCCGGTGCCGTGCCCGAATTCAGCCTGAGAAGCGGCCGCGGCCGCGCCGAGGTCTGGGAAAGCGACCAGATCTCGGAAACCAAGCGCATCGATGATGTACTCGAGGACTTTTTCGAAGATCCGACCGAGCACCCGTTGCTCAATCCCCGCATGTCGCCTTACTTCGGCCGCTACTCGCCGGAGGAAGTCCAGGAACGGTTGGCGGGTCCGGCCAGAGCGGGACGCCTCGCCGCGCACCTGCTCTATGACGGCGGGTTCAACGTCAACTCGACCAGCATCGAGGCGTGGACTGCCCTGCTCTCGAGCCTGCGCGGCGTCGATCCCGGATCGTCGAACAACAACTTGCAGCCGCGCTTCCGTCACACGACGCCGGAGATGAAGGAAAACGACGTGTGGTCGGGCTTCCGTTCGCTCAGCGATGCGGAGATCAAGACGCTGGCATCCAATTTGGTCGACGAAATCCGCGTGCGCGGCCCGTTTCTCTCCCTTGCGGAATTCGTCAACCGCCGGATTTCCTCGAACCGCAATCTGAATAACACCGGCGCGTTGCAGGCGGCGATCGACCGCAGCCGCCTCAATGCCGGTGCCAACCAGTCGAGCTTCAACACCACTCCCTACCCGAACCGCGAAAACCTGCCGACCGCCAACACCGGCATGAACATCCCCGGCTGGCTCAGCCAGGCCGACGTGCTCACGCATCTCGCACCTTCGCTCACCGCACGCTCCGACACGTTCGTCATCCGCTCGCAGGGAGAGGCGCTTGGCCCGGATGGAAAAGTCCTCGCCACGGTGATGCTCGAGGCCGTCGTCCAGCGGGTCCCGTCATGGGTCGATCCTGCCGACGATCCCGCGACGCGCATCAGCGAACTGGGCTCCGAGGCCAACAAGAAATTCGGCCGACGCTTCGAGATCCTGTCGGTGCGGGAGGTCGTCGAGAATGATGCGGGCGACCCGGTTTGACCGCCGGATCCCGGCGTATCGTAGGCGGATCAACGCGAATTCGGGGCTTGCCGAGGGGTGGGGGGGCTGTTAGTTCGGACCCGGTAGCGGGATCATTTCCTCCACGGAATCACTCCTGGTATCACCCGAAACCAAACCAACACAACCGAACCAAACCAACCATGAAGACCATCCAAATCGCCCTCGCCGCCTGTGCCGCAGCCCTGCTCGCCGCATCCTGCTGCCCGAATGCAGCCCCTGCCAGCGCACCCACCCCGGCCGCAACGAAGTAATCGGATCACCGATCATTTCATCAAGCCTCGTCAGCCACCCGGCTGGCGGGGCTTTTTTGTGGACGGGTCGGCGCGCTGCTGGACCGCCGACTGCGTCTCGAATGCCTGAAGTCGACCGTCGGAGTGGAGGAGTGCTCATTTGCTTAAGGAATCCGAAGGATGCACAGCCACCAGATGTTGTGTTTTTTTCTGAAATAGGTGGCACATCTTGATGGCTTGGGGTTGCATCCTTGTGAATCGGCCATGGCCCGCTAGGCTGGTCATTCCGCTCCATCGCGCCCGCGAAGCATCCCGTTTTCCATTTTCAACGGTTCCTCTTCTTCCGCATGTATCTCAAATCGCTCAACCTCCACGGATTCAAGTCCTTTGCCGATCGCACGCTGTTTGAGTTCGCCGAAGGGGTCACCGGCATTGTCGGACCGAACGGTTGCGGCAAATCCAATGTGGTCGATGCGATCCGCTGGGTCCTTGGGGAAACCTCGGCCAAGGCGTTGCGCGGTGGCGAGATGGCCGACGTGATCTTCAACGGCACCGAAAAACGCAAACCGCTCGGCATGGCGGAAGTCACGCTGACGATGGCCGGTTGCCAGGACACGCTCAAGCTCGGCTTCGACGAGGTGGCCGTCACGCGACGGGTGTTCCGCGACGGGCGCTCCGAATACCGCATCAACGGCACGCTCTGCCGCCTCAAGGACATCCACGAGATGTTCATGGATACCGGCATTGGCCGCACCGCCTACTCGATCATGGCGCAGGGGCAGATCGACCAGATTCTTTCCTCCAAACCTGAGGAGCGCCGCGCGGTCTTCGAGGAAGCCGCCGGCATCACCAAGTTCAAGCGCGAGAAAAAAGAGGCGCTGCGCAAATTGGAATACACCGAGGCAAACCTGCTGCGGGTCTCCGACGTGCTCGCCGAGCAAGAGCGCCGGATGAACTCGCTCAAACGCCAGGTGGCCAAGGCGCGGCGCTATCAGGCGCTCGCGGCCGACACCCGCGTGCTCGACACCCACCTCAGCCACCGCCGCTACGTCGAACTCGTCGCCAGTCATGCCGAGCTGACCGCCTCGATCCGCAGTCTGTCGAATGCCGAGGCGTCGATCGCGGCGCGCCTGCCGGAGAAGGAGGCCGCCGTGGCCGGGGTGCAGGCGCAGGCACGCGCGTTCGAGGGGGAACTCGCGGGACTGCGTCAGCGACTCAACGAGCACCTCAATGCCATCAGCGCCGCCGAAGGGCGCGTCGCTTTCAACGAGGAACGCGTCATCGAACTGCGTGCCCGCATCACCCAGAACGAACAGGACGTCGAAGAAAACCGCGGCAAACTCGCCCAGCAGGAATTCGATTTCACCGCTGCGGGCGAAACCCTCGACCAGCTCAACCGCCAGATCGCCGAGAAGGAACAACGCCTCGCATCGGAGGAACAGCGTGCCAACCAATCCAAGGCGGCGCGGGCACGGCTCGAAGCGGCCTTGCAGGAACATCGCACGGAAGCCAACCGCAGCCAGGCGCTCATCGCCTCGATCCAGGCGAAGATCGAAGGCACGCTCGCGCAACTCGAAGGCAGTCGCGAACGCGCCCGCCAACTCGCCGAGGAGGAACAACGGCTCGATCTGGAAATCACCGGCTTCCGCGCCGAGAAGGAACGCGTCGAAAGCGAGGTCGCATCGACCGCCGCCGCGCTCACCGGTCTTGAGGAGGACTTCCAGCGTGCGGAACGCTCATGGCAACACACACGCGGTGACCTGGACGCCGCCCGCGCCGCCGCGGTCGAATCGCACCAACAACTCGCGCGCCGCTCCGCCCGCCTCGATGCCGTGAGCCAACTCGTCGAAAGCGGCGAGGGATTTGAGAAAGGCACCCAGTGCGTGCTGCAGGGATTGGACGACCCGGATCGCTTCAAGCCGTCGGTCCTCGGTGCGCTCGCCTCGTTCCTCGAGGCCGACGACACCTGCGCCCGTGCGATCGAGACCGCTCTCGGCCACCAGTTGCAGACCGTGCTCGTCGCCGATCAGGCCTCGGCGGAGGCGGTGCTCGCCCGTCTCACGGAACAACGCCTCGGCATCGCCGCCATCGTGCCCGCGCCATGGATCCAGCGCTCGCAGCCGACCCAGATCGAAACGCTCCCCGAGGGGGCGCTCGCCTGGGCGCTCGACCGTGTGAAGGCGGACGCGCGAGTCGCCGGACTGGTCGGCCGACTCCTCGAGCGCGTGCTGATCGTGTCGGATCTCGCAGTCGCCCTGCGCTTGCGGCCTCAGCACCCGGGCCTGTCGTTCGTCACGCTCGACGGCGTGCTCATCGATGCCGGCGGCACGATCCGTGGCGGTGCGGCCGCGGAGGGAACCACGCAGGTGCTCGCCCTGCGCAACGAGGTGCGCACACTCGAGTCCGAGGTCGAGGCGCTTCGCACCGCCGATGATCACGCGCGACAACGCGTCATCTCGCTGGAAGCGGATCTCGAAAAACAACGCGAGGACATGGAAGTGTCACGCGAGCGTCTGCAACGCGGCCGTGTCGACCTCTCGACACTTCAAGGCCGGTTGAGCCTCGCCAGCCGCGAAGTCGAGAATTTCGAAACCCGCATCGAAAACGTCCGCTGGGAGCGCGGCGAACTCGAACGGCGCGGACACGCGGCCGAGGAAGGACGCCGCCAGATGGACACCGAACTCGCCACCGCACGCCGTCGGCTTGAATCATTGGAGAAAGAATCACGCCGCATCGAGTCGGAATCCGCAACGGCCTCGCGGCAGGAACAGGAACTCGTCGCAAGTCTCAACGAGCTGCGCACCGAACTCGCCGTCGAGCGACGCGCCAAACAGGCCGCCGAGGAACAACAAAAGCCGATGGAGGCAAGGCTGGCCGAACTGCGCGCCATCACCGCACGCCGTGAGGAGGAAATCACGGTGTTCCGCGAACGCATCGAGGCCGCTGCCGCGGAAAACACCAGCCTCGCGGAGCAATCCGGAGAGCACCGCGCCGAAGCGGACGGACTCGAACGCGACATCTTGTCGCGCGAAGCCAATCGCGCCGGACTCATGGAGGCCATCGAAACCGCCGAAATCGCCCTCGCCACGCTGCGACGCGAACAAGCAAAACTCCTCGAACAAAAAGGCCGTGAGGAAGTCGACGCCACAAAACTCGAATTGCGCATCGAACACCTCGTCAACTCCGTGCAGGAACGCTACCAGACCGACCTCGCGGCGTTCGAGCCCGACGCCCATGCGCTGCTCGCCAGCATCCGCTCGCAAAAAGCCCTGCAGACGCGCGGCGGACGCCAGACGGTCGTCTCCGCCGGTGAATCCGAAGACGATGCGGACGAGGATCTCCCCACCATGGTGGTCGACGCCACCGTCGGCGATGACGATGCCGTGCCGACCGACGCCGATGACGGACCCGATTGGGATTTCGTCGAATTGATCGTCAACGACATCCGCCGCCGCCTCGATGCCATGGGGCCGGTCAACCTCGATGCCATCGAGGAGTACGAGGAACTCGAGGAGCGCCACCTGTTCCTGCGCGGCCAGCACGACGACCTCACCTCGTCGAAGTCCGAGCTGCTCGCGGTAATCGAGCGCATCAACACCGAGACGCAACGGTTGTTTTCGGAAACCTTCGCCCAGGTGCGCCTCAATTTCCAATCGATGTTCAAGGAGCTCTTCGGCGACAAGGGTCAGGCCGACCTCACGCTCATCGACGAGGGCGATCCGCTCGAGTCGGGCATCGAAGTGATCGCCAAGCCGCCGGGCAAGAAGCTCCAGTCGATCACGCTGCTCTCCGGCGGCGAGCGTTCGATGACCGCTGTCGCGCTGTTGTTCTCGATCTACATGATCAAGCCCAGCCCGTTCTGTGTGCTCGACGAACTCGACGCGCCGCTCGACGAGGCCAACATCGGTCGCTTCGTGCGCGTGCTCGACCGCTTCATCGACCGCTCGCAGTTCATCATCGTCACCCACTCAAAGCGCACGATGGCCCGCGCCGACGTGATGTATGGTGTGACGATGGAGGAGTTCGGCGTTTCCAAACCCGTCGGGATGCGGCTCACCCATGCCGCCGAAACCACGGCGGATGCGGGTTGATCGGCCGTCAATCACCCGCCGCCCCCGCCACCCACGCGGCAAAGAACGGCAGGATTCCCGTGCGATTTGAAATTTCCCGAATCAGCTTGACAATCCGGCCCGGGCTCCTACGGTCCGCGCCCCAACCTTCCGCGTCATGAAAGTCCTTTCCTCGCTCGCCTCCGCCAAACGCCGCCACGCCGATTGTCAGGTCGTCAAGCGCAAGGGCACCGTCTACGTGATCTGCAAGTCGAATCCGAAGTTCAAGGCGCGCCAAGGAGCGACTCCGGGCACCCGGCTTTCGAAAAAGGGACTGTGATCCCGATCTCGGGAATCCCTGGTCTATCGATTGCGGGTTCTCGTGTTTGAGCGCATGGGCAGTGGCGGTTGATGCGCTTCATTCGTGCGGTGCTTCCGTGCGATGAATCGCGGATTCAGCGCGGCACGAGGACGAGATGATTGCGCACGACGCGGTTCCACTCGGGACGCTGCGTCAGCGGTCCGCCCGCGACCTGCGGGCCAATCCACAATTCCGACGACCGCCCGCCATCGAGATTGAGCGCGTGGCGCACGGGCCATCCCGCAGGACTGTCTTCCGCGAGCGCGCGTCCCAGCGCCGCCAGCGTGCAAGGTGAGGTGCGGCCCATCCACCATCGGTCGCCGCCATCCCAGACGAGCAGGCTGCGCACGGCCGATTTCACGTCATCGAGTCCGGCGATGATCTGTCGGTCCGCGACAAGCATCGGTCCGGCTTGGAGCAGCCCGCGCATCCCGCGTGCCGATCCGCGATCGAAGAGGTGTCGGCGCACCAGCATCATCCGTCCGCTCCGCTCCTCACACCAGATGCCCGCGCCCAGTGAGGAGGCCGCATTCCATGTGCCGGACATCCGATGGTCTGTGACGACCGCGCCCAGCGGATCGCCCTCCGGTGTGAAGAAGCCGGCATTCACCGCGCAGATTCCGCCCGCGTGCGCGGCCGCCGCGGCCGCATTGCCGAACCGCGAGCCAGGGCCATCCGGTTGATCGACGACGACCAGACGATGGCTCCGTGCGTCGAAGGCGACACCGGTGAAGGCAATGTCCGCGAGCCTCGCCGTGCGGAGTGTCGGCGCGAAGGGCGCGGATCGCGGACGATCCAGCGGAAGATCGACCCGCGGGGTTGGCGCGGCGGCGGGATGCGCTCGATGCGGCGGCGGATTCGCGCGGATCGGACTTGGCCCGGGATCGGCCACCGGTGTGCATCCGGCGACGATCGCGAACGACGCTGCAAGCCACCCGCGCAGCGGGAATGGCCGACCCGGTCTCCGGCTCGCAGGCCGTGATTTTGGCGGGAATGCGCCGAAATCCATCGAAATCGCGGGTTTGCCGATCGGTCCGGCGTTGAGGAAATTTCGTGATTCGGCGGATTGACAAGCCCGGCCGGTCCGCGCAAAGTCCGCGCCCCTGTCCGGGGTTGCCCCCGGATTTCCATCTTCAGTTCCACCGGCCACGGTCATGAGCAAACGCACCTATCAGCCTTCCAAGCGCACCCGCAAACAGCAATTCGGATTTCGTGCCCGCATGGCCAGCAAAGCCGGCCGCGACATCCTGCGCCGCCGCCGCCAGAAAGGTCGCAAGCGCCTCGTGCCGAAGGGCGTCGAGATTCCGTTCAAGCGCCACACGGTGCAGCACGGTTGAGGCCGCGGCCATCCCGCCGGACGTGTGCGGCCCATTCCGCCATGCGACTGCCGCGCAGCCACAGCATGACCAAGCGCGCGGAGTTTCTCCGCGTCAAGCAAACCGGTCGTGCCAAAGCCGGGCGCTTCGTGGTGGTCAGCACGCTCGAGGATGCTTCGCTCGGTCACTTGACGACCGGGTTCATCACCACGCGGCGGATCGGCAAGGCACACGACCGCAACCGCGTGCGCAGGCGCTTGCGGGAAGTCGTCCGCGCCCATGCGCCGGCATTCGCCGATCTCCGGCGCTATCTGGTGACGATCGCGCGTCCGGGTGCCGCGCAAGCGGACTTCGCACAGCTCGAAGCCGATTGGCTCAAGCAGGCGCGCAGACTTGGCCTGATCCCGCGATCCGGAGAACCGCAACCGTGATGCGAAACGCGGTCATCGCCCTGATCTGCGGATGGATCCGGCTCTACCAGCGGATCCTCAGTCCGGTGCTGCACGTGCTCGCAGGCCCGTTCGCGGGCTGCCGGTTTTCCCCGACGTGTTCGGAGTATGCGTTGCGCGCCGTCGAGCTGCATGGCCCGCTCGGCGGATTGTGGCTCGGCATTCGCCGGATTTTGCGCTGTCATCCCTGGGGGGGTGGCGGCTATGACCCCGTCCCGCCGGGTCGTGCGTCGCGCGAATCCGGACACAGCCACTGAGATCCACCTTCCATCATGTACGACCGCACCACTTGGATCGTCCTCGCCCTCTGTGGCGCGCTCCTGGCCGGCAACCTGTATTACTCGGGCAAACAACAGCAACACCTGCGCGAGCAGGAGGCCCGCGAACGGGCGCTGCGCCAGAGTGAGACCGCGACACCTGCCGCAACACCCGACGCCGCGACGCCGGAGACCACCGCGGGGCTCACCGTCGAGACACCACCGCCCGCCGAGGAATCACTCGTCGTCCTCGAAAACGACCGCATCGCGTTCACGCTCACCAATCTTGGCGGCGGGGTGAAGCACGCGGAACTCAAGGATGAGTTCCAAGTCGGCAGCCGCACCGAGCGCGTGCGGATCAACCGCTTCGGCAGCGGACCGGTCGGCGCGCTCGCCCGCCAGTCCGGTGCGGCGCTCGATGCCACCACCTACGCGTATCTGCCCGGCGAATCGGTCGACGGCCGCAAGGCGGTGTACATCGCCCGCCTGCCCTCCGGTCTTGTTGCGAAGAAAATTTTCACGCTCGCGGACGGCACCGATGCCGGTGCGCCGTACCTGCTCGATCTTGAGATCGCGTTGGAGAATGCCGCGGGCGATTCGCTCGATCTCGCCGATTGGAGCGTCTTCCTCGGCGAAGCCTCGCCGCTTTATCAAGCCGAGTGGCCGCAGCAGACCGGATTTTTCCACCGCGAGGGCGGCGACATTCATTTCACCGATGGCGGCACGTTCAAGGATGGTTGGTTTTCCTCGGCGAAATCCGTGGTCCATACCGGCGAGTCGATCCTCGAGTTCGCGGGCGTCACCAACCAGTTCTTCGCCACCGTCCTGCAACCCGCCGAGGCGGCGGTCACGTCCCTGTGGGCGCGCTCCAGCCAGGTCTCGATCGGCGACGCGCAAAAACCGGTGACGTCGGTGCGCGCCGGCCTGCGCTTTCCGGCACGCGAATTGCGGCCTGCCGATCAAACCACGCTGCGCTACCGGTTGTTCATCGGTCCGAAACACAACCCGATGCTCCGCAAGATGGAGAACCGGTGGGGCGAGGGATGGGGCGATGTGATGCAGTACGGCTGGTTCGGCTTCGTCTCGCGTCCGCTCAACTGGCTGCTCAACAGCTACCACCACCTGCTCGACAGCATCGCGAAAAACTGGTCGTGGGGCCTCGCGATCATCCTCCTCACCATCACCGTGCGCTTCATCATCTGGCCGCTGCACGCGAAATCGACGCACACGATGAAGCGCATGGCCAAGCTCAAGCCGGAGATGGACAAGCTGCGCGAAAAGTACCCGAACGACCCCAACAAGCTCAACACCGAGATGATGGGGCTTTACCGGAAATTCGGCATCAACCCGCTCGGCGGCTGCCTGCCGATGTTCATCCAGATCCCGGTGTTCTTCGGCTTCTACCGCATGCTGCAGTACGCGGTGGAACTCCGCGGTCAGCGCTTCCTGTGGGTCGACGACCTGTCGCAGCCCGACACGGTCTGGCACCTCGCCGGCATCCCGCTCAACCTGCTGCCGATCGTCATGGCGATCACCAGCTTCCTGCAGATCAAGATGACGCCGATGACCGGTGACAAGCTGCAGCAGCGCATCATCCTGCTGATGCCGCTGATGTTCTTCTTCTTCTGCTACAACTTCGCTTCAGCTCTCGCGCTCTACTGGACCACGCAGAACTTGTTCTCGATCGGTCAGACCTGGCTGATGGGCAGGATGCCCGAGCCCGAACTCAAGCCGCGGAAGGGTGCGGGCAAGTCGTGGGTGCAGCGCATGGCCGAGCGCCAGGCCGAACTGGAAAAACAGCGCCGCGAGGGCGGCATGCGCAACGTCACACCCGACGCGAAGAAAAAACGCCCGCCGCGCACCGGCGGCGGTTGAGCCGGGGAAAGAACCCATCGCGCAAGCGCTCGTCGATGGGGTGGCTCAGCCCGCCCCGAACACGCGCAAGGCGACTTGCCGCAGACCTTCGAGCGTGATGTCCGGATCGACGCACTCGATTTCCGGCAGACCTCTGGCGATCAGCGCCGCATCGCCACCGGTGGCGATGATGTGCGGGGTTCCTTCCATCTCGGCCCGCACGCGGGCGAGGATTTCACGCACCAGCCCGCGATAGCCGATCACCGCGCCCGCCTGCATCGCGTGCTCGGTGGATTTGCCGATCGCCGACGGTGGTTCCTCAATTTCGATGCGCGGCAACAGCGCGGTCTTCTGCGGCAGGTAGCCGGACATCGCGCCCAAGCCCGGCGCGATCACGCCGCCGCAATACGCGGGCGCGGCCGAAACGACGTCGAAGGTCACCGCGGTGCCGAAGTCGATCACGATCGCCGGTGCCCCGTGGCGCGCCGCCACCGCCGCCGCATTCGCCAAGCGGTCGGCCCCGATCTGCGCGGGCAGCGGGTAGTCGATGCCGATGCCGAGATGACTCCGGTGTCCGAGCCGATGCACTGCAACGCGCCGACCCAGCACGTGCTCGATCAAGTCGCCTTTGTTCGGCACCACCGAGCCGACCACCACCGCGTCGAATGCGACACCTTCCAGAGCCGCATTCAACGTTTCCTCCGCAAGCTCCGCCGTCGGGAGGGTCGCCCGCCACGTGCCAAGGCCGTCGGCGTCGCCGAGTGCCAGCTTGGTGCGCGTGTTCGAGTTGTCGATGAG
>Ga0169931_10003999_pt1 | contig 23128 bp, 25 predicted proteins | sample Kivu_15m_20L_FD_129675 | JGI IMG/M metagenome (GOLD analysis project Ga0169931, IMG submission 129675) | Freshwater microbial communities from Lake Kivu, Western Province, Rwanda to study Microbial Dark Matter (Phase II) - Kivu_15m_20L... | ecosystem: Environmental > Aquatic > Freshwater > Lake...
AATGGAGACACTTGTCCACCCCATGATGGTGTTGTGTCAATGTTCAAAGCGTGTTCAGCCATCGTTTAGAAAATTTTTTGCAAGTTTAGTGAATATTTAATGAACAAAAAGTAAAAACAGCAATAAATATAGCCACAAAGCGCCCAAATAATGCCAGAAAATTGCTGTCGCTCTCATTCCCAATGTGTTGGATTCTGAGAACTCATTGCTGTAGGTGCGTTTTGTGAAAGCAAACATGTACAACAAGGTCACCAAAATATGTAGTAAGTGCAAGAAAGTCAAGATGTACAAATAAGAAGTTGCGTTGTCTTTGGAGTCGTAAAGTTTAAGTTGAAGACCACGACCCAACTCTTTGTTTTTATAAAACAGTTTGCGCTTGTCGTATTGAATCGGTTCGCCGCCATAATACAATTGAAAATCTTTGCCATAATCCCCTTTCACAAAAAAGTCGCCACGCCCGGCAGCCACGTGAATCATCATTTCGCGCAAACGCAACCAGTCAGACAAAAGAATTGGCGTTGAATCTTCGTGATGCAAGACGCCATTAAGCAATAAAAGTGGCTCATAACGGTAAATCAAGGTAAAATCTTTGCCATAGTTGGGGTAATCGATTTTGCCCACTTTACTTGAATCGGAATCTTTGACGAACAATCGAGCAAAATCTTGAAGCGCCCCTTGATCTTTATCGTTCAAAAACTCACCTTTTTTCATAAAAGAATTGCCATTTACTTCAAGTAAGTCGTTCCCTTGTCTGATTTCAAAATAATCGCCATAACGCCCATTGGAAACCATGATTCTATTTACAACATAGGCCCCTTTATCAACCAATTGACCATAGCCTTTGAATTGGGAATAAGCAAAAAACAAACCCAGTAAAGTTGTAATCAAAACCATGGTTTTGGCAATAGAAAACTTGCCTTTCTTCATCAACGCGATGGCCAACTCGAAAGTGATACTGCTGACAACAATAGCTGCTGTGCTTATCCAGAAGAAAGTGGGCATTGGAAATTTCACCCAAAAAGAATCTCCCGCTGAAACAATATAAGCTGAAGAAAGTCCTAAAAACATCATCGTGATGCTGATGATGGTGACATACACGGTGCCTTTCTTAACGCGTTCTTTGGTTTTCTCTTCGTGGGCTATTGACTCTTGCCCCAGCTCGTTGGTGTTGTCTTGCGTTTCCATGGAAATATTTTGAAATTAGATTTTATCGAGTACGTATAAAAATTGTATCAATGGCAGATAAACAAAAGAAGCGAACATTAGTTTTCGCGCATCTTGAACTTCGCAGGTCAGATAAAGCCTGTAAGCATAGAGGAAAAAGAGCAAGCCCAACAAACTACCGATGATGAGCGTTGTGTCGCCGGTCATATCCAAAGCCCAAGGCAATAAACTAAAGGGAACCAAGAGCAGCGTGTAAACCAAAATTTGAAAAGCCGATTGTTTGGACCTGCCATTTTGGGCTGGGAGCAAATTGAAGCCGCCATGTTTATAATCATCATATAACACCCAGGCAATAGCCCAAAAATGAGGGAATTGCCACATGAATTGCACCAAAAACAAGATGCCCGCCAACTGTGTGTAGCCATCAGGATGCGCCAAAGCACCAATAAACGGAGGGAAAGCGCCTGGAATGGCTCCTACAAAAACCGCCCAAGGTGTGCGCAATTTCATTGGGGTATAAACAAAGGCATAGAGCACAAAGGATAAAAACGACCAAAACAGCACATGAATATTAATGAAATACATGCAAACCAAACCTGCAGCGAGTAAGGTGAAAACGATGATGTAAGCCTCCGTCAAACCCATGCGGCCTTGAGGAATAGGTCTGCTTTGCGTTCGATTCATTTTAGCATCCAAATCGCGTTCAATGATTTGATTCATGCCGTTGGAAGCACCAGTAACAAAAATGCCGCCGAGCACCAAGAAAAGCAGTGTTTGATCGAAGCTGCCTCCCGCAAATAAATAACCAGCAATTGCAGATTGAATAACCAAAAACGCCAAGCGCATTTTGGTGAAAAGCATCCAGTCTTTCAACTTAGATGGCTTTTTGCTTGAAGTAAGATTTGCTGCGTTAGACAAAAGCTTTAATTTTCGGCTGCAAATTTACGGATAAACTTAAATGAACAGCGCATTTTCTTTTAGAATAAAAACAAATAAGCCCGGATATTTCTACCCGAGCTTATTTCAAAATTGTTTGAGCTAGTTTTACTAGAAAATGTAGCGTATAGAAAGAGCAGAGCCCCAACCAAAACGGTTGTAATAGGCATTACCAGTTAATCCCCACATTGGGCGCGTATCTAAACTCACCAACAATGGCGCTCCCAAGCTTTGGAAATCATATTCCAAACCGACTTGTCCACCAATTCCTAAATTAACAAAGGTGCCATCATTTCCTTTACTAGAAAAGAAGCTAACCGCTGCACCAGGACCAACATACCAATTCAAACCTTCAACAATGTTCCAATTCCAATGATAAATAGCTGCGAATCCAAATCCGCCCCAATCTTTTCCATTGCTCAAGCCAAGGTCAAGCTCCAATCGATTTTTTTCACTTAAACCTTTTTGATAAGAAACTTCAATTCCAGTTCCAAATGTACCATAATCAAATCTCGCCCCAATAGCATTTGAATTCACTTGGCTTATACCTGCTGTTGCAAATCCGATTGCAAGCGCAAAAATCATAACTATCTTTTTCATGTCTCTAATTTTTTTTGCAAATATCGGTTTAAAACAGATACGGTTGCTGCGAAAATTGCAGTAAAAATCTAACGAACTGTTAAATGTTTACTGCCTTTGCTCGTTTTTTGAAAACCTGTTTTCTACACAACACAAGAGATAAAAAAGGTGTTATATATTTACATTTTTAATTTACATAAATTTCATACATCCAATTCAGAAGCTTAGAATAGTTAGAGGTAAATGAAGGCCAATATTTTCCGCTAATCTTCAATTTTTTACCATTAATTTGTCATAAATATTCTACTTAGAAACAACCATATGAACAACGACACAATTTTCCAGATCACCAATAGTTTTGTACTGCTCGGCTGGCTCTTACTTTTTTTCGTGCCCAAATGGCAACATAGTTTGTTTTTGATTCGTGCAGCCGTAATCATTCCTTTGTCTTTCGTTTACGCAGGGCTTGTTTTCACAGGACTGTCCGACTTTGACCCCTCTTCTTTTTCAACTTTAGCAGGCGTAAAAGCGCTTTTTGCTGATGATTCGGCTCTGGTGGCGGGCTGGGTACACTATTTGGCTTTTGACTTGTTTGTAGGCTCATACATTGTGCAACGCGGTGTTTCATCACAAATGCCCCGCTGGATGTACACGCTTTGTTTGCCTTTCACATTTATGTTTGGTCCTCTGGGCTTGTTGATATTTGGAATCATTCAATTGGCGCGTCGCGAGAAAATTTAGCCTCCAATCAACCTGAGACTAGGGCAATTTTGAAATGCAGTGTTTAAACTCATTTGTACATAAAATAGGGTAATCCTGATATATATCATATTCACAAAGTCTCTAGTCTTGAATATGTTTCTCAACTTTGTCAAAATTAGCTATGCAACTGCAAGATTTACACGACAAAAACAAAGGTGTTTCTGCCCTTTCCTTATTTACTTCACTCGAAAACACGGTAATTTCCATACAACTTCATCAAAAAGAGGAGCTAAAAGAACACATCACGAAAATTCCAGCGCTTCTCCTATGTGTTTTGGGTTCAGTTCGATATATCGACGAAAATGCAGAAACAACACATCTCTTACCTGGACAATATGTGGAGATTCCAGCATTACTCAAACACCGACTTGAGGCGCTCGAAGATAGCCAGTTGATTTTGGTGAAATAAAGCTCTTGGCTTTAATTGTGATTTACTTGTGTATGCCCGATGCAAGGTGATTTTAATCTTTGTAGTTTTGCAATCATATAAATTGAACATTATGAGCGGATTGCTTATTCCATGCAGAGGCTTCACGCCACAACTGGGCAACGATTGCTGGATTGCCCCTAATGCCACTTTAGTTGGCGACCTTATTTGTGGCGACCAATGTTCATTTTGGTTCAATGCCGTTGTTCGTGGCGATGTAAACAGCATTCGCATGGGCAACAAAGTGAACATCCAGGATGGCGCAGTAATTCATTGTACTTACGAAAAAGCGGCAACGGTCATCGGCAATAATGTTTCTATCGGACACAATGCTTTGGTGCACGGTTGCACGATTCAAGACAATGTGCTCATCGGCATGGGCGCTATTGTGATGGACAATTGCATCATCGAAGAAGGTTCAATCATTGCTGCTGGAGCCATTGTTACAGAAGGCACTCACGTGAAAGCGGGTTCGCTCTATGCGGGCATTCCTGCCAAATTCAAAAAAGAGGTGGATGAAGCTTTGAGAAAAGGTGAGATTGAACGGATTGCGAATAATTATGTGAAGTATTCGGGGTGGTTTAAGTAAACCAAACGCTATATTTGTTGTCAATCAATTACTAAAACCAATGAAAAAACAAATCCTCTCCATCGGCTTATCATTAGCCTTTTTCGGACAAATTTTTGCACAAACGGTGACCAATCACCCGGAAAGTTCCTACAAATTTGAGCAAATTGCTAACCACGACGCCACGCCTGTTTTGAGTCAGGGTATGAGTGGCACTTGTTGGAGTTTTTCGGCCTTATCTTTTTTCGAAAGTGAAATTATGCGTTTGAAGAAAGAGCAAATCGTGTTGTCGGAAATGTATATTGTGCGGCATGCCTATTACGAAAAAGCCGTGAAATACATCCGCATGGATGGCAAAACCAACTTTGGAGAAGGTGGGGCATTCCACGATATTCCATACATCATCAAGCGCTATGGTATAGTGCCAGCTAGCGAATATACAGGCTTGCATCCGAATGAAGAAAGCATCAACCACAGCGAGTTGTTCAATGTACTCAACGGTTTTATGGGTGGTGTTTTGAAAACAGCCCACGATTTGCGCAGAGGAGAATCATTGTCAGATTCATGGAAAGCTGGTATTTCAGGCATTTTGGATGCTTATTTGGGCGCCGTTCCTAAAAATTTCACGCACAATGGAAAATCGTATACGCCACAAAGTTTCGCCGAATATTTGAAACTGAACATGGATGATTATGTGTCCATTACTTCATTTACGCATTTCCCGATGTATGAAAAATGTATGCTCGAAATTCCAGACAACTGGGGTTGGGGCATGAGCTACAATGTGAGTTTAGATGATTTGGTGCGCATCAACGAACATGCCTTGAAAAACGGTTTCACAGTGGCTTGGGGTGCCGATGTGTCTGAAGGTGGATTCAATTTTCGCGAGGGCATTGCCATTGTGCCGGAAGACCCATCTACCATCAAAACGCAAGGAGCCGACAACCGCAATTTCTCCGATGCTGGAGCGGTACGGATCTCAAATGCATTCCGCGAACCCGTGAAAGAGCTAAACATCACACCTGAATTGCGTCAACAAGGCTACGACAATAAAACAACGCAAGACGACCACGGCATGCACATCACAGGTCTGTTCAAAGAAGCCAATGGCACGATGTATTATTTGGTGAAAAACTCCTGGGGCACATCCAACCACCCAAAAGGCTATCTTTTTGTTTCTCAAAGCTATTTCAAGTACAAAACGATCAATATTTACTTGCACAAAGATGCCTTGCCAAGTGATGTGAGAAAGAAATTGAGGTTGGAGTAAACCATATGATATTGGGCGGATTGAAGATAACATTCCGCTCTTACAGAGCTGAGGCATCATAAAACATGGTGGCCGATAGCATACGCCAATCCCGTTAGGGATGCAATCTTAATAAAAAAAGCCCGAAATCTTATGACCTCGGGCTTTCAAATACTATCGAATTGATTAATACAATTCCTCTTTCAAGGCTGTGCGGTAATCTTTGATTTCATCGCGGTTGATTTTGTTATCGGCTGCCTTAAGCAAGTTCAACAAATACACCAAATTCTCTTGGTCTTCGATTTCCAAAGGATATTCCCCTCCTTCTTCGTCTTCCTCATATTGCGCTTGGATGTCGAAAGCTCCATCGTTTTCCTCTAGATATTCGTAAGTCAAACGCAAAACCTTCGTTACCAAAGGATCGGCTTCTGCCAAAGCATGTTCACGCAATTGTTGCAATTGAGGCACAAGCGACTCAACGTTGATTCCGTTTTTTTCGATTTCAGCAACGATTGTATCTATCAAATTATTGGCTGCAGCTATTTTCATTTCTTAAACAATTAGGGCGCAAAAATATAAATTGCAGCCGAAAAGAGCGCACTATATTTCAAAAATAAACCAAAATGAAGCAACATCACTACCTTTGAAGTCAATATGCATGCCCATCAACCTGACACATTGCACAACAAATCCATTCTTTTCTCAGCCTTAAACTGGGGATATGGCCACGTGATGCGGTCTTTGGTTTTGCTGAAAAAGCTAGAAAAACAAGGCAACAAACTGTATGTGGTGGGCACCGAAGAACAAATCACACTTTTTAAAACAGAGGGACTCGAAGCCCACTACATCCATAATGAAGGTTATCCTTTTCAATTTGGCGGAAAAGGTAATTTTTCCTTGGATTTGTTCAAAAATAGCTCGGCTCTCAAACAACATTTTGTCCGAGAACAGAAAAAAGTGGAACAACTTTGTGCAGATTTGGCTATTGACTTAGTTATTGCCGATCAAAGTTTGGGGTTTTTCAGTCGAAAAGTGCCTTCGATTCTCATCACGCATCAAGTTCAATTGCCATTATCGTGGTGGGAAAAACCAGCGCAGGTATTTTACAACAAGCAGCTCAACAATTTCCAACAGATTTGGATTCCAGATTTTGAACCACCCAACAACCTAGCAGGAAAACTGAGTTTCACCAAGCGAAAAAATGCAAGCTACATCGGTCCACTCTCACGTTTTGATGCTGCACCTAAATTTGAGAAAAAATACGACGTCGGTATTTTGGTTACAGGACCACAACCCTACGCAGAACAATTCTTCCAACACATGTGCGAGCGTTTTGAAAACTCAGCAGACCACGTGTTTATTATTTACAACGGAACGAATTTACGTCCCTTTAAAAACATTGATCTTTTTCAGCACCAAGCCACTGCCGAGATGGCCGAATTGCTTTGTAGCGCAAAACTTCTAATCACCCGAAGCGGCTATTCCACTTTGATGGATTTGAATGCGCTTGGGATAAAAAATGTGGAATTGCACGCTACTCCAGGTCAGGCGGAGCAGTTGTATTTGAAAAAAAATTGGTTATCTTCGAAACCATAATTCAAACTATGGACAAATACATCTAACAACTACTAGAAATGATGCTTGAGGCGTATAGGAATCGGCCTGAAAACGAGAAATTTGCCGACACAGACGAAGGTCGTTTTGCGGAAATAGAGGCTTTTGTGAAAGGTGGCGATGAACGTCGTGTGGATTTGATTATGGGCATTCCCCAAGACTATTTTCCGCCAGATGAAAAACTCACCGACGACCAAATCGAGCGCATTGTACCAGCATTTATTGCCCTTTGGAAACACTTTCGCTTCGATCTTTGCTTCTCGGAAAAAATCAATACCCGTTGGAAATACATACTGCTGCGTCGCGAACTCGCAAATGATCACCTTTTCATGAAATTGGAAAACTCATGTGTTGGTATCGAGTTTTGTAGCTACGCCCCAGATGATTGTCAATTGCCTAAGGAGTTTTGTGATTGTAGGGACAAAGAATACTAGGCAAAATCACCGAATCCTAAAAAAATTTTTCGCCATTTCTAGAACTTCTTTAGGACTTATTGTGTAACCCTTTTTAATTTCAACATGCTCATTTTTGCTTGCTAAAATTGTTCTATCCCGGTTTTTTCTTAAAAATCACACGCCAAAACAAGCTACAATGATGATGACATGCCTGTCGGGGTTCGGGTTGGCAACAAAAGCCCTATTTCAAAATGTTCGCCCAACATTATCATTTCATCAAAAAATTTATACATTTAGCCCACTAAACTAAAACACCCATGTTTTTTAAACATTTAACCCTATTTTCTTTCCTATTTGGGCTCATTTCTTCATCTCCGTTGTGGGGTCAAGGATTTCAGGTCAATTTTCAAGGACAAAAACAGCAAGGCATGGGTCTAGCTGGCACGGCGCTTTATCAAGATGGCTCCAGTTTGTTTTACAATCCGGGTTCGGTGGCATTTTCCAATGAAAATTCTGCCAACGTAGGTTTCACGCCTGTGTTTGCGAATGTGCTTTATGTGGATTCAACTACGATGCAAGGCTACCGCACCGAAAACCCAATGGGGCGACCCTTTCACGCTTATGGTTTGTTTCAGTTGAAAGATTCTTCGGCTCTTAAACTTGGCTTGGCGGTTTATACGCCTTTCGGCAGCACAGTGCAATGGGAAGATGGCTGGATTGGTCGCTTTGCCATCACGCGTTTGTCTTTGTCGGCTATTTTCATTCAACCCACGGTTTCATATCGCATCAACGATAAATTGGGTTTTGGAGGCGGATTGGTTGTGAGTACAGGCAGCGTAACCTTACAGCGCGACCTTCCTGTTCAGTTTGCAAACGGCGATTATGCAAGTGCAAGTTTATCGGGAAGTGCTTTTGGTTTGGGTTTTAATATTGGCGTTCAATTCAATGCCACAGAAAAGTTTTCCTTAGGTTTTACCTACCGTTCTCAAATCAACATGAAAGTGAGCGATGGTGAAGCGCAATTCAATGTACCGGAAAGCCTGAACGCCAATTTTCCTGATGGCACTTTTTCGTCATCTTTGCCCTTGCCACAAGTGGTTACCCTTGGACTGGCCTATAAATTCAACGAAAAATTGACCGCGGTTGTAGACATCAATTATGTGGGATGGAAAGCTTATGATACCCTGGCTTTTGATTACGCTGTGAACACGCCTTCATTACAAGACACCAAATCGGCGCGGAATTATGAGAACATTTTTGCGTTTAGAGGAGGTGTTTCTTATGGCATCACAGAAGCATTTACAGTTCGGGCTGGCGGCGGCTATGGAAGAACTCCCGTACAGAACGGTTATGTGACACCTGAAACACCCGATGGAAACCGATTTTATGGCACCTTTGGATTGGGCTGTCAAGTCGATCAAAAATTATCCATCGACGCTTCCTTGTTTTATACACAAGTGCAACGCGCCGATACCAATTTGGAAACCAATTTGAGTGGCACATTTTTCACGAAGGCAGTAGCACCTGGACTTTCAATTATTTACAAATGGTAATTATGAAGCAAAATATATTTTTCATTTTTGCGCTATGCAGTATTTTGTTTGGCGCATCAAGCTGCAAACCCAAATACAGCGAGCCCAATTTATCCGCTGGCGACGTCAATGCAGCGCGTTTTGTGATGATTGGCGACGGTCATTCTGGGGGCTATATGGATGATGCCTTGTATTGCGATGGACAAAAAAATAGCTTGGCTGAATTGTTGGGAGAACAACTGGAATTGATTGGTGGTCAATCTTTTACAACGCGTTTTGTGAATCAAAATTCCGTGGGTGCAAATCCATTTGGGCAATCGAGATTGAAACTGGCTTACAAAGAAGATTGCAACGGCGTAAGTTCGCTTTCTCCTGTTCGTGTGGCAACCCAAGGCGACATCAGCATCATCGCTACCACCACTTTCTCGGGGGAAGCCTTATACAGAAACTTTGGCATTCCCGGTATGCGCACCACTCAGGTTTTGAGTCCAAATTTGGCGCAATTCAACCCCTATTTTGCTCGAATTGCCTCTTCGAATACTGTGGCCCCGATTGAAGACATTTTGGCAACCGAGCCAACATTTTTCGCCATTTATTTGGGCATGGAAGAGGTGCTGAAATATGCGCGAACAGGTGGTTCGGTAGATGACCTGCCGAGTGTAGCTGATTTCACAACTGCTTACGAAGAAATTGCACAACAGCTTCATAACCAAGGCGCAAAAGGCGTTGTTGCAACATTACCCAACGTAACACAACTTCCCTATTTTAGAACGATTCCCTACAATGGTTTGAATCTAGATGCCTCCACTGCCAATCTTTTGAGCGCCGTTTTTGGAGCACTTGGTTATACCTTCAATGTGGGACCAAATTCCTTTATGATTGAAGACCCCGATGCCAATGCGTTTGGTGTGCGACAAATAAACGCTGGTGAATTATTGTTATTGAGCATTCCCCTTGATTCCGTAAAATGTAACCAAATGGGCTCCTTGTTTCCGTTTAGAAACGAATTTGTTCTCAATCTAGTAGAACAACAATATTTAAACATGACAATCAACGGCTACAACGATGCGATTCGAACAATAGCCACTACATACAACTTGGCTGTAGTAGAAACCGCTCCATTTTATCAGCAGTTGTTTTCCGGATTCACCTACAATGGGGTCACATTTTCAGCACAATTTGTTTCTGGTGGCGCCTTCTCTTTAGATGGCATTCACCTCAACGCCAAAGGAAACGCTTTGTTGGCCAATGAATTTATCCGCGCAATCAATGAACATCATGGCGCTGTGATTCCGGCATTAAACGCAAATGCCTTCAGTGGCGTATTATTTCCCTAATTTGTAAACAAACTAAAATTATATATCATGAAAAAATTATTTACCCTTTTTGCTTTATCAGGACTCGCATATGCAAGTGCGCAAACACCTTGCGACGATGGACGCTTTGCTAGCGAAGTATTTGAAAATGTCACCGTTACATCCAACGTGGTATATGGGTCAAACACTTCGTGGTCTGGAGCAAACACTACGCTTTATTTTGATTTTTACGAACCACAAGGCGATAATCTGGAGGCACGTCCTTTGATTATTTGGGTTCACGGAGGCAGCTTTTTGGGTGGCAGTAGAACAGACCAAGACATGGTGGCTTTGTCAACTCGTTTTGCCAAAATGGGATATGCCTGCGCGAGCATCAGCTACAGAACGGGCTTTTTCCCAATCGACTCTACAAATGCCGTGCGTGCAGTGGTGCGTGCAACCCAAGATTTGAAAGGTGCCATTCGCTATTTCTACAAAGATGCTGCTACCGACGACACCTATCAAATAGACACCAACCGCATTTTCATTGGAGGAAGTTCGGCCGGAGCAATCACAGCGTTGCACGTAGCATATTTGAGCGATGAATGTGAGCTTTTCGATTACCTTACCGCGGCGCAGCAAACAGCACTCGGCGGATTGGAAGGCAATAGCGGTAATCCGGGTTATTCCACCAACGTAAAAGGCGTTTTGAATGGTGCTGGTGCACTGGCTCGTTACAGCTGGATCGACATCTCTGAAAGCAGCATACCATTGGCTTCTGTACATGGCACCGCCGACAATGTTGTGACCTACAACCGTGGCTTGGTGAACCCTGGTATTCCGCTGATGTATCTGGATGGCAGCCGAATGCTTCATGAACGCGCTTGTGCATTAGGCATAGAAAACCAACTGTATACCTTCAATGGTGCAGGACACGTGCCTTACATTGGTTCCAACGCAACAGCTCAAGCCTACATGGATACCACAGTAAATTTCTACCGAGATTTTCTTGTTGTTCAAATGGGATGTACACAAACAGCCTTGCAACCCGCAAACGCATGGGCGCAAACTGCCAACCTGTATGCCATTGATTATTGCGATGGAAGTCCTGTAAATGAAGTTTGTGGTGAGGTGAGTATCGCCGAAGAACAAACAACAAACTGGTCCATGTATCCCAATCCAGCAACAAACCAAGTTCGCATCGATTTGATGATGAACACTGCAAGTACAGTTGTAATTACCGACCTCAGCGGGCGCGTGGTCTATCGAAACAACTTCACCATTGCCAATATCGACATCGACGTTTCTGCATTCACTTCTGGCACTTACTTCGTACAGGTTTACGGACAAGAAATTGGCATGGTAACGCAGAAATTGGTGGTGCAATAGGCAACAGAAATTTTTTGAATCTAAATAATTATAACCCCATGCATTGATGTTCCGTGTGTGGGGTTTTAGTTAAAACCGCATCACCACGCCCAAATTAGCACCCCAATACCACTGACTCAATTTCCCCATTCCTTGTATTCGAGAATCGTAGAAAACTACCCGGGCTTCTGGTTGTAGAAAGATGGACCACGATGGATTGATTTTATACAAGATCGTCGTGTTGTTGAACCATTCTCCCCTGAAAACTGGATTAGCTTGTTTGAAAACATACGACATCCCGACGCCTGAACCCAAACGCCAATCTATTCTATTGGTTTGAATTACAGCATAATGCGCTGAAATCGGCATTTGAACCATCTGCGTTTCACGCGACCAAACTTGGCTGTTTTCATAAAACACACCGAAGCGCAAATAATGCAATCCAGATTCTAAGCGCCAGCGTGGCAACAATTCACGGTTGATGGAAAAGCCCGCTTTTATAAGTGTAAAACGAATCACAGGACTGATGAAATTGGAACTCGATGCACTGATATTCAAATAATCTGCGTTGTTGGCAGTAAAATCCAAGTTAGGCGAATTGGCAATGGAAGACTCCAGAAAATACGGCGAATTCTGTTGCCTAGTGGCCGAAAATCCTCCAAGCAATGCGAACTCCCATTTACGTGGTTTATAGATTGGGTCACCAATATTCTGACTAGGTTGAACTTGATTTAAAGTCATTTGGTTTTCAAAATCCTCCCGAACGTCAACCCCGGCGATGTACATGGCTGAATCGGTATTTATTGGCTGATACATTGCGTTTTCATCGTTTTCTTGAACGGGATTTTCCACAATTTCAGCAATCACCTCAGCGTCAGGTAGTTCATCAATGGGCGGCGGCGTGAAATCATGATTTGTGCCGTTGCGCTTATGTTTGTCTCTGGTATTATTGGGAAATGAACGCTCTGTTTCGTTTGCTTGGTCAGCTCTGTTTTCGGAAGCTGGTTTGGAGTTTGGATCATTAAAAATCTTATTATGTGAAAAAGTCGGTGTAACGGTAAAAATGTGATTCAAAGAGGATTTAGCTTCGAATGATGGAGCAGCATTTTCATTTTGAATTACAACATATCCCACAGACAAGCCAAGAATCAACACAGCGGCAATTCCAGAAAACCACCAAATAGCAGCACGGCGCTTCTTTTTATCATCGAGCGCAGCAACCACATTGTCCCACACTTCTGTAGGCACATCGGCATGGAAGTGCTCGAATTTATTTTTCAAAAAATCACTGTTTTGCATATTTCAAAAGCATTAATTCTTGTTCATTTTCTTTTTCAATCATCTCGAGCAGCAGTTGACGTGCACGGCTGTATTGCGATTTGGATGTGCCCACCTTTACCGACAAAGCTTCGGCAATTTCTGGGTGCGTCATGCCCTCAATGGCGTATAGGTTAAAAACTGTTCTAAAGCCCGTGGGTAAACTTTGAATTTTGCGCAATAAATCGTCTAAAGCCATGACTTGTAGCGCATTATCTAAATAAGCATCACCCTCATTTTCAATTGCATAGCGCGATAAATGTTCATTCATCGTTTTATTTTTCCGATACATTTCCAAACACACATTAACCGTTACGCGTCTCATCCAAGCTCCAAGTGCACCCGACTTTTCATATTTATTCAGGTTCGAAAAACAACGAATCATGCTTTCTTGCAACAAATCATTGGCTTCTTCTTCACAGGAGGCATAGCGCAAACATACGCCCTTCATCATCGGAGAAAATCGGTCAAACAAAAGCCGCTGCGCCCACCGCTCATCTTCGAGGCAGGCACACAAGAGCTCATCATCACTGTATTTTTCCTTTTTCTTTTCCAGGTTATTTCCAGATTATCTAAAAATAAAACCGAAAGTTAATTCAAATCGATTCATGTGATGCAACAAATCAGTTTCGTAGGGCAGACATTCCCAGCAAATATTGCTCATACCATTTTGTTCGACGAAAGTGTAGCGATAACCCACGCTTGTGACAATGCCGACCGATTTTGAGAAAAAGTGTTGTACGCCCAATTTCGCGCCACCTGAGAAACCTAGCGTTCTGTCAACTTGTGTATAATAATACCCGTAATTTCTGGTACCCGTGTTTTGTAAATATGTCGCACTCATTGAAACAAATGGTGATGTTTTTTTGTGGTTAAAAGCAAATCTGCCCTCGAACCCAAGTGGGATAAAAATTCCTGGTCGATGTCCTTCGATTCCCGTTACAAAAGAAATATTCCAAAATTTCCCAAGGGTAAAACCATTTTTCACGTGCATCCAACCTGAAACTGTTTCACCAGCTAAAAATCCAGTGTTGAGTTCGCAGAAGTAAGCTGGTTTTATTTTATCCTCCACGATATCTTGTGCCTGAACTGAGAAGACACTGCACAATCCAAGAACTAAAAATATTGTTTTAAAATGCTTCATGGCTGAAAAGTTATTTTACTCAAGAACTCAACTTGAGCGGGGTTAGTATAATCATATTGGCTAATTCCATCTGAACTGATCATAATCGCCACATTGTTGTGTGGAATGATATCGATGGCGTTGATATTGTTGAATTGATGCATGAGATTATTACCAACGGTGAGCGGATTTGTGGCATCAAAAATTTTCAATCCAGCGCTGCCATCACAAATGAAAAGCAAATTGTTGTCGATGCCTAAACCGTGGGGATTCACCAGCTGAAAGGTTTCTTTGAGGATGGGTTGTGCATAATTGCTCACATCAATTACATCGAGTTGGTTGATGTTTTGCCCGCAGATATTGCCCGAACGAATGGTCACATACGCGTAATTGTCTTTCACCACCACGGGGTCGCAAGCCTGTGCATGATTGATCACACCAATTTGATTCGGCTGATTCGGATTGCTCACTGAATAAATCAACATGCCGGTTGTTGTACCCATAAAAAGATGGTTGTTGTAAGCAAAAAGTGTTTCCACTTCGCGCCAGATAACAACTGGAACTGTACCTTGGGGTGATAACGGATTCGCTATGTTTATTGGATACAAGCGATTGCCCTCCATCACATACAAATGGTTTTGGATGATGGAAAATTTGGTAATCGAACCAGAAACTCCGGTACCGCTTCCCGCACTTGGACCGTTTACATCAACAAAAGAAGCCAAAGCGCCCCCCTCAAAATAAACGGGATAATGTTGCAAATCTTCCTTGGTTTCTTGGATCTCCCAAGCAATCACCACACCTTTGTCTTTGTCCACAGAAGCCATGGGATAGTTGGTATTGTGTTGCGGTAAAAACGCCGGGAAAATATCTTTCAAGCGCGCCACTTCAGCGGGTTGTTGCCACGAACTGATATCAATCACCACCAAATCGATGGCGCTGTTGGCATACAAATATTGGTCTTTGATGGAAACGCCCGTGCAATTTGGGATATGCATAAAACCCTTAATTACCGGTGCACTTGGATTGCTATTATCAATAAAATGGATGCCTTCGTTTTGCTCCACCACAAGCAGATAATTGTCTTTTAAATAGATATTTCCACCTTTTTTGATGGGTCGCGGCGCTTCATATCGCACTTGACTCCTGAAAAGCTCGTAGTCCATATAAACGGGCACATTGGCCAAGTGTTTGATGAACATTTTGTCCTTACACGAAACAAAGAGCAAGCTGGCAAACATCATCCATGCTCCGATTTTCAAATACTGTTTCATTTTCTTTCTGTTTAGAATTTCTTTTATAATGAAACTCAAAAGAAAAGGGTTGCATTGGTCTTGAAAAAACGTTTGCGCTAAAAAAACCATAACATTGAACCATTAAAGTTGAGTAAAGGAGTTAAGTTCAATAAGGAAAAAACGGATTTTTGAAGCTTTGAAAAAATGAAATGCGAATGGCGGGAAAACACTAATCTTTCTATTCAAGCTCTTTAGACACAAAAAATCCGCTGATTCTCACCAACGGATTTTCTAAAATTTAAGATCTATAAAAACAAGCGCCAATAGCCTTAAAGCGTCCCCCTTTTCTCCTGCTCTCTCTCAATCGACTCAAAAAGCGCCTTGAAGTTACCTGCGCCAAATCCGCGAGCACCCATGCGTTGGATGATTTCGAAGAATAAAGTTGGTCGGTCTTCAACAGGCTTGGTGAAGATTTGCAACAAATAGCCTTCTTCGTCTGCATCCACCATGATGCCCAGTTTCTTGATGGCTTCGATGTCTTCTTTTACCTTGTGGTCGAAAGCACCTACACGGTCAGGAATGGCAGCGTAGTACTCATCTGGTGGCGTGCTCAAAAACTCAATGCCGCGACTGCGCAATTGGGCAACTGTGGCCAAGATATCATCAGTAGCTACGGCAATGTGCTGCACACCAGGGCTTTCGTAAAAATCTAAATATTCTTCGATTTGCGATTTTTTCTTGCCTTCAGCAGGTTCATTGATTGGGAATTTCACGCGACCGTTACCATTCGACATCACTTTCGACATCAAAGCCGAATATTCCGTATGGATTTGTTTGTCATCGAAAGAAAGGAAATTCTCGAAGCCCATTACGTCTTCATACCATTTAACCCATGTGTTCATTTCGCCCCAACCCACGTTGCCAACCATGTGGTCGATGTATTTCAATCCCACTGGATCTGGATTGTAGTCGGATTCCCATTTTTGGTAACCCGGCATAAATGTGCCCTTGTAGTTTTTACGTTCCACAAAAATATGAACTGTTTCGCCGTAGGTATAAACGCCCGAACGCACCACTTCGCCGTGTTCGTCTTTTTCAACCGTTGGCTCCATGTATGATTTTGCGCCACGTTTTGTGGTTTCTTCCCACGCCGAACGTGCATCGTCCACCCAAAGTGCTACTACTTTCACGCCATCTCCGTGCTTTTTAACGTGCTCACCAATCAGAGAATTGCTGTTTAATGCCGTAGTCAAAACCAAACGGATTTTGTCTTGCACCAACACATAAGACGCTCTATCGCGAACGCCCGTTTCCAATCCAGCATACGCCAAAGACTGAAAACCGAAGGCTGTTTTATAAAAATGAGCAGCTTGTTTGGCGTTGCCCACATAAAATTCCACGTAATCTGTACCTAACAAGGGCAAGAAATCCTGAGCTCCCTCGAAGATTTTCTCTAAACCGTAATTTACACTTTTTACTTCTTTCATTTGATTTAAGATTTGTGATTGAAAGATTTGAGATTTGAGATTGTGCGTACACAGCAATCTCGAATCTCAAATTTCAAATTTTTTAATTATTCAACCCATGACTTATAATACTCCTCATCCGCCATATCAACTGCTGTTTGTGTCAATTTTAATGGCTTGAAAGTATCTACCATAACTGCCAATTCCATGGTTTCTTTTTGTCCGATAGAACGTTCCATAGCGCCTGGGTGCGGTCCGTGCGGGATGCCCGCGGGATGCAAAGAAATGTAGCCTTTGTCGACATGGTTTCTACTCATAAAATCACCATCAACGTAATACAAAACCTCATCGCTGTCGATGTTACTGTGGTTGTATGGCGCTGGAATGGCCTGCGGATGATAGTCATACAAACGCGGACAAAACGAGCATACCACAAAATTATGCGCCTCAAAAGTTTGGTGAATCGGCGGTGGCATGTGTACACGACCCGTAATTGGTTCAAAATCGTGAATCGAGAAGGCATATGGAAAATTGTAGCCATCATAACCCACAACATCAAAGGGGTGCGAGCCATAAACCAACTCATGCAAGATGTTTTCCTTTTTTACCTTTACAAGGAAATCACCCTTTTCATCATGCGTTTCCAAAACTTCTGGCGCACGCAAATCGCGCTCACAGAAAGGCGAATGTTCCAACAATTGGCCAAATTTGTTGCGGTAGGTTCTCGGGGTCAATATCGGTGAAAACGACTCCACGATAAACAAACGATTGTCGTCTGTATCAAACTCAATTTGGTAAATAATGCCGCGTGGCACAATCAGATAATCACCATACGAGAACTTCAAATTGCCCAGCATGGTGCGCAATGTCCCTGTTCCTTTGTGAATGAAAATCATTTCATCGGCATCGACATTTTTATAAAAATAGCGCGTCAGTGATTCTTTTGGAGCCGCCAAAGTGATATTCAAATCGTTGTTGAACAAGACTGTTTTGCGACTTTCGAGGTAATCGTTTTCGGGTTTCAATAAAAAACCGTTCAACATTTGCGACTTGATGTTGTTTTTAATCGCGGCAACCGGTGTCAAATCGATGGGATTACCAACAGATTTCACCATGGTGGGGCGATGCACGTGATAAATCAAAGCCGACATACTGCTAAAGCCTTCAGTACCAAAAAGTTGTTCGTAGTAGAACTTCCCTTCGGGAGACTTGAAAACCGTATGTCTTTTGTGGGGTATATTCCCCATTTTATGATAAAAAGGCATATTATTTTTGAATTGATAAAATGAATACTTGGTTCTTAAAACACAGTGCTGATGGAGCACAAGACTAATGGTTGCATCATTCCGGACTCCTCTTGAGGAGCATTTTGATTAGTGATTTTACCCTATTCAGAACCATTGTTTTTTGTTGATTTCTTGAGCAAAAGTAGAAAATTAATCCGAACCAAAAAATGATTTATTTCAGTTGAACGTGTACTTTTGTGGAGCACAAAAACAAAACCCCTAATAGCATGCAAAAGACATTGGTAATTGGTTCAGCAGGACAAATCGGCGTTGAAATCGTTCGCGCATTAGTAGCAAAACAAGGTCACGATAACGTATTCGCCTCCGACATTCACGAACATTGTCCAGCCTCGCTTGAAGGGTTCAACTACTTTTCTTTGAACGCTTTAGACAAGACTCGTTTGGAAGAAATCGTGGTGCAAAATCAAATTACCGATGTTTATTTATTGGCAGCTTTGCTTTCTGCAACGGCTGAAAAGAACATTGCTTTTGCTTGGGAATTGAACATGGATGGATTGTTTCACGTGCTCAATTTGGCCAAAGAAGGAAAGATTAAGAAGGTGTTTTGGCCTTCATCAATAGCGGTTTTTGGTCCAACGACACCTAGAATCAACACGCCACAAGAAACTGTAATGGAACCGACAACGGTGTATGGCATTTCCAAATTGGCTGGAGAATTGTGGTGTTCTTACTACCACCGCGTTTTTGGTGTGGACGTGCGTTCCATTCGCTATCCAGGTTTAATTTCTTACCAAAGTTTGCCCGGCGGTGGTACAACAGATTATGCGGTGGATATTTTCTACCACGCTTTGAAAAACGGCACTTACACATCATTCTTATCAGAAAACACTGCCTTACCCATGATGTTTATGGAAGATGCCATTCGCGCCACTTTGGAATTGATGGATGCTCCCGCTGAAAGCGTTAAAGTACGAACCGCTTACAATTTAGGCGGCATTAGCTTCACACCAGCACAATTGGCGGCATCTATCCAACAATTCATGCCAGCATTTAGCATCAACTATGCTCCAGATTTCAGACAAAAAATTGCCGATTCTTGGCCAGACTCTATCGACGACACAGTTGCACGAAACGATTGGGGCTGGAAACCAAAATATGATTTGGAATTGATGACCAAAACGATGTTGGACCATGTAGATATTGGGAAGTTGGTGTAGGAAAGATTATGATCTAAAACACATTTCCCGTTTTTTAAAACACTGATTTTTAAACACATAGTGACATAGCGACATAGTAATTTACCTCAAACTTGAATAACATAATGCTTACAAAGAAATACCTTGACGATTTGACTTATGAAGTTATTGGTTGTGCCATTGAGGTGCAAAAATCGGTAGGTAGGGGTTTGCTGGAAAATGTGTATCATGAATGCATGAAAGAGGAGTTGCTACATAGGAAAATAAATTTTCAAACAGAGATGAAGGTACCACTAATTTATAGGGGTAAAGCTCTTGATGTTGATTTTCGTAGTGATTTGTATGTTGAAAATGCAATAGTTGTGGAATTAAAGTCGGTTATAGAAATGAATCCCATTTTTGAAGCTCAACTTTTGACATACATGAGGCTTCTGGCGTGCCCAAAAGGTATTTTAATCAATTTCAATTGTAAAAATATTTTTAATGAAGGACAAAAAACATTTGTCAACGAGTATTTTTCCAAATTACCTAATTTGTAAATCATGGTCTATGTGCAAACGACTTGTCGTTCTATGTTTTTGCTGCACCTGCGCATGTTTTTCGTAATTTCACAGATATTAAAAACTATGTAACTATGTTCCTATGTGTTTAAGAAGAAAAATGTACTGGATTATGATCTTGCGCGCATGTTGGTGTAGGTCACAAAAGACACGAAGAAAACACAAAGAGCACAAAGGTGAAAGTGAATTTAATCCTCCGTGGAACTCTAACTTCGTTGCTGCTGCGCGGTGTGACTACTTTGTGAAGCTCAGTGACCAACTTGTATAAATTTGAAGACACAAAAATGAAATACCTCATCATCGGACTAGGCAACCCCGGAGCAAAATATGAAAACACGCGCCACAACATTGGTTTCCGTGTGGTGGAAGCCTTGGCGAAAGAGAAGGAGGAAGCTTTTAAAACTGGGCGCTTGGGTGAATTGGCGACCATCAAACACAAATCTCGCGTGCTGCTTTTGTTGAAACCCAACACCTACATGAATCTTTCAGGTCAAGCGGTGAAATACTGGATGCAGCAAGAAAAAATTCCGATTGAAAACATTTTGGTGATTTTAGACGATATCGCTCTGCCCTTCGGAAAAATCCGCCTAAAAGGCAAAGGCAGTGATGGCGGACACAACGGTTTGAAAAGCATTCAAGAATTATTGGCTTCAACAAATTATGCCCGTTTGCGCTTTGGTGTGGGTTCAGATTTCAAACCTGGACAACAAGCAGATTATGTCTTGGGCGATTGGCCCGCTGAAGATGCCAAAATTTTACCCGAGCGCATCGAAGCCGCTAAAGCTTGTGTATTGGATTTTGTGAGTATCGGTTTGGGCTTGACAATGACGAAGCATAATGGGCTGTAAATCCTTCTGTTTTTTTAAGGTTATAGTTTTGTAGAATATTTAAGTGTGATTTGATAAAACCCAAAATTTTCAATATCTTTAACTATCAATATATTGTTATGATTATTAAAATTGATAAAAATAACGCCAAGGATTTGTCTAAAATTCTGAGTCAAAGACTGAAAAAAAAACCAAAAAAAAGCAAACTTTCCGAACATTTTGGGAAGTTAAAAAGGAATATAGACGGCCTTGATTATGAGCAAAAAATGAGGGAAAGTGAAAGCTGGTTTTCTTGCGGACACGAATTTCATGATTTACATTCATGAGGGCAATCCAATTGTATCTCAGTTTTTAAATTATAGTTTGCTCTGTCTTTCAAAACCGAGGTTGAGTTATTAGGATTCAATAACTTAACTCCCATTCAAGAACAGAAACTACAAAACCTTGTGGAAGACTGTTGGCTCATTTAATGGAATTCCAAAATAAAAGAAGCGACTATTATACTGCGAAAAAGTCACAAAATTAAACTACCTGATGCTATAATTGCTGCAACCTCTTTGGTTTATGATTTGCCATTAGTCTCAGCCGATAAAGGCTTTATGCAAATTTCTGAATTAGATTTTATCTTACTTGATGTGTGAATCAGAAACTGAGTGTTACAATTCGTGCGCATCGAAGCTGCCAAGGCGGCACATAGGATAGGGCGATAAGCTTGACCTTGAACTATGTAAGCCTATGTAGCTATGTGGTTCGCTTTTAGAACTCACGGCGAAATAGCCGCCGAAGCGGTGGCTTTTTTTGAACCGTATAGGGACATAGCCGCCAAGGCGGTACGTAGGATAGAGGTGAATTTTTTTAGATTTGTTATATTTGCGACACCTAACTATAAGATAATGAAAACAATAACTACAATTGTGGTTGTGCGCGTGGACTATAATGAACGCGTGCATATTGGTTTGCAATTCGCTAAAAATGAGGCGTTATTGGCGGAGATGAGAGTGCTTTTGCCTGAAATTCGATGGAGCGGATCACTGCATATGTGGCATATTCCTTGGCGAGACGACATTATTTCGCTGTTGTTCAAGCATTTCAAGGGGCGGTTTTACATCGATTATGCGCAATTCCGGAAAGATACGCTGTCCGCTAGGCCGTCTGTTGCTCAAAAAGTTACGAATCCAGCGAGCGAGCTCCCGAAACTTGATGAATCGCGCGAGAAATTGCTGAAACAATTTAAGCACCACTTGCAATCCAGTCGCTATTCTGAAAGTACGATTAAGACCTACAGCGAGGCATTGGGTGTATTTTTTCGCTATTTCCACGACAGACTTTTAGACGAAATAAGCAATCAAGACCTCATTGAATTCAACAACAATTTTATACTCAAAAATCAATATTCGGAGGCGTATCAGAACCAATTTGTGAATGCGGTGAAGCTCTTTTACAACAAGATTCAGCACAAGAAATTGGACATTGAAGCGATAGAGCGCCCGCGGCGAGAAAAGCGTTTGCCTCACGTATTGAGCAAAGACGAGGTGAAGCTCATTATTGAATGTTTGAACAACATCAAGCACCGCGCTATGCTGAGCATGATTTATGCTTGTGGTTTGCGCAGGAGCGAATTGCTTCATATCAAATTAAGCGATATCGATTCCAAGCGGGGTGTTGTGGTTATTCGGCAAAGCAAGGGCAAAAAGGACCGTCTTGTGCCGATTGGAGAAAAACTCTTGGCATTGTTGCGCACATACTACAAAACGAGTCATCCGAAAACCTATCTTTTTGAGGGTCAGAATCCGGGCGAGCCCTATTCAGAGCGCAGTTTGCAATTGGTTTTGAAAGCGGCGGTGGAAAAGGTAAAAATCAAAAAACCAGTAACATTGCATTGGTTGCGCCACAGCTATGCCACCCATCTTTTGGAAAGCGGCACAGATTTGCGTTACATTCAAGAACTTTTGGGCCATAACAGCAGCAGAACCACTGAAATCTATACCCATGTGAGCACTCGGAACCTTCAGCAAATCAACTCGCCTTTTGATTCGTTGTAAAATTATTTGTTTTATATTTGCGAAGCAGGTTGATTCCATAATGCGCAATAAAACCGCGTCTATACAACGCAAGTTGTGGTAAAAAGGATAAAAAGCAGCGTGTATAAGTAAGTTAGCTGTCAGGCAAGAAAAAAAACGCAGACAACAAATTTTTACAAATAATTTGAAATGAAAGAAATAGAAATTAAAACAACAAACCTAAACCAAATAACTGCACAAATTTACG
>Ga0169931_10004000_pt1 | contig 23124 bp, 17 predicted proteins | sample Kivu_15m_20L_FD_129675 | JGI IMG/M metagenome (GOLD analysis project Ga0169931, IMG submission 129675) | Freshwater microbial communities from Lake Kivu, Western Province, Rwanda to study Microbial Dark Matter (Phase II) - Kivu_15m_20L... | ecosystem: Environmental > Aquatic > Freshwater > Lake...
ATGGCGCTCCATCTGCGTGCCCAGGACCAGATCGGGCTGCAGCTCGGCGATGCGCGTCTCGACCTCGAGCGCGTCGTCGGTGATCAGCGCCTCCAGACCGTGCGCGGCTGCCGCCTCGCGCACCTCGCGGGCGAGCTCCCGGCTGTAGGTGCCCAGGCCGACCACGTCGAAGCCGAGCTCCTGCGAGGCCACGCGCGCCGCCGCGATCGCGTGGGTCGCGTCGCCGAACACGAACACCCGCTTGCCGCTCAGGTAGGTCGAGTCCACCGAGCGCGCGTACCAGGTGGCGCGCGAGCCGATCGCGGCGAGCACCGGCTCGGGGTCGACGCCGGCGAGCGCGGCGGCCTCGCGCAGGAACTGCCGGGTCGCACCGACGCCGATCGGCACCGTGCGGGTGAACGGCAGCCCCAAGCTGCGCGACAGCCACTGCACCGCCGGCCCCGCCACCTCGGGGTACATCGTCACGTTGAAGTCGGCCTCGCCGAGCCGCGCGAGATCCGCCGGGCTGGCGTCGAGCGGCGCGACCACGCCCACCTCCACGCCGAGCGCCTCGAGCAGCGCGCGCACCTCGCGAACGTCGTCGCGGTGCCGGAATCCGAGCGCCGTGGGTCCGAGCAGGTTGCAGCGCGCCGGGCGGGTGCCGTCGCGCGGCGCGCGCTCGATGCGGCGCGCGAACCGGCGCACCAGCTGGTAGAAGGTCTCGGCCGCGCCCCAGTTCTCCTTGCGCTGGTACGACGGCAGCTCGAGCGGGACCACCGGCACCGGCAGGCCGATCGCCTCGGCGAGGCCGCCGGGATCGTCCTGGATCAGCTCGGCGGTGCAGGACGCGCCGACCAGCAGGGCCTCGGGCGAGAACCGCTCCCACGCCGCGCGGGCGGCCTCCTGGAACAGCGACGCGGTGTCGCCGCCGAGGTCGCGCGCCTGGAACGTCGTGTAGGTCACCGGCGGGCGTCGCGGCAGGCGCTCGATCATCGTGAACAGCAGGTCCGCGTAGGTGTCGCCCTGCGGCGCGTGCAGCACGTAGTGCACGCCGCGCATCGCGGTCGCGATCCGCATCGCGCCGACGTGCGGCGGACCCTCGTACGTCCAGAGGCTCAGCTGCATGGCGGTCAGGCAGCGTGCAGCCGCGTGCGCCGCGCGAGCGGGCGCACGAAGAGCTCGGCGAGGTCGGCCGCCTGCTCGAACCCGTGGATCGGGGTGAAGACCAGCTCGATCGACCACTTGGTCGCGAAGCCCTCGGCCTCCAGCGGATTGGCCAGCCCCAGGCCGCAGACCACGAGGTCGGGCCGCGCCTCGCGGCAGCGGTCGAGCTGCCGCTCGACGTCCTGGCCCTCGGACAGCTGCACCTGCGCCGGCAGGCGCTGCAGCTCCTCGTGCAGGTGCGCGCGGTGCAGGTAGGGCGTGCCGACCTCGAGCGGGCGCATGCCGAGCTCGGTGGCGAGGAAGCGCGCGATCGGCACCTCGAGCTGCGAGTCCGGGAACATGAACAGCGTCAGCCCCTGCAGCCGCTCGCGGTGCCGCTCGAGCGCGCGCCGGGCCCGTTCGGCCGCCGGCGCGGTCACCCGATCGAAGGTCGCGGCCTCGACGCCCCAGGCGTCGGCCGCCGCGCGCAGCCAGCCGAGCGTGCCGTCCACACCGATCGGGAACGGCGCCGGCAGGCGACCGGCGCCGCGCGCCTCCAGCGCCCGCGCGGTGTCGCCCAGGAACGGCTGGGCGAGCAGCATCCGGGTGTTCGGTCCGACCGCGGGCATCGCGTCGGCGTCGCGCGGCGGCAGGAACGCGACCGGACCGATGCCCAGCGCGGCGAACAGCCTGCGGAACTGGTCCTCGACCACGTCGGCGAGCGCGCCCACCACCAGCAGATCGGGGGCCGCACCGGCCGGCGCCTCGGGCAGCTGCGGCACGAGCGCGGCGAGACACGCGTCCTCGCCCTGGGTGAAGGTGGTCTCGATGCCGCTGCCCGAGTACGACAGCACCCGCACCGCAGGCGCGTGGCGCTGCGACAGCCGCCAGGCCGCGCGCGACAGGTCGAGCTTGATCACCTCGGACGGGCACGAGCCGACCAGGAACAGCAGCCGGATGTCCGGCCTGCGCTCGAGCAGCCGCGAGACCACGCGGTCCAGCTCGTCGTTGGCGTCGGCCAGACCGGCGAGGTCGCGCTCGTCGATGATCGCCGTGGCGAACCGCGGCTCGGCGAAGATCATCACGCCGGCGGCCGACTGCAGCAGGTGCGCGCAGGTGCGCGAGCCCACCACGAGGAAGAACGCGTTCTGGATCTTGCGGTGCAGCCACACGATGCCGGTCAGGCCGCAGAACACCTCGCGCTGACCGCGCTCGCGCAGCACGGGGCGATCGTCGCAGACCGGCACGATCGGCACGGGCAGTCGCGCGTTCACGCCGCCCGCCCCGGACTGAGCGGCGCGCCGGCGCCGCGGCCCGCCTGCTGCAGCCGCGCCGCCCGCAGCTTGAGCAGGAACTGCGCGGCGTTGATCACGTAGGCCGCGTACGCGGCGAGCGCGAGCAGCAACTGGCCGCGCGTGCCCAGGGTGCCCGTGGCGAGCGCCACCAGGTAGGCGGTGTGCAGCGCGAGCACCGCCATGCTGAAGACGTCCTCCCAGTAGAACGCCGGCGCGAACAGGTACACGCCGAAGACGTCCTTCTCCCACAGGCAGCCGGTGACCATGATCGTGTACAGCACCAGCGTCTTGACGACCACCGAGACCGCGGCCGCCTGCGCGCCCTCGCCCGTGGCGAGGGCGCGCAGCACCAGCGCGAGGCTCACCACGAACACCACGAACTGCAGCGGCGCGAGCACGCCCTGCACCAGCGTCCACCGCGACGCGTCGCGGCGCCGGCGCTGCTCCGGCGTGTACAGCGGCGCGGGCGGGACGCGACGGCCCGACGCGCCCGGCCTCCTGCGGGCGGATTCGTTCAGCATCGGGCCAATCTAGATGCGACACGGCCGTGTGTCAATTCGTCTTTACGTCATCCGAGCGTTACATTCCCAGGCCGTCAGGTGCTTGACAGCCCCCTCGCGCCGATGCGACTGTTGGCTCTGGGAGTGGGCCTAGAGCGATTCGGCGTCAATCCGGCGCCGGATGAATGCGACAGACACGAGCCCCGGGATGCCGATCCCCGGGCGCGACCCTCCTGCATGGAGGCACGGACGTGGCATCGAGTCGGCTCATCGTCCCTTCCTCGGCCCGCCACGCCCCGCACCGGGCCGGTCACGCGCTCGCCCTGGACGTCTCCGACGCACCGATCCCGCACGCCGGCCGTACCGTGCGGGCGTCGATCGCCCCGACCCTGGCCGAGTCCGTGCTGCCGCGCCTGCTGATGCGTCACCGTGCCGACGCCCGGTCGCCGGGGTTGCCCGCCGAACCGCAGCCGACCCGCGAGGACGTCGAGACCGTCACCCGCCTGTCCTATGGCGACGACCCCGCGGAGCTCGCCGAGTACGTTCGCGGGCTGCGGCGCGACGGCTTCGATCTGGACCGGATCTATCGCGGCGTGCTCGCGCCCGCGGCCCGGCTGCTCGGCGCCTGGTGGGAATGCGACCGCTGCGGCTTCGGCCACGTGACGCTCGGCGTCAACCGGCTGCACCGCGTCGTGCACGACTTCAGCCCCGACTGGCACGCCCGGCAGCGCCGCGGCCCGATGCGCCGGGCGCTGCTGGCGGTGATGCCGGGGTCGCAGCACACCTTCGGGCTGCTGCTGCTCTCCGAGTACTTCCGTCGCGCGGGCTGGAGCGTCTGGTCCGACCCCTCGGCCACGCTCGCCGAACTTCGCGCGGCTGCGGCGGTGCAGCGCTTCGACGTGATCGGACTGTCGGTGGGCATGTCGTTCCACGTCGACGTCGCGGCCACGGTGATGGAATCGCTGCGCGACGCGAGCGCCCACCCCGATCCGATCATGATGCTCGGAGGCCCGCTGTTCGACCAGTATCCGGAGTTCCGCGAGGACGTCGACGCCGACTTCGTGTGCACCGACGCGAACGACGCGGTCGAGCGCGCCGGGACGCTGGTCGAGTCGCGCGACCGCCAGTACCCCTGACGCCCTCGTCGCGTCGGCACAGGCCGCCCGGCCCAGCGGTACCGCGGTCGGCCCCCGACACCCGCCGAATCGCCGAAACGTGAGTCCCTCAAAAGCGCGCCCCTCGATCGCCACGCTCAAGCCGGCGAACCCCGCCCCGCTGCTGGCTGCGGCGGCCGACCTCGCACTGCTGGTCGACGAGAACGGCGTGATCCGGGACGTCGCGGTCGCCAACGCCGAGCTGTCGTCGCTCGGCAGCGATGCGTGGGTCGGCCGGCACTGGACCGAGACCGTCACGGTGGAGAGCCGCGAGAAGGTCGAGGACCTGCTGGACCGCGCCAAGCAGTCGGCCACGCGCGTGTGGCGCCACGTGAACCATGCGAGCCGCGACGGCGTGGACGTGCCGATGCTGTATGCGACCGTGCCGGCCGGACCGCCCGGTCAGGTGCTGGCGATCGGACGCGACCTGCGGCAGCTCGCCGAGGTGCAGCAGCGGCTGATCGCCGCGCAGCAGTCGCTCGAGCGGGACTACCTCAGGCTGCGCCAGCTCGAGGCCCGGCACCGACTGCTGTTCCAGCGCACGACCGACGCGCTGCTGGTGGTCGACACCAGCACCGCGAAGGTCGTCGAGGCCAACCCGGCTGCGGCCGAGCTGCTGGGCGACTCGGTGCGACGCCTGGTGGGTCGGCCGGTGGCCGAGTGCTTCGAGTCGGCGAGCCGCACGGCGGTGCGCTCGCTGCTGGAGAACGCGCGCACCGCGCGGCGCGACGAGGCCGCGCCGGTGCGCCTGGCCGAGGGCGGCACGGCCGCGACCGCAACCGCGACCGCCTTCCGCCAGGACAACGACACGCTGGTGCTGCTGCGGGTGTCGGCGGGCACGCCGCGGACCGAACCGGGCTCGACCGCGGCCCGCGGACTGGCGCTCGACGCGCTCGCGGAGGCGCCGGATGCGATCGTGCTCACCGACGCGTCCGGCCGCATCCAGCACGCGAACGCGAGCTTCGCGGAACTCGCCCAGGTCGACGGGCCCGCCCAGGTGCTCGGCGAGCCGATCGAGCGGTGGCTCGGACGCTCCGGGCTCGACGTGGCGGTGCTGCTGTCCAGCGTGCGCCAGGGCGAGTCGGTGCGGCTGTTCCCGACCGTCGTCCGCAGCCGCGACGGCGGCGAGACGCAGGTGGAGATCTCCGCGTGCAGCGGCGCGCACGGTGCGGGCGACGCGCGCTGGCTGGCGTTCTTCATCCGCGACGTCGAGCGCCGGCTGCCGGCGGCCGCCGAGCGCACCGGCAACGGCCTGGGCCGGCCGACCGAGCAGCTGACCGAGCTGGTCGGGCGCGTGCCGCTGAAGGACATCGTGAGCGAGACCACGGACCTGATCGAGCAGGCGTGCATCGAGGCCGCGCTCAAGCTCACGCGCGACAACCGTGCCGCCGCCGCCGAGATGCTCGGCCTGTCGCGCCAGAGCCTGTACGTGAAGCTGCGCCGCTACGGGCTGGGCGACATGGCGCCCGAGTCCGACGGTTGATCGCGCCGTCCGTGGCCGCCGCGCCCGAGCTGGCCGGCGTGGCCGACGTCGCGCGACCGACGGCGCCCGCGGCGTCGCGGCCTGCGCAGACCGCGCTGCTGCTGCTGGCCGAGTTCGCGCCGCGGCATTGGCCGTGGGCGTGGTCGCGGCTCGCGCTGCGCGACCGGCCGCTGCGCGGCACGCCGGGGCTGCGGCTGGCGAAGGTGCTGGGCAGCGGCCACGGCGGCGGCTTCGGCCTGCGGCCCAGCCCGTCGATCCTGGGGCTGTTCTGCGTGCTCGACGACGACGACGCCGTCGATGCGCTCACCGCGCCCGCGGGCCCGCTGCTGGCGTGGCGCGACCGTGCGACCGCGTGCTTCAGCGTGCGGCTGCGCGCGTTCTCCAGCCGCGGCAGCTGGTCGGGGGTGCGGCTCGAGGTCACCGCGGCACCGCCCTCGGGCGGGCCGGTCGCGTCGCTCACGCGCGCGAGCATCCGGCCGACGCGCGCCGCGGCGTTCTGGCGGATGGAGCCGGCGGCCGAGCGTGCGCTGCACGCGGCCGACGGCTGCCTGCTCGCCGCCGGCGTGGGCGAGGCGCCGCTGCTGCGCCAGGCCACCTTCAGCGTGTGGCGCGACCCCGCGTCGATGGACGCGTACGCGCGCCGGGGCGCGCACCGCGCGGCGATCGACGCCGCCGCGCGCGGCGGTTTCTTCAGCGAGTCGATGTTCGTGCGCTTCGTGCCGTACGAGGCGCGCGGCACCTGGCGCGGCAGGCGACTCGATGCGTGAGCCGCGAGTGCTCGTGGTCGGGGCCGGCGTGGCCGGACTGTCGGCGGCGGTCGAGCTCGCCGCGCAGGGCATCGAGGTGACCGTGCTCGAGCGCGCGGCCGAGCCCGGCGGCAAGCTGCGGCAGGTCGCGGTCGACGGCGTCGGCGTCGACAGCGGTCCGACCGTGTTCACGATGCGCTGGGTGTTCGACGAGCTGCTCGCGCGCGCGGGCACGACGCTCGACGCCGAACTGAAGACCGCCCGGCTCGACGTCCTCGCGCGCCACGCGTGGGGCGGCGGCGGCACGCTCGACCTGTTCGCCGACGCACGCCGCTCGAGCGACGCGGTCGCGGCATTCGCCGGGCCCGCCGAGGCGCGCCGCTTCGAGGCGTTCCGCGCCGAGGCGAAGCGCGTCTACGAGACGCTCGAGGGCCCGTACATCCGCTCGCCGCGCCCCGGCTTCTGGAAGATGGTCGCCGACCTCGGCCCGCGCGGGCTCGCGACGCTGTCGGCGCTCGGCCCGCTCGCCGACCTGTGGCGATCGCTCGCGCGCCACTTCCACGACGCGCGGCTGCAGCAGCTGTTCGGCCGCTACGCGACCTACTGCGGCGCCTCGCCGTTCCGTGCACCGGCCACGCTGGTGCTGGTCGCGCAGGTCGAGATGGACGGCGTGTGGTCGGTCGACGGCGGCATGGTCGAGCTCGCGCGGATGCTCGCGCGCGTCGCGCGCCGGCGCGGCGCGGCGATCCGCTGCGGCGCGCAGGTCGCATCGATCGTCGTCGAGCGCGGCCGGGTGAGCGGCGTCGTGCTCGCCGGCGGCGAGCGGCTCGAGGCGGACGCGGTGGTGTTCAACGGCGACGCAGGCGCGCTGCCGGGCGGGCTGCTCGGCGAGCCCGCGCGCGGCGCGACGCCCGCGATGCCGCGCGCGGCGCGCTCGCTGTCGGCGCTCACCTGGTCGATGCGCGTGCGCACCGACGGCTTCGCGCTCGATCGCCACAACGTGTTCTTCGACGACGACTACGCATCCGAGTTCGCCGACGTGTTCGGCCGCGGGCGCCTGCCCGCGAAGCCGACCGTCTACGTCTGCGCGCAGGACCGCGGGGCGGGCGCCCTGCCCGACGGCCCCGAGCGGCTGCTGTGCCTGGTCAACGCGCCGCCGCAGGGCGACGCACGCCCCTTCGAACCCATGGAGATCGAGCAGTGCGAACGACGCGCCTTCTCGCTGACGGCCCGCTGCGGGCTGCGGCTCGAGCGGCGGCCCGGCGACTCGGTGACGACCTCGCCGGCCGACTTCGAGCGGCTGTTCCCGGCGACCGGCGGCGCGCTCTACGGCCGGGCCTCTCACGGCTGGATGGCCCAGTTCCGGCGACCGTCCTCGCGCAGCAGGCTGCCGGGCCTGTGGCTGGCGGGTGGCAGCGTGCACCCGGGGCCGGGCGTGCCGATGGCGGCAATGTCGGGTCGACTGGCGGCCGAGGCCCTGACGGCGCACCTCGCTTCGACCAGCCGGTCGTACGCGGTGGCTATCTCTGGTGGTACGTCGACGCGCTGAGCGACGACGGCCGCCGGGGCCTCACGATCATCGCGTTCGTCGGCAGCGTGTTCTCGCCGTACTACGCGCGGGCCAACGCGCGCGCCGGCGGCGCCGACCCGGACGACCACTGCAGCCTCAACGTGTGCCTGTACGGCCGCGGCGCACGCCGCTGGACCATGACCGAGCGCGGGCGCTCGCGGGTGGCGCGCGACGCGCGGCGCTTCGCGATCGGCCCGAGCGCGGTCGGCTGGGACGGCACGCGGCTCACGATCGACGTCGACGAGCGCGCGGTGCCGTTCGGCCAGCGCGTCCGCGGCCGCGTGACCGTGCATCCCGAGGCGCTGTGCGGGTTCACCACGCCGCTCGACGACGGCGGGCGCCACCGCTGGGGTCCGATCGCGCCGTGGGCGCGCGTCGAGGTCGACCTGCACGAGCCGGCGCTGTCGTGGCGCGGGCATGCGTACCTCGACTCGAACGAGGGTGACGAGCCGATCGAGCGGCCGTTCACCGAGTGGGACTGGTCGCGTGCGTCGCTCGCCGACGGCTCGACCGCGGTGATCTACGACGTGCGCCAGAAGGTGGGCGCCGACCGCGTGCTCGCGCTGCGCTTCGAGCGCTCGGGCCGGGTCGAGCCCTTCGAGCCGCCGCCGCGCCAGCCGCTGCCGCGCACTGCGTGGCGGATCGGCCGCACGATGCGCACCGACCCGACGCAGCCCGCGCGCGTGGTCGAGACGCTCGAGGACACCCCGTTCTACGTGCGCTCGGTGCTCGAGAGCGGGCTGCTCGGCGAGCGCGTGGTGTCGATGCACGAGACGCTGAACGTGCCGCGCTTCGCATCGACCGCGGTGCGGCTGATGCTGCCGTGGCGGATGCCGCGGACCGGCTGAGAAGGCGCGCGCCGGCGGAGCCGCGGCGGCAGGGACCCCATGCGACTGCTCGTCTACAAGAACCTCGACCTGAACCGGCACCGGGCCGGCTTCGACAAGGTCCGGGCCGCGATCGAGTCCGACGACTTCCGGTCGGCCGACGTCAAGAAGCTCAGCCCGGGTCCGTACTACCGCGCCAAGCTCGATCGGGCGAACCGCCTGCTGCTGCGGTTCGCACGTCTGGAGACCGAGGGGCGGCGCGAGACGGTGTGCCTCGCGCTGGAGCTGATCGAGAACCACGCGTACGACCGCTCGCGATTCCTGCGCGGTGCGCGCGTGGACGAGTCCCGGCTCGAGCTGGAGCCGCCGGTCGCGCCCGAGGTGCCCGAACCGGATGCGCTGCCGCTGCGCTGGGTCGGCGCCGGCCGCTCGCGCTTCGAGCTGCTGGACAAGCCGATCGTCTTCGACGACGACCAGGAGCGGGCGCTGCGGCATCCCGAGCCGCTGGTGCTGATCGGCTCGGCCGGCTCGGGCAAGACCGCGGTGGTGCTGTCGCGGCTGCGCGAGCTGCCGGGTCGGGTGCTGTACGTGACCTTGTCCGCCTACCTGGCGCGCAACGCCCGGGCGCTGTACGCCGCGCACGGCTTCGAGAACGCGGCGCAGGAGGTGGAGTTCCTGAGCCTGCGCGAACTGTTCGAGACGATGCGCGTGCCCGCCGGTCGCGAGGTCACGCTCGCCGCGTTCGCCGCCTGGCTCGCGCGTCATCGGGCCTCGCAGCGCTGGCTGGACGGACTGGATGCGCAGGCGCTGTTCGAGGAGTTCCGCGGCGTGATCGGCGCGCAGCCGGGCGGCCCGCTCGCGCTCGCCGACTACCTCGCGCTCGGCGAGCGCCAGAGCCTGTTCGATGCGGCGCGGCGCGAACCGGCGCACGCGCTGTTCCAGCGGTACGTGGCGTGGCTGCGCGAGAGTGCGCAGTTCGACGCCAACCTGATCGCGCTCGAATGGCGCTCGCAGATCGCCGAGCCCGCGGGTCCGGTGTACGACTTCGTCGTGGTCGACGAGGTGCAGGACGTGACGCCGGTGCAGCTCGCGCTGGTGCTGTCGCTGCTGAAGCAGCCGGGCCGCTTCATCCTGTGCGGGGACAGCCACCAGATCGTGCATCCGAACTTCTTCAGCTGGGCGGCGCTGAAGAGCCTGTTCTGGCGCGGCCTGGCGGGCGACGCCGCGCAGCGCCAGCCGCTTCACGTGCTGCAGGCCAACTTCCGCAACACCCGTGCCGTCACCGACCTGGCGAACCGGCTGCTGAAGGTCAAGCAGGCCCGCTTCGGCTCGGTGGACCGCGAGAGCACGTTCCTCGTGCGCAGCACGTCGCCCGATGCCGGCGAGGCCCGCCTGGTGGATGCGAAGCCCAGGACGCTCGCCCGGCTTGACGAGGCCACGCGGCAGTCCGCCCGCCACGCAGTGATCGTGCTGCGCGACGAGGACAAGCCGGCGGCGCGCGAGGCATTGCGCACGCCGCTGCTGTTCTCGGTGCACGAGGCCAAGGGGCTCGAGTACCCGCACGTGCTTCTGCTCAACCTGGTGTCGGGCCAGCGGGCGGCCTATGCGCAGGTGTGCGACGGGGTGACCGCCTCGGATCTGCAGGCCGACACGATCGACTTTCGGCGTGCGAAGGACCGGTCGGACAAGTCGCTCGAGCTGTACAAGTTCCACGTCAACGCGCTGTACGTCGCGATGACGCGCGCGGTGCTGTCGCTCACGATCGTCGAGCAGGACACCGACCATCCGCTGCTGGCGCTGCTCGGGCTGGAGACCGCCGAGGCCACCGAGCAGAAGGTCGAGCGGTCCAGCCGCGAGGACTGGGCGCAGGAGGCCCGGCGGCTCGAGGAGCAGGGCAAGGCCGAGCAGGCGCAGGCGATCCGCAGTGCGTTCCTGCAGCATGCGCCGGTGCCGTGGACGCCGTGGTCGCGAACGACGATCGAGTCCCTCGCGACGCGTGCGCTGGATCCGCGCGAGCCGGGCAGCAAGCCGCGCCAGGCGATCTTCGATTACGCGCTGTGGCACGGGCAGCAGGCCTGGATCGTCGAGCTGGCGCGGGCGGGTTTCGCGCCGGCGCGCACGCTGGTCGAACGCGAGCAGTTCGTCGGCGCAGGCACGCTGCTTCCCGATCGGTACGGACGGGCGGACCCGGCCTGGCAGGCCCGGCGCGAGCAGGTGCGACGCACCGTCGCCGCGCTGCGGCATCGGCACCTGCAGCCGTATCAGGCCCGGCACTTCAAGGACCTGCTGCGGCTCGCGGCCGTGCACGGTGAGGATCATCCGACGCCGGTGGGTGGCACGCCGCTGATGCTGGCGGCGCAGGCCGGCAACGCGCCGCTGGCACGCGCGCTCCTCGAGGCCGGCGCCGACCCGGCACACCGCGACGAGTTCGGACACACCGCGTGGGACCGCGCGGTGAGCCGCGCGATGCAGGAGGCTCCCTTCGCCCACGACGGGCTGCCCGCAGTGTTCGACCTGCTCGCGCCCGCGGCGCTCGACGTGCAGACCGACGGACGGCTGGTGCGGCTGGAGCGTCCGCAGGGCGAGTACTGGCTGCTCACGCTGATGCTCGCCGGGCTCAAGACCCAGTGGTCGCTGTGCGTGACGCGCCGCCTCGAGATGTACAAGTATCCGGGCGGATTCTTCGCCGACCAGCTCAACGACGTGCTCGTCGAGCTGCCGTCGTGGCTGTGGCCGGACGCGCGTCGCAAGCGCACGTACGTCAACCAGGTGCTCGCGCGCGCCGAGGTCGACAGCGGCTACCGCCCGGCGCGCAGGCTGTGGGTGCGCGCGCGCAACGGGCACTACTTCCCGGATCCGCAGATGCGGGTGCGGGTCGGCGAGGACTGGCAGCCCGTCTACGAGACGTACGCGCTCGACTGGCTGGACCGGGGCTGCCGCACCGACGGGCCGCATCCGCTCGGGCCGGCGTGGTCGCTGGCGCGCATTCGCGAGCCCGACGCCGACACCCAGGGCGACTAGGACGGCATTCCACCGGGCCGCGCGCGCATTCGCCCGTCCGCGGCCGGGCGCCGCCTGCACGTCCGGCGCGCGGAGCCCATGGTCGGCGGGGACTGCGCACTGGGTCGCCGAGTGAAGGGGCTCGGTCGTGTGCTTGGTGGCCGATGCGCGTCGATGTCCTCCGGAACGTGGTCTCGCCCGAGGCCCAGTGGCTGGACAGGAGCCTGGGCCACGTCAGCCGACCGCGGGGTTGTGAGTCCGCAGTGCCGCAAACCGGTCGGGGTTGCGGTCGGCCGACCACAGAGCTCGGCCACGCCGTGTGCGAGGCAGATCGCCGCGATGCGTGCGGCGTGGACCGCGGCACCCTGGACGACGGAGGTGCTGACATCCTTCAGCGCACGCCAGGGGTCTGCGAACCGACGCGACGGCGTCACGCCCGCCCGCGAGACTCGCGCTGTCGCCGCCAACCCGGTGTCCCGCCGTGCTCCGACCTCTCGTTGCGGCCGCGGTCTTGCTCGCGATCGCCGTGCCCGCCAAGCCCGTCGGCGCTCAGGGCGCGACAACGCTGTACGGCATCGTCGACGCCGCGGTGGAGTGGTCGAACGCAGATGCAAACCGTGCGTTCCAGGGCGCCGGGGATAACGCCGACGACGCGCTGCGGCTGGCCTCCGGACAGGGCGGCAACGCCAAGGGATCGCGCTTCGGCGTGCGCGGCGTCGAAGACCTCGGCGGCGGGCTGCGCGTGATCTTCGCGATCGAGCACCGCTTCGCGGTGGACACCGGCACCCAGGCCAACCCCGCATTCTGGAACGGGCAAGCCTGGATCGGCGTGGAGGGCGGCTGGGGCCGCCTGACCGCGGGCCGCCAGTACACCCCGATGTTCAACGCGATGATTGCGATCGACGCCACGGCGGACCAGTGGTACGGGACGCTGGTGAACAGCGCGCGCTACTCGACGCGCTTCGACAACAGCATCGAATACCGGTCGTCGCGCTGGCACGGGTTTGCGCTGTTCGCGATGGCGGCAAGCAACGAGAGCCCGGAGGACCTGCGGGACCAGTACTCGCTCGCTGCGGTCTGGGAGTCGAAGACCTGGATCATCAGCGGCGCGTGGCAGCGGCTCGACGCGGCCGAGCCGAACGGGGCGAACGGATCCAGTGTGCAGTTCTGCGCCGGATTCGCGTGGCGGATCGGCGCCCACCAGGTCGGCGCCGGCTGGATGTCGAGCGACCCGTCCGGCGGCGGCCGACGCGTCGACTACCCATACCTCAGCGTGCGCCTTGCCGTCGGTGGCGGCAACCTGTACGTCAATCTGATCGCGTCGATGTTCGAAGCAAACCAGAAGGATTCGGTGCAGTACGCGATCGCCTACGAGCTGCCGTTGTCGCGCCGAACCCGGCTCTACGTCGCCGGCTCAATCGACACCGACGTGCGCGCAGGGGGCACGCCGGCCGGCGTCGTGACGTATCTCGACGGCCAGCGTCTCGCGCTGGGCGTTCGGCACGACTTCTGACCGAGGCGCGCGCGGCCCCGGTGCCGCGCCGAGGTCAGCCCATGGCGTCGCCCCCGTGTTGAGCGACAGGGTCGCCGCGCCCGATCCGATGGACGTTTCAGCGGGCACGCGTCGCGAACTGTCGCGTCAGTTCGCCGGACACCTGAAGACCGATCACCGGATGGGACGCTGCCATCTGAAGGGCACGCTGGGCGACGAGATGCATGCGGTGTTGTGCGCGGCGGGCTACTACGTGCGCTGGCCGCTGCGGATGATCGAGAGGAAAGGCCTGCGCCTCTTGTGTGTACATCGTGCCATGGCGACGATACCGGTACGGGGCGAACAACAGCTCGGCTTCAGGTCGCGCGTGGCCAGGATACGGCTCGGTCATCGCTACGAACCCACCCGTTACGCCGTGGCCGCAGACTGGACCGAATGTTCACAGAAGACTCGTTCGTCAATGACAACGGTTCACGATATGGGGTGCGCTTGCTGTCGGCCATCTCGGCGAAGGACACGTTCGGTTCCACCCATCGGAAGACCGGTCAGCGCTGAAGTCTTACGCACGCTCTTGCAGCGCTCGATCACCGGGATCGACCGCAAGAGCGCGCTGCTTGCGGGTGACCAACCCGTGCACAAAGCCGGGTTGGTCACGCGCGTCGTTCGAGACAAGGCGGATCTCATCATTCGTCGGTTCGTCAACCAGACGAGCTGCGGCCCTTGCCGCCCCGCAGGGTCACACGACGGGTCAACGATGAGGCGGTCGGCCTTCAACGCATCCTCACTTCGTAGTCGGTCCTTCCAATAAGCCGGTTGATCTGCTCTCTGTTACCTACCTGGCCGTAGACACCGATTTTATGTGCCACGACGACAGGAAATCGCCGCTCAACATCTCCCTCCAAACGCCTGATTTGAATGTCATTCACGGTGCCTTTGACCGTTCCTCCGTTGCGCCCGCTGAGCCGGGAGACTTCAGCCACGATCACGGAGCGACTGCGGGCCGCTCTGTCGTCGTTACCGGGGCGCGCCGCCGTGGCTAAAAGCCTAGTCCCCGTTTGCCCAATTGCCCCGACGATCTGTCTGCGCGTCGGCTGATCGATGGTCACTCTCGCCATCGTCTCTCGATACCTCGAGTCGGTTCGATTCACCCCGACAACGCCCGGGAGAACGGAACTCCGATTGCGAGTCGTCTGCGCAAGGCCAACCTGATTCACTTGCCGGCCGGAAAGCATGATTGCGGCTGCGTGTTCCGGGCTGACCTTACCGTCTGCGCGCTCGATCCGCCGTACGTCTGCCGGGGTGAGCGCATACTCGACGTAGCGCGACGAGTCGCCCACGCCGCTCTCTTGTTTCATTCTATTCTGAACCGTACCTTCGGATCGCACCGCTCCGCCCCGCTGGACAGGCTGGACGGACCCGGCAAACGTCTCCCCACCACTCGTGATCACCGAAGCACCCACTCGAAGCCTCGCGGGATTGTTATCGCGTGCAGGCAGGTATGACGTATACGCCCGAGTCTCGGCTCGGACGTTTCCTGCAACACTGGCGGCTCCCCGCAAGAAGGCAGGCTTCACTTCGTCCAGAAGCTTCCCCGCTTGGCCAGGCAGTTGAAGGTTCAGGTTCAATTGAGCCCGCAGCCCGCCGCCAACCGTCAAGTTTCCAGACTGTTGAACTTCTTCGCGATATTTTCCGAGGAATGCCTGCTCTGCAGGCGTGAGCGACGTGCGATCGTTCATCCTCCTGTTGACGAGATTCGCAATTCGCTCGGCCTCCGCCCTTGTGTCGGCTCTGTAGATGGTCCTGCTCCCACTCCCGACACGGAACTCAGTCTGGGCGCTAAGCGAGGCGGTGTCCGAGGCCGCTCTCTTCCTGATGAACAACCTCGGGATGTCGCCAAGCAACGCGGCCGCTGCTGCTACTGGGCCGGCCGTGTCACGGTAATCGGCGAGGACTCTGTACGTACCATCTGGTGCCTGGCGACGGGTGATACTTCTTTCTGTCGTAGCGACACCGCCGGCGCTTGTGATCTTGGCACCCAAAGACCCTCCCGCTTCTGCTGAACGGCCGGTAACAGCAAAGTCACCGGGGTTGGGTGCATTGAGGGACTGTCCTCGCGGACTGCCCATATTCAAGGCATAGTTGCGACCGAGTTGCTGCGCCATGTAGGCGGGCGCGTACGCTTGTTCGCGCCACCCCGTAGCCACGCCCTGCGCTACCAGTCCCAAGTCTCGGGTCTTGATGCCCTCCAAAATCGTGCTGCGGTTGCGTGCAGCACCACGTCTGACGTCTTGGAAGCCGGACTTGACGTCGAAATCCCTGCCGCGCGATCCAGCGGCCTGCATCGCGTCGCGCGCGGCGTCCACGATTGTGTCGCGGGTCTGCAGCCTGAGCTGGTTCGCCCGACTTCCAACCCGCTCCAGATTCGATCGCAGGTTGTCGCCGGTACGCCGCAGGTCGTCGCCGGTACGCCGCAGGTTCGTGCTGAGGTCCCGTACGCTCCTGCGGCCGGCGTCGCTCGCCCGACTCCCGGCCCGCTCCAGATTCGATCGCAGGTTGTCGCCGGTACGCCGCAGGTTCGTGCTGAGGTCCCGTACGCTCCTGCGGCCGGCGTCGCTCGCCCGACTCCCGGCCCGCTCCAGATTCGATCGCAGGTCGTCGCCGGTTCGCCGCAGGTTCGTGCTGAGTTCCCGCACGCTCCTGCGGCCGGCGTCGCTCGCCCGACTCCCGGCCCGCCGCAGATTCGATCGCAGGTCGTCGCCGGTACGCCGCAGGTTCGTGCTGAGTTCCCGTACGCTCCTGCGGCCCCCATTCCGGTTCGAGCGGCTCTGGTATCGACTCGAACCAACGTCGGAAGCCGATCGCCGCGCGGCGTTTTCTGCCCTCTCCCGTTGCTTGTTGACCTTCTCCTGCTCCAACTGGATGAGGCTGTTCACCTGCGAGGTGTTTATCGCAGAGTTTCCCCGCCGCGAGAGCTCCTCGAGATCCCGGATCCGTCTGTTTCCCCGATCGATTTGTCGGGACGCGTCACGGATGATTCCGCTGGACTTACGTTGGGTGTCCGACTGCCGAAGGCTCGGCCCCTGTCTGTTGCCGGCGCCAGAGGAACCGCTACCTCGCGACCCCGTTGCCGTATCGCGTCCCTGGCGCGACAGTGGCCCGCTGCGCGACAGTGGCCCGCTGCGTGACAGCGGCCCGCTGCGTGACAGCGACCCTTGGCTGAAGTTGCTCAGCGTGTTGCTTACGTTCGTGCGGGCGGAACCGATCGTGCCGCGAACGCTGTCCCTGACGTTCCTGGCGCCGTTTGAAACCGCATCACGTGCGCGGTTGAAGGATTCACGTACTCTCCCGAAAGCCATTTTACGCTCCCTGCGTCCGCTGCCAGTGACTCTGACTGGGTGAACCGGCCGAGGCCGCCGCAACCGTCATTGCGTATGACACTCAAGCCCACACTTTTCGGCGTCGTATCGGATCGCCGGCCGACCTCTGTTCGACTGTAGTGCCCTATTGCATCAGCGTCGAGTGAATCCTGAGCAGGCCGTCTTTCCCGGATGTCATCATCAGCGTCTGAAGCGCAACCGCTGCATCGCACTTACGATCGGTGATCGGAAACGCGCGGGAAAGGGAACACTGCAGCCGTCCCACGTGAACATAGAGAAATTGGACTTCGACGTACACGGACTTCGGGTTCGTCGACCGTGATCGACAGAGCGTCGATCAGCAAGCATGTACGTCGCCGGGTGGGACAGTGCGCCCTCCACGACCATCGGTCGCTCGCGCGGATCAGGCAGGCTCGTCTTCGAGGGAGCACTCCACGCCGGCATACAAGCTGCCGGCCCGAAGTTCCCGAATGGCGGCCGGCAGCAAACCGCTGTCGGCCCCGAATCGGGTCCTTGATGTCAGCGCAGAGTGCGCGAGACCATGTTTTTACTGTTAAAGCCGAACCAAGCGGGTTCGCCGAATTTGGACGCGCCGAAACAATCTGCGTTCGGTCAGTGGGCAAACTACGGTCTTGACTCAACCGTCAGCCATCGACCGACTGGCCTCCCGGAGCAGGACGCTCCCCGACGAGGGGAGTGTCACTGCCTCAGGCGACTCAAGAGTACCGGGCGTTGTTGGCCGAAGCGGCAACCGCCTGGGCTGCATCCGAAAGCGCTCGGCTGGTGACCTGATGCCTGTTGTTCATGTCGTTCGCCCTCTGCTGAAAATCGAGGGCTGCTGCCTGCGATGCCTCCATCCGCGCGAGGATGGCCTCGTAATTCGGCCCACCGCCCCCTGGAATTCCCGGAATTCCCGGAATTGAAACATTCGAGGCCGCGTTCGTGCCGCCGCCCATCAGACCCGTTATGCCGCCGATGAGTCCACCTATTGGGTTCAGTACCATGATCACTCCTAGTAGACAAGCATGGGATGGTCGCAATCCGCGCAGAGAGACGCGCGCGACCCTGCTACCCGCAGGCTAGTCAAGGTCCCGGATGTCCGCAAGGGACAGTCGTTCCAGCCGCCTTTCCAAGAATTCCGCTCGGGCCCGCGAGCGCTGCGCGCGGCCTGGCGGGGCGTCTTCGGCAACGCTCAGGGCCGCCCGAACGCGACAACCACTGACGCTGCGGCAAGTGATCGACGGCACGGCGTCCATGACGGCCTTGTCTTCGCGGGGTCTCGTCGAGTCGCCGCGCCGCGGTCTGCGGAAAGGGCGACAACGAGACCCCCTGCAGTGGTACAGCACTCACCTCGCCTCGACCCCGCTGCGCACGCATCCCAACCAAGCACGCCGATCGGGCGCAACCTGCGGTTGCGCCCGGACCGGAAGAAACGCGGACACCAGCCGATGCAGACGCCTGAACTGATCCGACCGCGCCAACACCTTCGAGGCGACCAACCTCAGCCTGATGCGCCGCCGCTGTTCACACTTGAGGTTCCGGCGGCCTGGCCTGCACTCCGACTCCCGCCGAGCAGGCCTGGCAGAAGAGCCAGGATGGCTTGAATGATCTGCACCAGGAACCTGATGAGGTCGTTGTTGGAGGTACCACTACCGCCAGAACTGGAGCGTTCGGTTTCGCTCTGCTGTGTCGCCGCAGACCCGAGCGGGCTGGTATTCCCTGGCGCTGCGACGGCGGCGCTGGACGACCCTCCAGACGACCCGCTCAGCGCCATCCACGTTGATCCCGAATTATTCCCGCTTACACCACCGCTCACGGTATTCGGACTCATCCGAATCATCACGATCTGATCGACTTTCATCGGATTCTCCTCTTGAAATCCGGTCATTGAGGGACTAGCTCCTGGATAATATGCCTCTGTGCGTTCAGTGCCGAGCGAATTTTCGTAAGGGGGGCTTGCCCGAACTTCAAGCCCGGGTTCTTGTGCCGAAACGCATCCGACCCCCGAAGCAGCTCAGTGTCGTTGGTGATGCGTTCAAGAGAGACTCATCGCCGGACTCGCTCATTCCGTCGGGCGAGTCGCTGCACCCAGGTGCTGATCGTGCCGGTTGGCGTCCGATCGGGTTGGTGCTCACGCAGCAACCTGTGCTGGCTGCCGGACTGGCGTCAACTGTTCGAGGAGGGCTCGAGGATGCGGTCCAAGACACGGCGCTGCCGGTCGCGCGCGGCGGGTACCGTACAGGAACGGGCGGCCGGCCCTCTCGTGCGCTGGCCCCCTGAATGACCGGACTGGCTCCATCGCTTATCTTTGCGGAGAGAAGAGGGACTGTGCGTACGACCAGACATACGGACACTGTTCACCTGGTCACTTCCGACCAGCGCCGAAGGCGATGGTCAGCGGTCGAGAAGGCGGCGTTGGTGCGCAGGACATACGAGCCGGGCATGTCGGTTTCGCTGGTGGCGCGGCAAGAAGGTGTGTCTGCCGGGCTGCTTTTCCAGTGGCGCAAGCTTGAGCGGCAAGGGGCACTTGCTGCGGTATCCGCTGGGGAGTCCGTCGTGCCGGCCTCCGAGCTTGGCGGCGGCGCGGGCCGAGATCGCCATGCTGCAGCGCATGTTTGGCAAGAAAACGCTGGAAAACGCGATGCTGCGCGAGGCCGTAGAGTACGCCACGGGAGAACATGAATTGCGCGCTCGCCCTTGTTGCCAGGGGACGAAGCACGAAGGCTGTGTGCGACAGCCTGGGTGTGGCGCGCTCGAATGTTCATGAGCCAATTGCCGGCCCCGTTCGAGCTCGTTAACTCGGTACATCCACACCCGAGCCTCAAACTGGTGTCGCCGCGGGGGTTCAGGCAACGACCGGTCTACAGCGGCGGGCAGGCGTCAAACTGCGCATAAGCCGTGTCCGCTTATGGGGTAGCAAAACCACTCGACAGTCGTCTGACCCGTGGGTGACCCGATGGCATCCACAGATGGATCACGGTGCCCGCACCGAGCACCAACGGGGCCGCATTTCGAGGTTCTTCGGCAGGGCACCCCACGTACTCAAGCAGGACGCATGCCATGTGATCAGCGGGTTCAGTTCTTGCCCCCGGCGCAATCTCAGGTGGGCCGGGTGATCGGCGCGATCGACATCGAGGATCGCTTCTCGCTGGTCGAGGTCTCGGACCACATTGCCGAGCAGGCGGTGCAGGCGCTGCGCAACACCTCGCTGCGCGGCCTGCGTGTCACCGTACGGTGCGATCAGCCCAAGCGCACCACCAAGCCGGCGCGTTGAGGCGACCGGGCGCCGCGCGCCTACCGCCCCCGCTGGAACCTGAGCATGGCGTCGAGGGCAATGCGGCCGCCGGCCACACCGCCGTGGGCCAGGCCCGAATTGCGCACGCCGCTGACACCGTTGACGTAGGCATTCATCACGTCGCGCCAGGCGTCGTCCGGTGTGCTGCCGCGCGCGCGCAGCAGGTCGTAGGTCTGTTTCGCGACGGTGGCGTCGGCGCGGCTCATGCCGCTGAAGGCCATGAACGCGCTGTCAGTGACCGAATCGGGCCGGCGGCTGTCGACCAGGGTCATCAGGCGGCTGGCCAACTGCGCGCGCCCGCCGTCGCGAAACGCCTGGATCGCAAAGCGCATCGCGGTCTCGTCACTCTGGCCGTTGGCGGTGTAGGCCAGCGCCAGTGCACGGCCGAGCGCGCGCGCCACCGGGTCGCGCGTCTGCATGAACTCGCCGGTGCGCAGGTTGTCGCCGAAACGTGCGGTAATGGCCGGCAGGTCGAGCGCCAAATCTCGGTCCGACAACCCGGATCCGCCGGGCAGATCCGGCGCGTCATTCCACAGCCGGATCTTCGAGCCCGACAGGTTGAGAACACCCTCGCTGCCGTTGCGAAAGGTCTGCAGTTCGACCCCGCGCCAGGCCACGCCGCCGTACCAGGTGTTGCGGTCGTTCAGTTGCCGCACGATCAGCGTGCGGAACACCTCGACCGTGACCGCGCCCACCACGCCTTCGCCCGAGGGGCCGGTCGCTAAGTCGCCGATGATGCCGGCGGTTTGCAGCGCGCGCGCAATCTGCGTGACACCCTGGGACAACTTGTCGATGGCCCAGTCCATCACCGGATCGGTGACCGACGAATTCATGATGCCGAAGTTGCCCGAGGCCGAGGCATTGGTGCCGCCGATGACTCCGCCGGTCCGCTGGTTGAAAAAGCTGACGTTGTTGCCCGGCAGCTCCCACCCCTTGCTGGGCCCGAACTCCACCTGCCCGGTCTGCGGGTTCAGCGTCGCGCAGATGTTGCGGCTCGGGATGGAGACGAAGATCGTCGGCGGCCTGGAGAGATCCGGCAGGCCGTTCTGCCTGATCTGCGGCAACGCAAAGACGCCCACCTTGCCGAGTCCTGGAACATCAACCATGCTACCGAACACATACACATCGGGCGGCGAGTTCCTGATGATGTTCAAGACGGCGGCCGGAAACTGCCTCACCGTGTCCCGCATCGCGTTGCTGATTCGCTGCTCGTCGCGGGCGCTCGCCACACGGACGCCGTCCGCGGCAAGCGCCGATTCGCTCAACGACACGTTCCTCGATGCAGGTCGCCGCTCTTCGCGTGGCGCTCGACGAAGCGCTGCATACGGTGCGGCTGCGGTCATCCTCATGGTGCGTCTCCTGGGTGTGCGCCTCGTGTGGGATGCCTTCCGTCCGCGTTGGCGGATCTGCCCACATCACCCAAGCGCTTGGTCTGTTCTGCGAGTTTATGACAATTTGCGGTCGGAGCCCGGGCCCGCCGCGAGTGGTGTTCTACTTGGGCTGAATGTAGCTTCGCGACGATGCGAGCAGACTGCTACGCAACCGTTCGAGGTCCGACGAAGTCAGTTTCAGGTTGTTGACCGCGGAAGCGCCTTGCTCCTTCAGCCGGCCCTCGAAAACGCTGACCATGCGGAGTGTCGCGTCCCGTTGGGTGAGCATGCGGTGAGCGTCCGCACGTTCGGGACTTACTGTCCCGGTAGGACGCGGCCGGTTTGAAATTGCGCGACCCATGGCGTTCGGAACTTCCGAACGCGCGGTGGTCTCGGTCAGTAAAGGAGGCCGCTTCAATTTCGGATCGGACAACGTTTTGGTCGACGCCGACGCCTCGGGCTGCCTTCTCGCAGCCTTCACGACGGTTACCGCAGTGAAACTCTTGACGTTGCTGGACATACCGAATCTTTCCAGTGGGGTCGCTGCGCCACATCGCAGCGCACCCCAAAGATACCGTCGTTTCACCGGCGACACCAAGGAATTCCGGTCAGGCCGCGATTCCACCGGAGCAGCTCCGTCACGACTGCTCGTAGCGCATCTGCTGTCGCTCCGCCTTCACTTCGGGGTCGCCTTCCGTATCCTTCAGTTCACGCCGCATTTCCTCATGGCTCATCCGCTGATCACGACGAAACTGCCAGCGCTGAAACAACAGGTCGGGAACGCTGACCGCCAACGCCACGGCGGCAAGCGCTACGAGCAGGATTGCGATCGCACTTGCGGTCGAAGCGAGCGCGGCCACGGCGGGAGCGTCCCACGTCGATGCGATGGGACCGAGCCGAGCGCGCAGCGTCAGGACGCCCGCAGCAAAGATCGCGGCGACCCCGATGAGCCCCTTGACCAAGCCGAACAGCCCCTTGAGCGAGAAGATCCGCTTGAGCCCCTCGGCAGGATTGAGCCGCTCGAACTTCGGCGCGAGGGGCTCGAACGATGCGACCGGCCCGGTCAGGACGAAACCGACCCCCAGAGCCACCACCGCGGGCACGCAGACGACCACCCCGACCACCGGTGCGAGCGTGTAGAGCCCCGCCCAGAGTCCAGCCAACACCGCAGGCGCGCTGTCCTGCAGCGCCGCCAGCACGATCATCCGCTCGAACAGCAGACCGAATCGCATGAAGGCCCAGGGACCCACGGCGATGAGAGTCAGCGCAAGCGCCAGCACCGCCGCCGTAGCGATGGTGTCGGCTGCGATCGGCACCTGGCCGCGTTCCCGGGCCTTGGACAGCCGGTGAGCAGTCGGCTCGAACGGCTTGTCGGCATTGCTGTCGGCCACGATGACTGCCTGAGTCGCGTCAGCGTGAAGCCGTCGCCCTGAACAGCGACGGCAGGTCGACGCCAAGCAACGGCACCGGCCTGAGATAGTCGGGGAACAACTGCAGCACGATGATCAGCGCGAGCGGAAGCAGCAGGGACTTGACCGCTGCTGTGATCGCCGGAAGCGGCAACTCCTTCATCGTCCGCGCGGCCATCGCGAACGTGAACTCGATCATCAGGAATGCCGCCAGCAGGGGCATGCACACCTTCAGCGCAAGCGTACTGACCAGGCTGATCAGTCGTCCGGCGAGTTCCGGCAGCATCGTGACGTTCACGCCTCCGGCGCCGCCCGGCGCGAGCGCACCGTAGCTCGCCCACAGCGCGGCGAGCAACTCCTGGAGTCCACCGGCGGCCAGGAAGCCGAGCAGGGCGAGCTGCACGAACAGCTGCGCGGCCGGCCCGTCGTTACCACCGGTCATCAGTGCGTACAGTTCCTGATTGTTCGCGCCGGTCTGGATGTC
>Ga0169931_10004003_pt1 | contig 23110 bp, 10 predicted proteins | sample Kivu_15m_20L_FD_129675 | JGI IMG/M metagenome (GOLD analysis project Ga0169931, IMG submission 129675) | Freshwater microbial communities from Lake Kivu, Western Province, Rwanda to study Microbial Dark Matter (Phase II) - Kivu_15m_20L... | ecosystem: Environmental > Aquatic > Freshwater > Lake...
GTGTATGATCTGACCGATCCAAGTTCCCTATCAAAATGCGAATACTACATAAACAAAGCTATCTAGTAAAACATTACAAGATAGTGCATTTACCTGATAGGAAACAAATGCGATTTGTAGCATGAGCAGTCAAAGTAAGGTATATAAATGGCGAGAAAATATTAAATATCGTATCAGTAATGTTCGGCCAAAGAAAACACTTCGATTACGGATATTTTCGATAAATTAGGAGAACAGTTAGTCAGTTCTTTGGGGTAACTGGCTAATTAGGATATTTAAGAGGACGTGTTACCGAGGGTCAATATAAGGGAGGGCAAAAAAAGTTGTTGTGGAGGATGATTCTTTTGATTAATATTCTTATTGATACTGCAGAGAAGAATATTTATTACACTAAAGGGTTAGCTGTTTGAAAAAGTTTTGTTTAAAAGGATTATATTAAAAAAGCGAGCACACAGGGAATCGAACCCTGGTCTTAGGACCCGAAATCCCATGCACTACCACTATGCTATACGCCCTGATCATCGTCTTACTATCGAAGCTCTCTAAATATTATTACCATTTTCTCTATAGATTATGCACTGCATTCAATGGTTTTAGTTTTATTGATGATAGATGAAATTTCAAACGCACTACATACAGATCAGAGATAGCCATATGAAACGAACTACGTTTAAGAGTAGTCGTTATCTTTTTAATAACTGAAGGAGTCTTCTGTCGATGTCTATTACTTGTAAGCCATGCATTAGATGTCATCCATTTACTCTATTTAAAGTAAAGTGAACTAATCTTAGTCATATGAATCTACAGAGGTACTTACAAAACATAAGCTTTCTGGTACATCTGGTTACTTTTCGTTTATATACATCATTTTTTCAAAATAATTTTGTTTTTTGTATCTGTTATTTATCTATGAAATGCTTTTGCAGTATTGTAGGCATTCGCAAAAGATTTATTGATAAGAATTATGTTCATTCATCATGCGAAAATGAAAGATTTGTACTTATTTTATAGTTCTATTAACAGCTGAAGCCACATAATCGAAGAATTGTTCTTGTATAGAAATTTAGTGCTCGACAAAGTAAAGAAGTATTTGCGCGTATTTTCTTGATTCAAATTTCGACCACCCTAAAAGCTATTTCGGTTGCTTTTTAGTTTATTTAATTATTTTATCTATTTTCTTGTTCTTTCTTATAGCTATTTCTTTCCCTTTGCCTTTAGTGGCATGTCTAGACATTTACCGGTTGAAGCTGTTAAGTTTTTAAAATGAATCGGACATTTAATTTTATAGAGAGCCTAGACTTAATTTATTAATACTAGCAATCTAGACATATAAAAATTATTTTGCTTATGCTATTTGCGTGATTTTAGCAAAATTTTAGCCAAAAATAAAGTAAAGATTTATGTCTGATATTCGATTAATTTTTCTGATGATAATCCTTTTTTGATAATACTCATTAAATGGGTATTCTTTTAATATTAAACTAATAAATTTTAGCACTAAGATAATGCTCAAGAACAAATAGAACCTTCACAACGAGCAAAAGGGAGATAGATTCATCCCAAGTTAGGTTCGTTCTTGCGCTTTCGAGCTTTAATACAACCGACCTAGTCAATAAATCGGTAGCTCTAACTACGAACAACTTCTCGGAAGAGGAATTCTTGACGAGATCAACCATCTTGCGAACCATAAAATCATGTCTTTTAGTCAGAAAGGTCAGGAAAACGGGTTTAAAATTAAGGAAAAGAATAATAGTGCTCAAGGATTTCCCTTGGTGAGATCAAGCAATTAAACACCTTCTCGTAAGATAAGTAAAAAACCTTATAAGATACTTGATGCTCCAAATCTTCAGGATGATTTTTACTTGAATCTTCTCGACTGGTCGGATAAAAATCAAATTGCAGTCGGACTTGACTCATCGCTCTATCTCTGGTCAGGATGTTCTTCATAGATAACAAAACTATACGAAACTAGTCAGATGAACGATTATATATGTTCTGTTTCTTTTTGCGATGACAACAAAATCGCAATAGGTAACAGTAAAGGTCAGATTAAAGTTTTTGACCTTGCTAGACGTAAAAAAGTTGCAAATTTTGAGGGTCATTATGGTAGAGTAGGCAGTCTAGATTGGTCTCAGGGCTTACTAGCGAGTGGATCAAGAGATGGGGCTGTAGCTTGCTGGGACTTGAGATCCGGATTGACGCAAAGATACAAAGCTCATAGTCAATAGATATGTGGGCTGAAGTGGAGCCCTTAAGGTAACTACATAGCTTCAGGAGGTAATGACAACAAGCTTGTCGTGTATAGCAATAAAGGAGGCGAAGAACTTATCAAGTTTCATGAGCACAAGGCAGCTGTAAAGGCTATAGGATGGTGTCCGAGCAATCCTTCAGTTTTGGCTTCAGGTGGAGGAACAGCAGATCGTCATATTCGTTTCTTTTCAACTCAGACCATGAGTCAAACTCATAGCATCGATACAGGTACGACTTTTTTTACATAGGTTCGCAGATATGCAACTTGGTCTTTTCTAAGATTTCAAACGAAATGATTAGCACTCATGGATACAGCTTGAATCAAATCAATTTGTGGAGCACAAGTGGAAATTGGTAAGAAAAAACTGTCAACAAAGTAACGACTTTGACTGGTCACACTTACAGAGTTCTTTACTTGGCAATGAGTCCCTCAGGAGAGTCGATTTTGACTGGAGCCGGGGACTAAACTTTGAGATTTTGGAACGTTTTTGATAGTTCAAAATACAAAAGACATTAGACATTATCTTTTCAAATGGATCTAAGATGAGAAAATTGATATTTATGTTTATAGAGTTTTTAAAGAAAAATTTTTGTATAGCAACAGAAATACAAAAGATACAAAAAATAATATTTTTAGATTTATAAAAATTGAATCTCATTTAAATATTAAATATATCTATAAATATATATAAAATTTAGATTTTAGTAGCTAAAATTTTAAATAATAAGCATTTCAAAGTATTATTCACAAAGTAAGGTGGGACGTTCTACGCATCATATCGATGTAATTAGGATCTTTGCGAGCTTAATTTTCTTTCTATCTTTTGATCTCCTAAATTTGTCTTTATCTTATCATTTTACTGCTTCTCTTATAAACATTTGAGACATAGTCAAGGACTTATAAAGTCGTAAGATTACCTTATTAAATGAACGGAAACCATTTAGTTTTGAGTTCGCTTCGGTTAAACTATATTCCAGCAAGCACAACTGTTTTGACCTAATCGCTACTATTGATACAGTTGCTCAGGCATCGACCAACTGCTCTAAAAGCCTAATCGATACGAAAATGCTATTTCGATTTATAAAATTTTATTTTTTGATCAGTCTATAGTATAAAAGGATATGTAGGAAGTCCAACAAAGATGATGCAACGACTGTAAAGGCCATAAAATGTCTAAAATCTTGCGAATTCTGAATTTGCTGATAGAAAGTATAAGGCTCCTCTTCCTATTTAACAATATTTTTTGAATTTTTTAACATTCAGATTATTTTCATGCTACAATTACTCCTCTTAGAATATTTTTTTGGTTTGATTGATTTTTTAATAAATATTTTATCTCTTCTACCACTCGCTACGACACTCTTTGAGCATATCTGAGTTCGTGAAGTACACGATCACTCCATCAGCTACAAGCTCGCAAAGATCATGAATAAGCACTCCATATGATCTGATGACTCTTTTGTATTGTTATTTATCTTCTTTGTTAGTCTAAAGACTATCTAAACCTGAGATTTTCTTGTCATTTGGGATGTAAAGTTCTTCCTAACTTGCATTAAATGTACCTGAATATGAAGATTGTTACTTAACTGGGAGTCGAACAAACGATAAATCCTTTGGTGTTAGGTCTACAGCTCTACATGGCTAGCTTGGGGCAGTAATAGTTTAAGGGCAAACTAAGTCTTTAAGGCTGAAAAACTTCACTATAGTAGTCGAAACTAGCTGCAAAATTTTGGACAATACAAAAGTTTTCGACTCTTTCTGAGAGCAGTTACATGAGTATTTTTTGATCGAAAGTTGTGATCTTCATGTTGCTGTCTTTGCCCTCTTTGTAACGAAATACCATGAATCCTACATAATTTAATTCGTACTAGAATTCGCAGTTTACTGCTCGTTTGACTGTTTACAGAAAATTTAGTTCCAAAGAATAGCTTTTTATATGAAGTTCAGGACCTCTTGAATGTAGTTTGTTGTTAGTAGGTGTTATCCGATTTTAGGAGGATGTTTTTTGATAAATTTCATTAGAATTCGATTAAGTTTTTTAAGCGAGCCTGCATGCTGTAAAGTCTGAGAATAAATAAAATCTATGAAGCTTTTTAGCGACTAACTTTTTTAATTAATGCGATTTTCATCATAGAAAACCAAAAGAAAACTAATGAGATAGCCGATGGTTTGCAGATTAATAAGGTAGTAGCATTCTGAATGATTTGAATAGAGCGTATTAGTGTTATAACCTGTATTTCCTGTATTGATGGCTTCTTTTTTGTGTTTGTAAAATTAATTGAAAGAATTGTCATAGTTGGCTACGTTCCACTATCGAAGATGATTCTATCCTCGATAGTTGTAGAATTTGTTGAGTTTTTTGAATTAGATATTTGCTCGATTCAGCTGAAGCTATAGCAATCGAACACTTAGTTCCTATTATAAAATGCCACTAAAATCGTTAGTTTAGACAAAAAGATAGTCAAGTTTTCGAGGAATATAGGCGAAAGTTTAATTTCTCGGATCAAGATCGCAACCGAACTAGTGAGGCTTTAAGGCGGCTTCTTACCTATTTAGAACTCGACTTTGGATATATTAATGTATCGTTACGAAGTACATTTTGCGAAAAATAGTGTGGGGATTCTCTTAATATATTTTTTAGGGAACTTAATACTCTATTTTTGTCTCATAATAAAATTTTACTACAACGTTATTAACTTAAAGATAAGAATCTAACTTAATTTTTTTTTACTTCTGTGAAGCTAACTTAAAGAAATCGAGGTTTTGATGAAATCTCGAATTCGTTTTGATAGTTGAACTAATTCTTATTTGTGTTTCAAAGAACGACAGAGATAGCCAATCTGAATAGGGCAATATGTACTGATCGCACTTTTTTGTCTTACTTTGCCTATTATAGATTCGTATCTGACTGATTTTTGGGTTTTAAATGCTGTTTGTAAAAAAGAGTGATGAGATAACAAAGCAAAATGACAGTTTGGCGATCTGACATTTTGCCCTATGCGATAAAATTGCGGTTTTATTTCCTGCACCGGTCTATTTTGTGAATGAGTTGTCTTTAGGAGTAGTTTATTTGTTTAAAGGGGATCGGGAACTTGATTTCTTCTAGCCCAACAAACATTATTATTATAGTCAAATTGAAAAAATTGCCTCAAAGTCAATCTTATAAACAAGCTATTCTTTTATAAATAACGATATAAAAAAATTCATTTCATATAACGCTGTAGGTATCATTGGGGTTCACATGAATTTAGCACATTTGATTAGCCACTGATTGTTGGGATAAACATGCTTGAGCTCATAATTTGGATTGAAATTTCTAAGCTTTTGTGCGAAATTGTCGATAGTTTGATTTCGATCGTTGACGATTGAAGCTGTCTCATACGCAGGAAGGGCATCGAAAACTACTCGAAAGGCGCGGTTCAAAGCCTATATTTTACACTATATAATCGAAATATTCAACAAAAATTAGTCATTGAGAAAATCCAGCTACTAGTACGGCACAGGTTCTTACCATATCGCAGTCGCTTATTCATGTTTTACTAAATTTTATAAAAAAATACTTATGATGAGCTCTTCAATGTGACCTTGACGAATACTTTTGAATTTAATTTTGTAAGTCGGATCGATGTTGATTAATCGTTGCTCTACTGTGCCCTTCAGAAAGATTAATCCATCATTTTTTATATTTCTGGTACAAGATTATATTTTTAGTTTGGCATCGAGTCTGATTATTTTATGTTTTTTTTTAATTTCGGCAATAAAAGCCTTTCTTCCTTATTCTGAGGTGAAATCTATAAAAGGAATCACATAACTTTAGGAATATATGCTCTACTAAGGAGAGTCTTGAGGTTTGTGATCTGCCCATACTATCTTTAAATCCAGTACTAATCTTACTTAGTGATCGAATCTGAGTGTTTTAATTTACAGTTTGGTCGTATGTTTGTGAGTTTTTTGAGTTCTATTGATTCTGGTTCCCAGCACACTTTACTAACGAACTGAATGCAGACCTCCATATGTTTTTTCTGGGTATCTTATTTGTGATTTCGTTGGATTGAAAATAGTGTTTTGTTGATAGCTTTGATTACTGTAAGATGAGTTTTACATGTATTTCTAAGGAGAAGGAGTCTTTTGATTGAATGGTTGAATATTTTTTGAAAAATTACTATTTAAAAGTCTTCGAGGTTCTTAGACTATAATTATTGTAGGTCGTTATTCATTTTTTATAGGGTAGTCGATTTATTTCGTATATAATTCATATGCCTATTGAGTCCAAGTTTTTTGCTTCTAAAATTTATGACGATACGACTACTCTTTAATTTTTTGTTATTATTAAGATTTTTAGCAAATAGCTTGATTAATTTTAGTGAAATTTGTAAAAAATTAGTACATTCCAATAAAAAAATTATCTTGATTGTTGCCAAATAAATTGAAAGATGATAGATTATTCGTTTGTGCGTTAGAATTATTGCCGAAAAGATTGTTTCCTGAGTTATTTTGATTAGAATTTCCGAAAATTGCTCCATTATTGTTTGAATTAGAAAACAAATTATTGCTTGTATTATTTCTTTGATTTGAATTCGAGTTTCCGAAAAGATTATTAGAATTATTTGAGTTATTTTGATTCGAATTTCCGAAAAAATTGTTCGAACTATTTGAGTTATTTTGATTGTTGCCAAAAATATTATTTTGCTGATTATTGTTAGAATTATTGTTTCCAAACATATTTTGTTGCCGGTTGCTACTTGAATTGTTATTGTTTTGATTGTTGCCAAAAATATTTGTCTGATTCTGATTATTTGATGAATTAGAATTATTGTTATTGGAGAACATGTTTCCGTTGGAGTTGTTTGAAGTGTTTCCAAAAATGTTGTTTGAGCCTTGGTTTTGTCTGTTGGCTGCGTTTCCGAAGTTTAGTGAGTTTCCGCCTATTCCTGATCTGCTCCGAGTATTATTCATATTACCATTAGTATTTATTGATGATTGATTTTGTATATTAGAAGAAACTTGAGTATTTTGAGCAATAGGAGTGCTGTATATGCTTGGAACCGTTCTAGGTTGAGACTGATCTGGACTATTAAACAATCCAGGTGAATTTTGTATTGAATTTTGACCTACATTTCTGCCAAAGATAGTGGAAGATGTAGTGTTAGGAGTTCCTGTCCTTCCGAACGAAAATCTTGATTTTCCATCACCTTAGAGAACCATCTGTTGCAAAGCAGGCAGCTTACTAACTTGTGAGTTTGTTGAAGGCTGATTCGCATTTGTGACCTGAGGGCGGTATGTTCCCAATTGACGTATGTCAGAAGATGAACTTCTGTTTGTTGTAAGTCCGCTACTGTAGCTTGCTTGTGTGAGGTTTTTGTTTCGAAGAGAGTCAATGTAATTTAATGCTCGTGATTGATTATTTCTCATCATCCAAGTTCTTTTTAATACTATATTAGCACTAGCCAAAATTTGAGATTTATATTAACTGTCATAGCTTTGCTTTTATCAATAAAATCTTTTTTATCTCATAGAATACTCAAATTTAATACATTTCGATTTATGGTACCTGATGTGTGCTTTTTGCATAATATAATGATGTTAGGGTTAGGTATCAATTTTAAAAGAAAAAGTCTGCAAACGCTCTAGTAAGGTCTACCTTTGCCTAAAATCGATTAGAAAATAAACAAAATTTTGCCATCGACATCTTCCCGAACACGCAGACACAAATCAAGCACGAATCCAACTGAAACTAACATGAGTCCTTAGTAATAACATTTGCAAAAACAACTAAAAAATATTTTACCGAGAACGCCTCAAAAATATAATCGAAAGAAAAGTAGACTTTCAAGATAATAGTCTATGACAGATCCTCAGAAGCGAAAGAAATCTTTGCCTAGTATTCGAAACGGTTAGGCAAAAGAAGAAGCATAAAAAATTAGAATGCCAGATTTTAGAATAAATAAAAAGTCTAGTTATGTAACGAACAGAATGAGTTTAAACAGAATTTTACGATAACAAAATGAGTTTATTGAATTTTACTTTGCAGATGTAAATAGAAACAAAAAATGAAAAAAATCATCTACTTGAATGGTATATACATAAGTTTATCTGAAGTTAATGTTCATAAAAATATTTATAGATTAATTGATTTTTATGTTGGTATAAGCCTACAATTTATAAATAAATTTTAGTAGTTAAACACCCATGGCATATTACAGCAACAGGTAGCACCTTTCTCATTCAGACTCGCATACGAAGTTGAGCTTTCAAGAAGAGTCGCTCTCTAAAGATAGCTAGAGTATTCGCGTGCCCAAGATATTCAGAAGATCGCAGCTGCTAGAGAGATTTAATTCAGGTAACTATAAATATATGCAGGTAAGGTAGAGAAATCTAGAGACTTCGTCAGGAAGCGCAGTTTAGAGAGGCTCAGAGATTGAGAGATACAGAGATGCAGCTTGCTGAAGAAAGACTGTCAGTCGAGCGACTTGCAAGGGCTGAAAAACAAAGAGAATATGATGCTTTTGTGGAAGCTGAAAGAAGATCAAGACTTGTCAGAGAAGGCGAACTTCAAGCCGAACAGCTAGCCTTGGAGAACTAACAACGCAAGAAAGCCGAAGCCCTTGCAGCTTCACGCCAAGTCGAAATGGAAAGACAGATCCAGCTCAGATCCTAAGTAGAAAGAGAAAATGCTTATGTCCTGCAAGAACAGACCACTCAACAGCAACTCTAAAAGGAACTCAGAGAGATAGACTTGTAAATCGGAGGGATCTACGATGCCAGAGATTAAAGAAAGAAGCGAGAGCTGGCTGATTTGTAGAATCTCGATCAGTTGATTTTCAAGCTGAGACAGGAACTGAGGGGAAGCAAAGTGAGACAACTGGCCTTGGAGGAAGAACTGTTCCAGCTGTCTAAACTGATTGTCAACTGACTTGTTTTGATTAAAAATAATCAAATATATCTATCTTTATTGAATTATTTGCAACGATTATTAGGTCCAATTGCTTGAAAGTAATTAAATTAAAAGGTCTTAATATATGCAGTTAAATTCATGATTTAAAGGTACAGTCTACCAGCTTACAAAAAAGGCTATCAATCTCAAAGGTCAGATTTGTCTCCTTGCGAGCTTATTTAAAAGCAGCAACGTTCAAGTAGAGCTCAGTAGCTGAAATAAAATAAACATATGTAAAGGTTAAACTAATATGAAGCTTAAGTTCGAAAAAAATTGTCAATCAAGCATAGCAACTCGCTATCAAAATTATTTCATAAGAAAAATCACTCATAAAATGCTATTAATAAATCGCTAGGTCATGCAAAAAATAATAAAAATAATATTCCTTCAAAAAATAAAAATGCAAAAAAGAACGTAATAGCTTGGAAATAGAATAGACAAGCACTAGGTGATGTGAATAACAGAGTCTAAAAAAGTAGCTCTTTTGATTATGAGACTATCATTCGGTAGTATTAATAGACTTTGGAAGCTAAAGTGAGAGGTAATAGCGTTAAAATTGACAAGAAAAAAAGATAGCAAAAAAGATAAGCAAGCAAAACTGATAGAACAACTAAAAGCATTCTAGTATGCGAATCTAAGATTGAAAAAAAGGGTCAAAATATCAAACAAAAGGTTAAATAGTAAATAAATCTGATCTAAAAAAGCAAAAAACAAAAGTTTAAATCTAGTAAGTTCAACACTATTAATCTTTCAGGGGCATAAAAATAGCAAAATTTGAATGAAACTGCATATTTTACTATTAATAATCATCAGTCTCATCGACCCTCGAATAGCTTATAGACTTCTTTGCCATCTAACTATAACACTATCAAAGTTTAATCGAAAAATAAAAATTTCCAAACAAAAAGTCTAACTTCGCGTAAAACTACAAAAAAGAACTCTTTACAGAAAGATTTATCTTCACTGAGCCCAAGAAGCAAAGCCCTAATAAGTATTTTTCTTTTTTACTTAGAAATTCATAATCGTTTGCGAGTAGCAGTTTTAGATAAGTCATAGGGAATACGAAAATCAAAAAGTGGACAATAGGCGACGCTTGAAGTCGAGTTAAGAATGAGAAAATAGATCAAAGATAAGATAAATATTCATCCTATTATATTTAGAAAGCACGGGTTCGTAGTAGCTTGATAATGATAAGTCCTTTTTGATCTTATTAAAGAATAATATAATAAGAATAATAGTTGCGCCTTTAATGAGTCTTTCGCATATATAAAAAGATGTAAAAAGTTGAGTTTACGGGGGATAGTCCTAAAGCTAGGTTCGGTCACACCATTACCCCCATTTTTAACGATAAAGCTATTCTTTTCGGTGGAGCGGTCGGCTAAGTAGGTAACATTCATCTCATTAAGGAAAGTATCTAATAACATCTGATACATATATTTGCCATTTACATCAGCATCGATGGCAGCAGGTAACTAATACCGGAACGCCTCCTACAAATAGAGCAGCTCACGCTACAGTTGCAGTCGACCACTTTGTCTATGTTTTCGGAGGGGCTTTGGGCGGCGGCGATCTAGCAGACGACAATTTGTACGAGTTGGACTTCCTGACAGTCAATGACAAGGCTCACTGGTCAATTAAAAATTGTTCTAAGACGTCTCCTGGAGCTAGATACGGTCATGTGATGGCATATATCAAGCCATATCTTGTGGTGTATGGTGGAAATACCGGATCTGAGGCTGTAGGTGATGTGTGGAGAATCGATCTGACGGGATAATGCCGTTGGTAAAAGGTCATGATAAGTGGTTAAAGTCCTCTTGGAAGAGTATACCATTCTGGTGGCTTATGCAAGACAGGTGCGGCTAACGGAATGTTGGTAATCTTCGGAGGGCGAAGCAACAGTGGATAGGCATTGAATGATACTTGGGGGCTCAGAAAGCACAGAGACAACAGATTTGATTGGATGAAGGCACCTTATAGAAGCGTGACCGTACCTTCTTCACGATATCAACATAGATGCTTATTTGTGGGAACTTTGTTATTGGTGATTGGAGGTCGCAATAATTAATCACTGCAAAGCATGCCTTTTGACGTGTATGATACTGATACTTCACAATGGCACAGAGTTGGTAACATAGATAGGTTCAGACATGTATGTTTTGCGCTAGAAAAAAATATTTTTGTCTATGGCGGTTTTGACTTGATGGCACCCAATATCTCGACTGATTCGATAATAAAAATCGATTTGCAGAGAGCTTTCACTAACCAATAATCTTTGTTTAAAGGATTAGCTGAAGAATTAGGTAAGGATTTTTTCACAAAACCTGCAGAGACTAATCCTAACTTGAGAGGTTCAAAGACTCATCAAGAAAGTAGACGAATGCAGGAAGCTCATAGACAATCTCTATCTCAGAAACGTATTAATTCAAGTTAGCGAATGTAGGCATAGTAGCCTTTGATGCGTATAGGTAAATAAGATCAAAAATAGGAACTGCTTATTAAATCAAGCTGAGTAGCTAAGCTGTAGTCGCTAATTTTAACGATGACCAATAGATAAAGAAAATGCGTATAGACGATTTGCCAAGCGAACATCGTCGACTTGTTGGGAACAGTACTGTGGGTTTTCCTAGATAGCACATATAAAAGCTATCAAATTATTTCATAAATGCTTTGCTAGGTCGTCCTGTAGTCAATATAACTCTGCAGACTCCTTCAACACAGGTTGATCAGCTCTTAGCTGCAGTTTAAAGAGTTTTCGATAGCGAAAGAGCTCTAGTAAATGTATTTTTCTTGTCAATTAGGTCAGGTATCCGGTCAAAATAATTGGAGACATTCATGGACAGTTGTCAGATCTTAACAGGCTGTTTGCAGCATTTGAAGGGCCCGAAGAAGCACCGAACGGAGACATATAATATACAAACTACGTTTTTTTAGGAGATTACGTTGACAGAGGTCTTCAAAGCTTATAAACTATTTTGCTTTTGTTTGCGCTCAAGATAAAGTATCCTGACAGCATGATTCTTCTTAGAGGATCTCATTAAGATAGAAGAATAAACCGAAGTATGGGATTTGGAGATGAATGTGCCTTCAAACTCAAAGAAGACATCGATAGTCAGTATTCTTTTTTCAATCGAGTCAATAAACTCTTCGAAAAAATGCCTCTAGCTGCTTTGCTTGAAAACAGTGTACTTTGTATACATGGAGGGCTTGGATCTAATTTGAGTCGTTTAAGCGATTTTGGAGCAATTCCAAAACCTTTAGTGATTGTCCATGACGGTTAAAGCACGAATTCTTAGACTTTGGCTTATCACTTGCTTTGGAACGATCCTTGTAGAGAAATGGAAAGAGACGGCTAACCTAATTTTGAGCACGATTACTTCTTGACTAAAAAAGTATTTTTTTCTTCAAATAGAGCGTGAAATTTTCACAAGAAAGAGTCAATGATTTTTGCATAAGAAACGACTTGGTTGCAATAGTGAGAAGTCATGAACCAGTTCAAGAAGGCTACGATCAAATAGGATCGATGCTGACGGTTTTTTCTTGTAGTAACTATGGAGGCAGAGGTAATAAATGCTCTTTGCTTCATATTATGAAGAACGGAGAAATCGTGCCGAAGGTCTTGAATCCTACTGGCAACGAAAAATGGCTTCCTTTGAACTAAGCCTCTTTAGTGAGGCTTGGATAAGCAGATATCGCTGTGCGTAGGAGAGGATTCACGCCTCCTAAAAATTGATAATAAGAAGTTTTCATTCTTTTCATAATTGATAAAATATTAAAAGTTTGATAATAGTCATTTAGATTTATAATATAATCGTTAAGATGTCTTACAAGCAAGTTCAGCCTCATCTTTTCACTTTCACAAACTCGCTCAGAAACTCGATAAAGAACACCCCAACTCCCTCTAAGTAAAATAAGATCAATTTAGAAACATAAGCCTTAACTATCTCTTAAATTCTACCAGTCAATCTTCACATATTCTTACCTCTCCGAACGATTCTATAAGTAGAGATTCTATCCAAACATCTCTCTAAAGTTAAATGCATCAGCAAAGCAATCAAACTTTCAGTCAGAAAAAAATGTTGCGATCTATTGCGAATTCAGATGAAAACAATATTTCTAATCAGAAAATTAGTAAAAAATTTGTTTTTTATGAGAATGATAGTATAATGAAAAAGCGTTAAGGTTTTCCGCTTATGTAGATGGATATGAATACAATCAATGGTCAACCTGTTAGCATTAAAATTGATCTTAGAAGCAGTATAGATCAAAATAATAGCCAAGAAAATATCAGAAAATCTTTTCAAAAGATTTATGAACCACCTAAGTAAGAAAATATTAAGGTTTTTGTGAGATTTAAACCTTCAGAGGAATCAAAAAATTGTATTGAACTGATCAATCCAAAAACTATAAAGCTAGACTCAAATTTTTATTGTTTCGATAAAGTTTTTTAGGCTCAGACTAAACAGTCACTTATTTTTGAAGAAGTTGGCTAACAAATGTGTAAAAAACTTTTCTAGGGGTATAACGGCACTATATTTGCATACGGACAGACAGGTTCTGGCAAAACTTACACAATTTTTGGATCAGAAAATGAGCATGGACTCATCTACAGATGCATAAAAAGTATTTTGGAGCAGCGAAAAATTCATAATGAGCATCCTTAAGTAAAATGTTCGATGGTCGAGCTTTATAAAGAAGAATTAATTGACATGTTTGGTCGTGCGGGTAGTCAGCTAAAACTCAAGTAAGGCAAAAAAGGGGAGACACAAATTTAGGGTCTAAAAGAAACTTTGGTCACTAGTGAGTAGTAGATAATGAAATTTGTGCAAACAGCTGCCAAAAACAGAAAAGTTAGTGCTACTAAACTGAATGAAGAAAGCTCAAGAAGTCATACTTTATTGACTTTATAAGTATTTTTCCGTAATTATTCGACTAAAATGCGTTTGATTGATCTCGCTGGAAGCGAAAAAGTAAACAAATCAGGCGCAAAAGGGCAAACTTTTGAGTAAACAAAAAAGATTAATGCTTCACTTTCATGTCTCGGGAATGTTATAAATGCTTTGACAACTCGTGGGAAGGCTGAACATATACCTTTTCGTGATTCAAAGCTTACGAGATTGCTCAAAGAATCACTGACTGGCAATTTTATGACTTCGATCATCGTCAACTGTGCAACTAATGAACAATCTTTGAACTAAACTGTTTCTTCTTTAAAATTTGCATAAAGAGCCAAGAAAATTAAGGTGAAAATCGAAAGTCTTTAAAAATAAGCAGTAGAGCAGTAGTCTATTGAACATCTGCATACCATAATTAATCAATTAAAACACGATTTGAAATAAACTAATCAGCAGTTATAGCGTTACAGACATGAAGAATAAGAAAGCAATACCAAAAAGAAAATTTTTCTCAAAAAACAAAATTTAGATGTGTCAAATTATTTGCCAAAATTTAAAGAAAAAATCAAAAAAGTTTCAGAAAACAACTCATAAAGTGACCTGACAGCCAGACCCATCCCTTCTGAACGAGCTCATCTCTAAGAGCAACTAAGTAGGTATTGTCAACCAAAACAGCCTAGCATCAATCATAACAGACACTAATTTTTTGGAGAATTTTCATCGCTAAACGTAAGCAAATCAATTCCTAAACTGACAGATAGTCCAGGAATGAGCAGTTTTCTATTTAGATAAGGCAGTTTTGATTTCGAATAGGACAACCCTGACTTTTAGTTGAGTTTTACAGTACAAAACGATATATGAATAAACAAAATTGATTATAATAGCTTGCTTTAAGCATAAATCCTATCATCTACTATCATCATTCTTCTTCTTTCTTCACTTATGCAGATTATACTTTATCAGCTGCCTATACTCCTAAGCCAATTTCTTTCTCTATGAACTATTGTTTGTCTAGAGACTCCAAGGGCATTTATTCATCAGGACGAGCCTCTCTTCGCTTTTTGTTGTAGTTGTTGATGTAGCAATTCTGGCACATTCCGTTGGCGTAGAGCTTGGAATGCGGGCAGTTCCATGGCTTTTTGTTGCGACCGAATCGATGATAACAATTATTGCACATTCCTTTTGCGTAGTGCTATCGGTCAGGATGTCCGCAGGTGTTGATTTTTTTTCTAAGTAATTCATGTAATACATTTTCTTTTTGGTGTTTCTTGCTTAGCGATCATTGTCTTCTTCGACCTAAGCATTAACCTGCTTTTCTTGTTGCAGATTCTCTAATTTTTTCGAAAGCAGCTGTATGTTCAAATGCATGTATTGGTTGATAAGTTGTTGCTGATGGGCAAACACTTCGGCCCGATCTTCTTGAGGAATTCCCAAACAAGCCTGATGTTGAATCGGCTGATCCTTTTCTATCGAAAACTGGCTTTAATTCGAAGGTGGTTTGGTGATGGTTGTGTTGATTTGAGGCTGAGAAGAGGAGAAAGAAGTGAGGTTGGCAAGGTTGAAGTTGAAGACTAAGTAAGAAACTTGGTACGGTTGGTGCCTGCGGAAAGTAAATTGAAAAAGTTCATGATGAGAATATGTTAATAATATTATCGTCATACAACATCTAACATGACCCTTCGATTAAGATCACGATAAATAAGCTCATTTATGACTATATGCATTTTAAAAAGAAAACTAAAAAAATATATTATCATTATAGTTAAATTCATATGTCTTAGAATGAGAAAATTTTAATTAGTTTTTTATCGAAGCCTCCGCTCATTCTTAATACTACTGTATAGCTACTGAGTTTGGGAATAATAACAGTAATAGATGACTTTAGTTTACCTTCTGTCCAAAATTATCTATTGACTGGTAAAAGTTGAACGGAACAAGGTATACCGGAAACATTTCTTTGAATCTAGACTTACTATTTGAGCTTCTAGTTGTTAATATTTTATATAATTAGACCTGTGCGAGGACAGATGTAGTTATAGCAACACAAAGTTGGCCCCATTTGATTAATTTTCCCTTTTCTTTGAGCTAAATCCATACAAGCTTGTTAAATCATTTACTAGCAAGACGAAGGATTCGCTTTTTCTATCTAAACATGGTTGTTTCCCCATACCAAAAGATTAAGCTAAAAGTTATTCGAAGTCTTCCACTAAGGTAATACTAGCAAATAGTACTCACCAGGCGTCAGATTGGCTTGTAGTACTGTACTTTTATTTTGTGAATAAACTCCGTCGATCCATCGATAACCATCGTACTCACGCTGAACTAGTATCATACGGATCCACATGTATTTATAGTTTATTGTAGTTTTTGCAAAGAAACGAGCTTATTTTTGTTGTATGGACATAAGAAGGGGACCCGGTTGGGTTATTTTTAGTTTTCGCAAAGAATACTCAGCTCGATGAAGATTTTAGCGTTTAGGCGCGTATTTTCCGATTGTAGCTACGCTAAGATAAGGATAAGTTTTAGGAGAGTATATGTGAAAGCAACGAATACGTTAAAAGTGACCTGAAGTCAACGGAGTTGGTAAAAAGTCTGGAGAAAAACTACATATCAACATAGTATCACCTGATTTAAGATTGCTACTTGTCTAAGATGAGCCAAAACTTGAAGGTTAAAGGCTAGAATGATTTGAATGCCAGATCACCATGTAACTTCCTTTTTCATTTATCTACCCAAGAGCAACTGAATCAGTCTACTAAAGTTTAGTTTTCAAAAAAGATAAATCTTTTTGTCCCCATTTTTTAGGAATAAAATTTTCAGGTACAAGTCCCATAAATTAGTTAAATAGATCTACAGCGTTACCATAACGAAGCATCTAATATGCCGAATAGTAGTTTGCAAAGGCTTTTTAGAGGAGATAAGGCCATACTTGTACCAAGGGTCCTGCTACTTACACAAAAGCTGATTTTTAATTATTTAATCCTTTAGGCATTGAATTTTTGTCTTATTATGCTTGAACAGGCAAGAAATCATCAAGAATAAGGGTTTTCCAGTGATATTGTTGAAATATTTTCATAAGATAAAGACCATGTTTATTAAATGACTGATCCTAAAATATTTTTTATAGAATACAACCGGAATGACTCAAAGCATTCAGTGCTATTGCAACGTGTTCGCTAGAATACGATTTTTTAGGTAAAACGACCCTAACTAAAGATCGGTTTTATTTATCGAAAAGAGTAGCTTCGCCGGAAAAAATATCACTAAGTCTTTTCCATTGTATATTTTATCCCAATTTGGCACAGCGGGGATTAAGATGGAATAGTGAGGTATAGCGAGGTGGAAACAAAACATCAGTATAGCGCTACTATTTATTGGAAGGACTGGCTCTGTATCCCCATAAGCTTTTGGGAGAAGTCAGTCTTTTTTTGTAGTTTTCCATCATCTAAGAATATTTTTCTTTATTGCTGTCGGGTCTTGGTCGACTCAAAGGTGATCGAAACTGTGTTACTACTGACTGTTTTACAGATATAGATCTCTGAATGTTAGAACATGTACTGAACTAGTTGATTGATTATCATTAATAGTGGGACTCTGTAAGTTTTTTATTATTGGTTTATTATTAGAACTTTCACGGCTGTAGTTACTCGCATTATTTGAGACTAATCTATCAGTAAAAGCCACTTTTCTTTACAAAGATCCTTCATTTTTTACCTAAAGCTGCTGATTTGGCGATCTTGGTGGGAGTGGTGGAAAACGATTCCTGCCACTGACGATAATATGATGATTTTTGCGAGTATAATGATTTTCCTGTATAGTGAATAGATTGTTCATCCCTAGTGGTTTGTTCGGTTCAGCTTTGTTTGGCGAAAATAAAATTTTACGCTATGAGGCAAAATTTTTTATTACTGGCGGTTGAATTTAATGCTCTTTTGAACTTTGATGATCGGAAGGAAAACGAATTAGTTTTGGAGGGCTAGCCTGTTATGGTTTCAGGTCCGGAGTGAGACGACGGATGTGATTATTCATCGAAAGTTTATAGTATAAATAGTTAGTAAAAAATATTGGTATAAAACGATTATTTGTATTATTTTCAAGAAAATTTAACTAATTTTGTAAACTAAATTGAGTTTTTTTATTGTTTATAATCATAAATGTAACTTTATAAATCAAACTTTTTGAGCTGCTACCAGGTCTTAAAAATGTTGATGAGTATCTCTTTCGACTTAACTTAAGAGCTAAATTTCTCCTGAAAGATATTCGCTTAACATTTTTTCTAGTCTGCTCTGTTGACATGATGCTCGCATTTGACTCAATTTTTAGACAGCTCTTGTAACTTACTTCAGAATTGCAAAAACTTTTTTGAACTATCTTCTTTATAATAAAATCATCAAACTTTTCATTTAAATTTACAGTTCATTTAACTTTTTTTTGGCATTTTGAAGTCTTTCAATAGTTAGATCAATGATTTAAAATTCTTCAGTTAAAACGTTAAAAGTTTTTATCGGTTCAAGTTATAACCATTCTTAAAAAGAAGTTTTCAAATTTTATTGCCATTTAGCTATATTTGATTTGCAATTTGCTCGAAGAGTCAACAAATGACTTTAAGTAAGCTTTTCTATTGAGCTGACTCTGTTAAAAGTAGTTAGATCTCGTTGCAAAGCAGAATTAAAAGCACCTAACTCAACTAATTGTGTCTGATTGAGCATCACAGATTGTTAATTGACATTAACTGAGCTTTGACTAACCAATCTTGAATATGCGTTTTGTTGAAGAACAGTATGAGAGCCTATCTGTTGAACGAGCTTGTCCAAAACTGAAAGGGCTTTCATTTGAGGCATATTTTAGTATGAAGAATACATATTGTTTGAGCTTCTAGGTATATGAGTCTGTATGTATTTTTAAGGTGTATATCCGTCTTTTTGTGTACGACCTGTGTTTCCGAAAATTTTATTTCTGCGTTTTCTTGGCGGAGTTATCGTTACAGGATTTTGTGGATGATCTTCTATATTAATGTACTAGCTTGCTGAAGCTTGTTGTAATTTAATTTGATCTAATATTTGATCAGTTTTTGACACTTACGATTGTTTGTACTTATCAAATGCTTTAGGTTGGGTCTTTAAAGATACTTTATGAGCGTTTAAATTGTCTAACTTCAAAAATTATGTTCCTAATAATTGCCTTACATTAAAATTTTCTTCGTCTTACTAATCTTATTGAAGATTTTATGAGGGTACTAAAGGAATTTTTTTTTGATTTTCTTAATGTGACTTTTTATTAAGTTTTTGTTTTGAGTTAGTATTAGATTTAGTTTATATTTTACTTTTGGACTAACTTTCTGATTGATGGTTATTGATTATTCTGACTTCGACATGCACTTTTTACAGAGGAAGCTATACATTTGGAGTTTAAGACTTGTAAAAATGCGGCTCATAATCTTATTAATCACTGCTGAACATAAGTGGAGACCTATCGTTGTATTAAAAAAGATTAAGAGATTTAGTCGGTAAGGTTTTCGTTTACGAAAGGCTAGGAGCTGAACAAGTCGGGCTGGATCGAGGGCTTATCTTGAATTGAGAGATATTTATGGGAAAGGTTGTGCAAGGTAGGGAAGTTGATTTGAGACCGTCTGGCTGTTAAGGTGTAGTAATCTTCATGATTATACAATCATAGTTATATAAAATATCAGAATAACAGAAGAAGGCTACAGTAGTTGACAAAATTTAAATCTCAAACGAACTAGGCGATCAAAACACTAAGAGATTATGTGATGAGATTGTAGTTCCAATGGTAGAACAGTGGTTTCCAACTCCATCGGTTGCAGGTTCGAATCCTGCCGGTCTCACTTTTTAACATATTTTGATATCTGATTGATATTCATTCTTATACAATAAAATACAAAACGCACTATGAACGAGTTCGACTAGGAACCTCAAATATAATCAACAGTACTACCTCTACCTTAATCATAAAGAATTTAAGAGGTTGCTAAAGAAGTATAGTTAATGCAGACACAGACTGCTGATACAGATAAATTAAAAAAGTCACCAAGCAAAAAATTAAGAAATCTTTAGCATACAAAATCTTTAAATAAATAGAGGTTGGAGTCTATTGAAAAAGAAAAATAAGAGCTTTTGCAATCTATCAAACAAGTTTAGAAAAAAATTGTACGAATTAAGACCTAATCGCTTTAAAGACAAATAGGGAAAAAACTTTCTTTAGAAAAACTTTAGTAAGATGCCTGTAAAAAAGCACAAGCGATGATAGAACATTATCGAAAGCAAAAATAGTAAAAAAAGAAAAAAAGATAGAGTTAAGCAGCAAAGACGATGCTTATGTTAAAAAATTAGTAACAAAAAACTCGCAAAATGAGATAAGAAGAATAAATAAATTAGAAAAATCAAAAGAGAAAGGCCATTTAGCAAAGAATGTAGACATAAAAGCGTAGATTATAGTAGCTAAAAACTCTCTAGAAAGAAAGCGATAAAATAGTCAGAAAGCTCAAACACTAATAAGAACTTATCAAAAGACGTTTAGCTACTATGCCAGATAATACTGAAACTTCAAGTAAACTTAAAAAGAAGAGCATAGAACATATATTTTTGTAAATCAAAAAACATTAGAAAGAGTATAAAAAAGCTAAATAAAGCTAAAGAGAGAAGAAAAAGGAGCGTTCGATCACAATCAGTTATGAAAAACCAAATTTTGAAAAAAACCGTTGGGCGACTATAATCTAAGAGGAATAGTAGAGGCGAAAAAAATAGCAAAAAATGAGTGATCTGGCTCCTTCGATGGGCTATCAAAAGAGAGTTAATTACGCTTAAAAGATAGCAACTCTTAATAAAAAGTATAGCAAAAAAGCGAGTAAGATTGATTTGCCCGATATTTTGCACAAATAAAAAAAGCTCGAGAACATTCGTCCAATCAAACTTCTCAGATCTCAGCATTCAACTCGCTATCAATCTCATAAAAAAGAGCTTTCGAATTCGTTAGTAGAAAGATCGCCTTAAGCTGATAAAGAGTAAAAATAAAGAAGGACACGCTAGAGAGAGCTAAGAAAGCAAAATAAGTAAAGAATAAAAAAAATCGAAAATAAAAGCTTGATGCATTTTGAAAGTCAGACCTAGTCAGCTAAATCTAAGTATCAAAACTATCTGGGGCAAATAAAAGTCAAAAAGAGAGATCATTCAAAATAGTGGCAGAAGATATTAAAAGACGATTCTTTGAGTTTGGAGTAAAAGTACTGTCAGATGATGAAAAAAGTAATGGTGCTTGATGGACGCGCAAAGTTGTAGTAATAGCTTAAGAGATAAGGATATGAAGAATCTATAGAGCTTTACTTAAGCAGCATAAACGCTAAAATTGCGTTATTAAATCAAACTAAATGAAAATCTATCTTGATTTATAAATTTTTTAATAAACAATATTTATTTGAAATTTTTTATCAAAACAAAATTAATGCATTTTCGAAGATTTTTTTAAAAGATTGAATAAATTTATTTTGAGATCACTAGATTTACTTTCCGATTTTGCAAAGTCTTTTAATTTAATGATCATGTAATCCTTTTCTAGTATTGAAACTGACTTCACAATTTTAGCATACGAAAGATTTTCCCTATTAAATGTCTTTTCTTGCATTTTTGTAGTTGTCTATCAATTTTTAAAGGCTTTTGCTTTACCGTTACATCTCGATCTAGATAGCATCAATAGTACATATATTTCGTTAGATCCTGAGACGATGTTAATTTAGTTTTGTTCAATATTTTTTTTGATTTTTTGAATGAACTATTTTTCGAATGTTTTCTCTTTTTAACTAATAAATTATTCTTTAGCTGATGCAAACAATGATTGAATTTCTTAGGGAGTATAATGTTTTTTGAGAATATTCATCAAGACACGTGTTTAAGGGATAAGATGTCTAAGCGTATTTTGTTATCCTTAAAGGGTTTTAATGGGGTCAAACTGGTTTGTCATTTGTGGATGATATCGTGGTTTAGCAATTAAAACATTAACATAGCATAACCTATAATCATTAATTGATAGGATATGATATAAAGGTATTTTTAAGATGATTTGATAACTAAATGAATGTTTTGAGTATTTAATCTTTGCATTTAAAAATGATTTATTAATAAATATTCTCAAAACTATAATAATTATATATTATATTTAAATTAAGAGATTCTTTCGCGATAGTGTCAAAAAAACTAAGTTTTAGTTTATAACGCCCATATATTTTGTTGAAAAATTTGCTCTACTAAAGTTTAAGAATTATAAGGGTCGATTTATTTTATTTTTTTAGAAGGCCTAGAAGTATGCTGAAGATAAACAAAAACTGCAGTGCGAACGAGAAGAGTATCCAGTAAAATACTCAAATCAATCCTTCATATTAGCATATCCCTAAAAAATTTAGAAAAATGGAGAAAGAGTAAAATTCACCTCATATGCGCAAAGGGTTTTCTTCACCAACAACTTTTCATCTTTTATCCGATGCTGCTTTAGTGTAGCCACAAGTATCTTCTTCATCACAATCTTAGCAGGAAAAGCTAATTCAAAGCATTTTACTTAGACTCAACAAGCTCTAGCACAATTCCTATAGCATGCAATCTCTATAAGTGAAGCTAAAACATATCGAAACACAAATCACGAATGTCTAACAACAATTAAAAACGGTCTCTGATCGCAGGAGCAAAACATCTGAGTAAAACAAATTCTAGAAACAAGTTGAAATTGGTCATCATTAGTAAGGGTAATTTCAGCTAGAGAAAGCATCTGAAACTACAAAAATTATACAAATTGAGTTCAAAACCATATAGCAAAAGTTAAAAACCTTGCTAGTATAAGCAAGAGCCGATATCATTACTGAAGTTAGTTAATCCCATAAAATGTTGATGGAAGCAATGACTGGAAAGATGAGTGATAAGATGGAAAATTTCAAAAAGAACTGGAATAAAGACTGGCTTTAAAACTTTAATTTTAAAGCTTACCCAGCTGAGAAGTAGAGAATTGAACCAGAAGGCAAGTAAAAAACTA
>Ga0169931_10004005_pt1 | contig 23101 bp, 25 predicted proteins | sample Kivu_15m_20L_FD_129675 | JGI IMG/M metagenome (GOLD analysis project Ga0169931, IMG submission 129675) | Freshwater microbial communities from Lake Kivu, Western Province, Rwanda to study Microbial Dark Matter (Phase II) - Kivu_15m_20L... | ecosystem: Environmental > Aquatic > Freshwater > Lake...
AATCAGAAACGCCATTTAACACATTGATCTTGGATAGATAGAGCTTTTTCTTGCTCTCCGGAGATTCTGGAATTAAGGATACTGCAAAAAAAACTAAGAGAAAACAAATATATTTTCTTTTCCATTTAAAATGCTTGGGAATCTTCATAACGAATAACGAAATTTTAATCCCCAACTAATTTTTTCAAGGCTTTCATTTGCTTTTCGTTATAACCAATAAAGGTTCCCAGCCTCTTTCCCGCCCCATTGAAGACTACCGTTGTAGGGTATTCTTTGATTCCCAGAAGCCCTTGGATATTCTCGACTGGGTCCGAGTAGACTGTAGTAAGACCAAGAGATTTCCCTTTTGGTTTTGCAAGGTCTGAGGCTTCCGCAAATATACAATAAAGCTTAACTTTTGAATTTGTTTTTTCGATTTCGATCAATTCTGGAATTTCTTTCTCACAGGGCTTGCAATGCACCGAAGTAAAATTCAAAATTACTTTCCCATCCTTTGGGAGTTTTTCCAAAAGTTGGTAAAATATCTGACGATTCCCATCCACATCATAAATAGCAAAATTAGGAGTCTCTTTGGATTGAGAAAATAGAGGGAAACCGATTAAGAGAAATATGGCGATTCTTTTCATTCGTACCATTCAAGAACGACCAAGTAACTTTTCCATAAAAAAACCAAAATAGAAATTCAAACCTAACCAAATTCCAACACCTGCTAATCGAAATAGGAAGAAGGCTTTGGCATTTCGAATCGCCTCTTCGCTTAAGATTTTTTGAATTGCTTGAGTTTCTTTTGGATTCATTCCCAATTTCCTTGGAATAGTTCTCCTGACAAACCCACCAATTTGAATTTGGATTTAATTCCGGATTTCTCTTTTTTAAATTCCAAGAAACCGACATTAGCTTCGGGAAAAACAGGACTTATTCTTTCCAAAGAATCTTCTTGGATTTGTCTCCAAGGCAAAGGTTTGTTCATGGAGCTTGATGTAATTTCTATAAGGAATGGACTTGCAGAATCCCTTTGACCAATTCGAAATACTTCTGCTATATGTCGATCTCCCGAAAGGACCCATTTTTCCTTTGCCCCATTTTTAGATAGTATACTCAATAATTTCTGTTTTTCCAAGGGAAAGTTCCCCCATTTTTCCCAAGGATGTCCTTCGTTGGAAAACTGGATACTCGAGGCAACCAAAAGAAAATCACTAGGTTTTTGGAGTTCCTTCTGCAACCAATCCCATTGTGCTTCACCTAGCATAGTGGAATTTGGATCTAAGTTCGGCTCATACCCTTTGAAAAGTATTGGAAGCCAGCTCTTTTTTAAAGGAGTTCGGAAGGTTCTAGTATCCAAAAGTATCAGGTGGATTTTACTTCCATGGAATTTGAATTCGTAAGATCGATAAATTCCCGTTTGGTTACGAATCCAGGAATCCTTTGGCTCTTCCAAAAAATCTAAAAAAGCATCCTGAGATTCTTTCTTTCTTAGATATTCCGATCCAATATCATTAGTGCCAAAATCATGATCATCCCAAGTTCCAAAAATCTTGGTCTGGGATTTTAAGGTCCTGTAGTCCTGATTTTGGTGGTGCAATTCATAAAAAGGACGTTTTTCTTCGGGATCAAAACTGTCCTTATAAATGCTGTCACCTAACCAAAGCCAAACATTAGGTTTTTCTGAATGTACCACTTTCCAGATAGGGAGCGGTTTTGTTGGATCGGAACAGGAACCAAATGCGAGCTTCCAGGATTCCTGGGCTCCTATCGGACTCAAAAAAGCTATCCCAAAAAGTGAGAATAAGATTGCCACTTTAGGTAGGAATGAGAGCCTAGAAGTGGAATGCACGAGAGAATTTGGCAAAGAGAAGTGATTCAATTTTTCCTCTTTTTGGCTGTGGTCCTGGTATTGTCTAAATATTTGGGATCTCAAAGCAGTGTTGAAGTCCATTTTTCTTACATTTGGACTTTGTTTCAAATTCCTTTTGTTCTCCTCTCTCGTTTTCTGCGCTGGCACAGGATTTGGTCAATTTGGGTATTTTTGTTTCCTTTGTCTTTTCTACTCTTGTTTGCTGATGCTTTTTTGAGCTTGGGAATCGCTAGCGTTCCCGCACAGCTAGATCAAAAATTTGTCGATTATTTGGAAAAGGGAAGTCAAGTCCAATTTCTACTTTTGGTTCCGATCTTTCTCGGAATTTCGCTTCAGGATAAATCCGTATCTTTGTTAGGAGCTTGTCTTTGGGTTGGAATTCTAGCCGTATTTTGTCTATTTTTAGGTTTTTGGGACTTAGGGCTATCTTTACAATACTTGGAGTCTAGTTCCTATCGTTCCATTTTTAAGATACCCTATTTTATAATACCTTCGATTTTATTGCTTCAAATAACGAGTTTTCTGACATATGAAGGGCTCTCAGATGAAAGCATTGTATATCAATGGCTAGCTGGAATTCTAGTAATGCTTCAATTTATCGGTAGCCTCGGATTTTTTTATTTGGTATTTGAGCTACTGTGAAATTATTTTTATATTTGTTAATCTTCGTAGGATTAACTGAATTAATCTTACGAATGTTCCGTCCTGGAGCCTTAGACTACTATAGATCAGTTAAAGAATTACATGAGTACAATAAAGATGTGGGGGTAGTTCTTCAAACCAATCGAAATATTTTCATTCGTCACCACTCTGGACTCTGGGAAGGGCAATTCACTACTGATGAAATTGGACTTCGTAAAACTACAAACTTTTCTCCTCAAGATCCAAAGCTTCTTTGCTTAGGAGACAGCCTTGTAATGGGATTTGGTGTTTCTGATAATGAAACTTTTTGTTCTCAACTAACTGATATAATATGGAAAAGCAATTTACTCAAACCACTTAATCTGGGAGTTGATGCGTATGGATCCATGGGATACTACAGAAGACTTAAGCAAATGCTACCAAACTTGCCTAATACCAAATTGGTCCTACTGTTTATCTCTCCAAATGATTTTTCAATGCCTAAAGTCATGGCCGACCGAGGAGTACTACCTGATGACATAGTCGATGCCAGACAAAGCCGAGATCCCAAATGGAAGGAAAGATTTGAATTGCAATTTCATCTAACAGAATACAGCTTTTTGTTGCATGCTTTAAAACTTGCTTATGAAGAAACTCGACTTCAATTTTTTACCTTGCTTGAAACCGTATCAACAAAGCCAGAATTGCATTTTAGTTTTCCAAGGTATGTGGCACAAAATCCAATATCCAATGCGCCCAAAGTATGTCCAGAAGCTCCTGTGGGCTTTTCCTGCATGGCAAAACCACGGTCTTTTCCGCCCCTTCCTGAAGAAACCAAAATAGCTTACAATCAAATTTTGGATCTAAAGAATATTTATCAATTTGATTTGGTAGTAGTTTTTGTACCAGGACAAATCGAAGAAATATACTGCCATCTGAATGGAGCCTATCATAACTTAGGTGATTATGCGAATCAATCTTTGGACTTTTGGAAATCAAAAGGAATTGAGACCATAGAACTAATTTCCGAAACACATAGAATGTGTGATTCTGAAAAAGGAATTGGTATCAAAGATCATTTTATTCCTTTGGATGGTCATCTCACCAAATTAGGAAATGAATGGGTTAGCCAAGGTTTGAAAAAGTATTTGAAGGATAGGAATTAGTAGTGCTGTTCAATTCAGTCTCGTATCTGCTTTTCTTACCAGTTGTTTTAGGAATTTACTTTTCTCTTCCTCTAAAATTTCGTAATCCCTTTTTATTTGTAGTGAGTTTGTACTTTTATGCAGCATTTCGATGGGAATTTTTAATTCTTCTTTTGTTTTCCATTGTCGTCACTCAGTTTTTTGTCATACGAATGACTAGCAATCCAAAGAAAGAGAGTCTCTACTTAATGGCTGCTATTTTTTCTAATTTGGGAATCTTATATATTTTTAAATATCTAGATTTTACTGTTTCTATCATAAATGCATTGGCGATTCCATTACAAATTGAAAGTATAAAACCAATAGGACTAATGCTTCCGATGGGTATTTCTTTTTTTACTTTGCAAGCCATCTCTTATGCTGTGGATGTCAAAAGGAATGTCGTGGAGCCCGCGAAGAGTACTTACCATTTTGGATTGTTCCTAGCCTTTTTCCCGCAACTAGTTGCTGGTCCAATTTTGAGGGCGAGCGATGTTCTCAAACAGTTTTTAAAACCGCATTCTTTTGACAAAGAAAATCTGGCACCTGGTTTTAGATTCATTATAGCTGGACTTTTCAAAAAAACTCTTGTGGCAGATCCTATTGCCATAGCAATTGATCCGATCTATGCAAATCCAATGGAATACAACTGGGTTTCCCTTTTTTTGGCAGGGGCACTGTTTGCCATCCAGTGCTACTGTGATTTCGCAGGTTATAGTGAAATTGCAATTGGAACTGGTAAGCTGTTAGGTTTCGAAATTCCGATCAATTTCAATAGACCGTTTCTTTCGGGAACCATGACAGAGCTTTGGCGAAGATGGCATATCTCATTTTCTTCATGGCTTAGAGATTACATTTATATTTCTCTTGGTGGAAGTAAGATCTCAATTAGTCGAACATATCTAAATCTTTTCATTACAACATTTGTTTCTGGCTTGTGGCATGGAGCCGATTGGACATTTATTTTCTGGGGTGCTTTTCATGCGAGCCTCATGGTAATTGAAAAATTCTTGTTTCAATGGCCTAAAGTGAAAAGCTTTTGGGAATTTTTACCTAAACCTGTCCAAATGCTTTACCCTTGTTTGGCTTTTTTTATTGCAGCTGTTCTATTTAGATCGAAACCTATAGAAGGATATTCGGGAATGGAGATAGCGGGTCAAATCTACCAAGGCATGTTCACGGGAAAGCAAGGTCTCTATATTAACTTCCCCAATCCTTTATTCTTGGCTCTTTTTGCTTTGTTTGTTTCTGAAATAGGTAAAGAATGGTATTCTGAATTTTGGGATAGATATACTCCAAAAGAAGTAGTCTTCTTGGCTATGGCTGTTTCCTACACAATCGCTTTTGTTACCTACAGTGTATCTACAACCCAAGCCTTTATTTATTTTCAGTTTTAGAGTTTCGGATTTTGTTTGTGACGGTTCTTGTCCCGACTCGTGTTTTTGGACATTGCATTTTTAAAACAATTCTCTAGACTTAAGCCTGTTTGGTTAGCAATGCATGCCAAAACAAATAGAATATCTCCTATCTCGCCTTCCATACTGGAGTTGGTGACTTCTTTTTTTTGAGATTTTTCCCCGTATTCTACAGCCATAAGTCTGGAGAGCTCTCCCACTTCCTCCATGAGAATGGCTAAATTGGTGAGCTCTGAGAAGTAACGAACTCCATAGGTTTGTATCCAATTGTCAACAGAACTCTGGAGTTCGTTCAAGCTTAGTTCGGAAGATTCGATTAGAACTCTACCTGGGGTGCATTTTCAATCTTTTTGCTATCTTCCACTGTAAAGGTTGCTTTGGAACCATAGCCAAATAATTTTGCAGTGATCACTGCCGGAAATTGTCTCACGTAGGTGTTGTAGTTTTTTGTAGCTTGGATAAATCGATTTCTCGCAACTGTGATTCGGTTTTCTGTACCTTCCAGTTGAGCCATTAGATCACCAAACCTAGCATCGCTTTTCAATTGCGGATAATTTTCCTGAACCATCAATAGTCTAGAAAGAGCTCCACCTAATTGATTCTGAGCTTGGTTAAATCTATCAAATGCTTCTGGATTTTGAAGTAACTCTGGAGTAGCCTGAAGTGAACCCAGTTTGCTCCGTGCATCAGCAATCCCCTGCAAAACATCCTTTTCCTGGGCTGCGAATGCCTTGACCGTATTAACTAAATTCGGAACAAGATCCGCTCTTCTTTTGTATTGGTTTAAAACTTCAGCCCAATTCGCTGAAACTTCTTCGTCCAGAGCCTGGATCTCGTTATACCCACAATTGTTCAGGAAGAGAACAATTGAAAAAATCAATGCCAATCGTTTCATACATAAGATTGGACTGTTTTAGTTGCTTTATGACAAGCCAGAATTCTCCGAAGTGCTTCGGAATTCTGCAGTTTTTTTGAACCACTCCATTTCGGATTCTTGTAGGTAACCCCAGATAAATTCATTGCTATGTTTACCGTTTAAGTAATCCAAAAGAATAGGGTCACCCACGAGTAGCTCAATCGCTGGCCTATCTGATCTGAATTCATAAACTCCATCCAAAAAAGCAAAATCCCCAGGGAAAAGCTCAATTACTTGCCTTAGAAAAAACAAAGTAAACCAAAGGGAGTGGAACTCTTTAGGATTTGTAAGAAGTATTTGAAAGCCCTCGCAGACTATTCCGTCGTATTTATGGAAAGTAGGCAGAAATCTAGTTGGTCTGAGAAGCAATGCATCGGGCTGGTGTTCGGCAAGCCTTTTGTCAAGCTCGACTTTACCCTTCTTTTTTAAATAGGGAGCTCCAAAAGTTTCAAATGGACGAGTTGTACCCCTACCTTCGGAAAGATTTGTTCCCTCAAGTAAACATTGACCCGCATACACAAAACACGTATTTCTTGTTGGAATATTTGGCGAAGGAGGAATCCACAAAAAACTAAACAAATCTTTAGAATGAAATTCTCCAATAGGAATAATACTTATTTGTAAATCTAATTGAAATTCCTTTCGATAGTAGCTTAATAACCCAGCAGGAGTTAAACCATGACAATGCAAAACACTTGGAACTCCTACAAAAGAAGAGTATGTCTCTTGAAGAGGACTTCCCTCAATTTTTCCCATAATTGGATTGGGAGAATCTATGATAAAAAATTCAATTTTATGAGAATTTGCTTTTTTTTGAAATTCAGCGACTGCCTGCATCAGATAAAAAGCAGATGTTAAAAATGTATAGTACCTTGCTCCTACATCTCTAATATCAATTATTATGGCATCTAATTTTTGAAAGACTGATTCTTTTGGAACCAAACTACTTTCTTCATCTCCGTATAAATTTACTATTTCGGTTTTTCCTAAATCGTATTGGAGATTTTTACCAGAGACTTGGTCCTGCAATTCAGCAAACAATCCATGTTCTGGTACAAATAAAACTGCCAAATTTGCCTCATGAGACACCCAGCGAAAATGGTATTCCCGATCTTTTCCAAAAGCACTTTGGTTCGTTAGCATCCCAAGTCTTTTGTCTTTTATTTCACTTTGCCAACCTGTCATTCTTTTCGAATCTCTTTTTTACGGTCTAAGGCATTATTCCAGTAATCGTTTAGCTTTTGTTTGCTTTCCGAGTCCCACTTTTGGATCAAATGGAGTACGAAGTCGAGTTCGTTCTGAAAATCTCTAAGGGCTTGTATCACAAAATCCCTATTTTCGTTGAAGATTGCTAGCCACATCTCAGGATTAGATCCGGCAATTCTAGACATATCTCGGAAACCACCACCTGTTATTGGTTTAGTGGACTTTTGTCCGATTTCGCTGACAGAGTTTTGCTTTACTGACAAATCTACAAGAATTGTAGAAAGTATATGAGGCAGATGAGAAATGTATGCTAGGGCCTCGTCATGCACTTGGGGAGATACATTCAGAGTCCAAGATCCGATAGATTCCCAGAATTCCTTAATCGTCTCTTTAGTTTCGTAAAGGGTCGACCCAGATTCGGTTAAAAACACGAGCTTACCAGAGTACAAATCAGCATCAGCAAAAAAGGGACCGGATTTTTCCGAGCCACACATCGGATGGGAACTTATATAATTTTTTTGTAAGGCATTGTTAGTTCTAACGGCTTCAATAATGGTTCGTTTCGTGGAACCCATATCTGTAAAGATTGTATCCCCTATGTCTTGGATATTAGATACCAATTCTGATATTCTACTAACTGGAGTTCCAAAAATAACAACTTGAAACTCTTTCCAATTATTTTTGAAATTTGATTCTAAAATAACTTCATTGGCTAATCCATTTTCTAAAATTTCTTTTTTCAATGATTCTTTTCTTATAATAGCCGTTATATGTATCTCTTTATGTGCTCTCTGAAGTGCGAGACTCAATGAGGATCCCATAAATCCGAATCCATAGATAAGAACTGATTTGAAGATCATTGAGCTTCCAGAGCTACTGGATAGGATCCCAAAACTTTGAAAAATCTTGTTTTGGATTTTAAAATCTGAATTGCTTCGTTTAGCTTTGTATCTTTGTTGTGACCCAGTACATCTAAGTAGAAATGATACTCCCAGCGATTTTTTTTGAGTGGTCTAGATTCAATTTTTGTCAAATCAAAAGAACCTTCATAAAAAACTTTCAATACTTCAAATAATGAGCCCGGTTGGTTTGTTATAGATAGAACTATAGAAGTCTTGTCTTTACCAGTCGATGAGCATTCAGACATTGAGAGAATAAGAAACCGCGTTGCGTTACCTGATATGTCTTCTATCCCTTCTCTAAGAATTTGCAATCCGTAGAGAGAGGCTGCAAGTGATGAAGCAATCGCTACTCCCTCTTTGTCTTCTTTCACTCGCATAGCGGCCATGGCAGTAGAACTTGTTTCAATTACTTCTACATTTGGTAAATTGGCATTCATCCAATTGCGGCATTGTTCATTGCCTATTCGAATTCCATACAAGCGCTTCGCATATTTGAGGTTTGGATCCCATCCCAAAGCACAAAAAGAAATTTTCCTATAGGTTTCCGCATAAATTTTGACATCTGTATCTAAAAGCATGTCTTGAGTGGCGCTTACGGGCCCTTCAGTTGAGTTTTCTACCGGTACCAATCCATATTCTATTTTGCCAGCTTGGACAGATCGGAAAACTTCTGGAATGCTTCCAAGTGGGATCCCCTGTATGCTCAAACCAAATTTATTTTGAACTGCTTCGTGAGAAAAACTCCCCTCAGGACCTAAGTAACCAACCTTTACAGGGTGTTCTAAGGAAATGGTTCCAGACATTATCTCTCTATAAATAGCCTGTATAGTGTTAGGAGACAGAGGTCCTTGAGAAATTCTTGCCACTTTTTCCAGGACATCTCTTTCTCGATCAGGACGATATATTTCTTCGCCTCTTTGCCTTTTGATTTGTCCAATTTCACTGGCAAGACTTGCTCTTTTTTGGATAAGATCAATGATTTGTTCATCTAAGGAATCAATGTTAATTCGCAGTTTAGCTAAATCATCTTTCACTTATTTTCCCTTGGAGTGGGCTCCCACATATCATCCATAAGTGGATCATGGGGGAAAAGATCTCTCTTTTCCAGAGATTCTGGAGAGAATGGAAGAGGTTCTTCCTCATTGATCTCCCAGTGTTCCGGCAACTCCTCAAATTGCATTTCCTTGACTTCTACTGGAGTTGGAAGATCGCTGAGTTTTGATAAACCAAAATGAACTAAGAATTCATTGGTGGTTCCATAAAGAGTCGGTCTTCCGGGGACTTCTTTCTGTCCGACAGGCTTGATCAATTTTTTGGAAATCAAACTAGCAACCATTCCTCGAGACGAAACGCCACGAATCTCATCTAATTCTACTAAAGTGATCGGCTGTTTGTAGGCAATTATCGCTAGTGTGTCCAATGTCCCACGAGACAGTGTCTCTCTTTTTTTATCTTTGAAAATTACAGAAAGGATTTCGGAATAGTTGGGGTTAGAAACAAATTGAAATCCTAGAGCGACCTCTCTCAGTAAGAACCCTCCATCCCTTTCCTGGAAGTCCAAAACCAATTCTTCCAAAAGTTGTCGAACTTCCGTCTTGTCTATGTTGGTAGATTTGCTGAGACTTGATATTTTGAGAGGCTCTGAAGAGAGAAAAAGCAAGGCCTCGATGAGTCCTTTTTTGTGAGATTTTTCTTCCACTTAAGCTCTTTTGACAATTTTCAATTCCCCAAATGTTTCCCTTTGGAGAACCTGCGTCTTCTTTATTTTTACAGTTTCTAAGACCGCCAAAAAAACCGCCACAATCTCTCTCCGACTTGGTTTCTTCGAGAAAAGTTCCTGGAATAAAATCTCACCCCTTTTTTCCAAAATAGAGAGCAAAAGATCCATTTTTTCTTCGATTGAATAGTGCTCAACAGGATCGAATATTTTGGAATTTTCTTCTGTTAGCGCGGCTTTTTCCAAATAGGAATGGAAAGCACTGATCAAGGCAACTAAGCTTACGTCTAACCAAGAATCTCCCTCATCTATCACTTGGTTCGTGTCTCTAAAAAAAATTCCAGAGGCGATTCTATCTAGCTCTCCTAACTTTTGTCCTGCGATTTGAAATTTTTTGTGTTCTAAAAGTTTTTCTACCAATTCTTGGGGCAAAGGTGGATCGAATTCGTCTTCTTCGAAACCAGGGTCGGGAAGAAGAGCCTTGGATTTCCAATAGACCAAATGAGAAGCCATAAGTGCAAATTCCGAGGTCAACTCCAAAGAAAGGGACTCGGAAGTTTTGAGGAATTGTATGTAATCTCTAGTTATTCTAGATAAGGATACATCGAAAATGTCCACTTTGTAGGAATCAATCAAACTCCAAAGAACTTGTATGGGTCCTTCTGAAATTCCTCCATCCAGATTGCTCCATTGAACTACAAATGTAGGGTTCTCATTTCGGGACACGATCTGAGATCAAATACCAAGCGCTTTGGCTGCTGCTTGTTGCAACCTTTCTGGAGGAAAAGGCTTCACAACAAAATCCTTCACTCCCATCTTGATCGCCTTTGCAAGCAAATCCTCTTGGCCAAGAGCAGTGACCATAATGATCTTAGCTCCAGCGTCCATTTTGATGATTTCTTTTGTGGCTTCAATTCCATCTTTTTCTCGCATGGTGATATCCATCGTTACCAAATCGGGTCTTAGGTTTTTGTATTGCTCGATGGCGATATTTCCATTCTCTGCCTCGCCGACGATCTCATGCCCTACTGCCACTAACGCATCTTTCACTAAGGTTCGCATGAACTTCGCGTCATCGACTACAAGAATTCTAGCCATCTTTTCTTAACCTCTCATCTTCACTATTTCTATGGTCTTAGGTACGAGTTCTTCCAATGGAAGCACATGATCAATACCACCCAATTCCACTGCAACTCTATTCATGCCATATACAACCGAAGAGGCCTCGTCTTGAGCGAGTGTAACCCCCCCTTTCTGCCGAATATTTGTTATGGACTGAGAGCCATCTCTTCCCATACCAGTCATGATCATCGCAAGCAAATGGCTAGCGACGTAGGACTGCAACAAAGATTCAAACATCACCTCTATCGAAGGTCTGTGACCATTGACTGAGGGCGATCGATCCAACTCGATTGTCCTCTGAGCTCCCTTCTGGACAACCCTCATGTGGTGGTCTCCAGCGGCAATATAGGCATGGCCAGATTCCACTATGTCTCCATGCTCTGCTTCTTTCACCTTTATTTTGCTCACGGCGTTCAATCTATCAGAAAAAGCTTTGGTAAATCCCGGGGGCATGTGCTGCACCACAAAAATAGGCTTGGAAAAATCTTCTGGAATAGCAGTGAAAACCGTTTGAAGGGCTTTGGGTCCCCCCGTAGAGGTTCCGATGGCTACTGCCTGGATCACCCCTTTTTTGTCGATTGGCTCCACTTTTCGTGGGGGAATTGCCGCGCGAGGTTCCGAAACCTGCCTGGATTCGAGGAAAAGAGTGATTTTTTCTGCTAGGCTATCTCCGATGCTATCGGCAGAAAACTGGTTACCGCTGTTTGGTTTAGGAACAAAATCAATCGCTCCGAGTTCCAGTGCCTTGAAAGTAGCATCTGCTCCATGCTGGGTGAGAACAGAGAGCATAATCACAGCTGATGTTGACTTTCTTTTTTTCAATTCAGCTAGAGCAGTTAAGCCATCCATGATGGGCATTTCGACATCAAGGATGATTGCATCAGGTTTGAGTCTTTCTGCCAAATCCAGACAGTCGAGACCAGTCTTTCCCGTTGCAACGATTTCCATGCCCTTCTTCTTTGAAAGTACATCGCCCAAAATATTTCTAACTAACAAAGAGTCATCGATGATGACGACACGCGGTTTGGAGATCATGCTTTTTGGATAAGCTCCACCAATTCGTCGAAATCAGGCAGGAAAACCAAAACCCCTAATAAATTACTTCCTTCGTGATTGAATTCTGTGTGCATCGACAAAAATTTAGTTCTTTCTGGTTTTACAATTTCTATAACTTCCATAAAAGAACCATTGATCAACTCTGGCACATCAGGTAGAATTTGCTTCTTGAGTTTGTTGGACAACGAATTCATCACTCCAGAGCAGACTATGTTGGAAATTTCAGACAAAGCTGAGACCATATCTTCACTTAGGGTCTTTCCATCTTTTTCGAATTTAGCCTCTTCGCTACCTAACAATGTCTTTGCTATCTCTGAAGCATTCTCCTCTGAGAACATCATCAAAAGATTCCCATGCAAGTCTCCTGTCATTCGTATCTTAACTCCAAAAAAACCTTCGTGAGAATAACGGAAATCTTTACCCAGTCCTTCCCTATCTGTAAGTTTTATCTCGGGTATAAATAACTCAACATCTTTGGAGACAAGTTGGGACAGAACCATTCCAGCATTCATCATTCCTGAATTTACAATTCCCTCTAGTTTCTTGATGTTCTCTTTTGACATCATTTCTCCCATCTGGTTGTCACTAGAAGAATTGTTGATTTGCTTCAATCTCTCTTCTTTTTGCTCGACAAAGCCTTTGATTATATCAGCTGCCTTAGCTCTTTCCTCTGCATCACTAGAATCGATTCTCGCCCTTTCTGCTAGTCTCTGGATTTCTTCTTCTTTAGAATCGGTTTTTGACTCATTGGATTCTACAATTGAATAGGAAAGAGATACTCCATTAGATGGTTCAACAAAAGTTGATTTGGTATTAGATAAAGGTATTGTATCTGCTTCAGATTCTTTGATGCTTATGATTTTTATTTCAGGAGTTCTTTCTTCAACAATCTGGACCTTTCTTTCGTATCTAGATCTGTCCTTTTTGATTTTAGTTTTTTCTTTGGATTTTATTTCCTGGAGCTTTTCGTTGTATAGGTTTGTTGAGAGCACTGATTTGAAAATTTCTTGGGAGTCTGTCATCTCAAGTGAACGGATCGTACTCGTTCTCTTCATCAATTTGCCTTCAACCACATTGGAATCTATTTGTAACTTTTCAGAAGCAAGCTCTACTAAGCCTGGAATATCTAAAACTAAAATAATCGTTCCATCTCCCATAATTGTTGCTCCCGTGAGACCTGGAACATCTTTATAGTTTTTGCCGAGAGACTTGATTACTGTCTCATGTTTTCCAATCAAATCATCTACTATAAATCCCAATTTTCTAGTTTTAAAATTCACAATAACAACTGGGACTTCAACTGTTTCCGGTTTGTCTGCTTGTCCCAAAATTCGATTGAGCCTGTATATTGGCAAGACTTCTCCTCTCAAGTTGATTATTTCATGACCTTCCAGTGTTGTTATCTGATCAATTCCTACTTTGATAGTTTCCGAAACTTCTGACAGAGGGAAAGCATACACTTCTTCTTCCATTGTAACCAGAATGGATGGAATGATCGCAAGAGCTTGAGGGAATGATAGTGTAAAGGAGGAACCGCTTCCCTCTTCGGATTGGATGATGATCTTTCCCTTGAATTCTTCAATGAGCTTGTTCACTACATTCATACCAACACCCCTGCCAGAGATATCTGAAATCTTGTCAGCAGTGGAGAAGCCAGGGGCAAAAATAAATTGAAAAATTTCATTATCAGAGAGATTTGAGGATTCGGATTCGGTAGTGAGACCTTTCTCTATAGCTTTTTTAAGAATTTTTTGTTTGTTAAGTCCCCTTCCATCATCTCGGATCTCAACTAAGATGTTTGATCCTCCCTGATAGGCATTAAGCTCTACCGTGCCTTCTTCTGACTTACCTATTGCCTTTCTCTCTTCAGGAGTTTCTAATCCATGGTCTACTGAATTTCGGATCAAATGAATCAATGGCTCACCGATGGCATCGATTACTTTTTTATCTAATTCAGTATTTTCACCTCTGAGTTCCAAATTGACTTTCTTTTTGGTTTCCAATGAAAGATCTCGAATAAGTCTTGTAAATCGATTGAATACAGATCCAATCGGAACCATCCTGATGTTCATAATCCCAGTTTGTAGATCTTTGGAAATACGATTGATCTGATCTATCTTACCTTTCAACTCATTGAATAGGGAATCCTCTCCGAATTGAGCTACAAGATCATCATAGATTTTCTGAAAGCCAGAATTAGTAATAACTAGCTCACCAACGTTATTCATAAGCTCATCTAATTTATCCGAAGAAACTTTGATGGTCTTCATAACCACCTTAGAATCCCCAGCTGCCTTTTCAGGAGCTTGCTCGGTTTTTTGATTCCCAAGCTTACTATTACTCTCGGAAAAATTCGGAACCTGTTCCACTGGACTATTGCTTATTTCGGATTTGGAAGTTTGGTTTTCGAATTCAAAAGGAGTAACAGTTACATTCTCCATCATATCAATATTGCATAAAGCGTGTATTTCAGAATCACTGCTATTTGTAGCGACTACTAAAGTGAGTGAATTAGAAGCTTTGCCATCATCTAAATCAGCTTCAGATGGATCCGAATGGAAGACTTCACCTTGGGCTTTGACCGATTGCAAAACTAAAAGCAAACGCAGCCCCTTCATTTGTGTGTCTGCTTTCAATTGGATTTGAACCAAATAAGCCTTCGTCTCGGGATTGTTCATTAGAAAAGAGCTTAACTCTTCTTTGTTTCCGTCAGAAATATGGATAGTTTTAGAATTTGAATCCGGTACAAAAGCCTTGGTGACTTCTGAAGATTTACCACTAACAGACTTCTCATAGTCGTCTAGCTTCTTAATCATCTCAGTAAAGGGAGTCTCTACTTTAATTCCCTGAGCTACACTCTCTATAACATTTTTGATCAGATCAAAACATTCGAAGAGCAAGTTAACCAAGATCGTATTTATTTCAACAGTACCCTCTCTGATTTTTTGGAGAAGGTTTTCCATTTTGTGCGCCAAATCAGAAAGGTTGTACAACCCTACGAAAGCAGATGATGACTTGAGGGAATGAGCTGCTCTAAAAATATCGTTTATGATCTCGGGATTTGTATGGTCTTTTTCTAGTTTTACAAGATTTGCATTTAGTTCTTGTATTTGATCTTCTGACTCTTCCAAAAAAACTTCAGTGTATTCACCCAATATACCAGCCACTTACTATGCCTGTTTCCCCGCCGAAACAAATTCAATAATTTGCTCTAAGCTTAAATTAAGAATCAAATGATCACCGTATCTAGATACCGATTCTACCATCTTACTATAATTTAGTGATAAGTCGTCAATAGTTTCGCTAATAAGTTTTTTGTGTACTTTAACTACTTGTTTGACTTCATCTACAAAAATACCACTTCTCTTCTCGTTAAGCATAACAACAATAATTCGAGATTGGTGGAGTACTTCTGAATCAGTTTTGGAAAATCTCTTTTTAAGATCAAGGATGGGAATGATTTCCCCTCTAAGATTGATTACCCCGAGAGTATAATCCTCAACATTGGGTAGCCTTGTGATGAAAACGGGTTTCAAAATTTCATGAACCAAGAGTAGTCTTATGCCAAAAATTTCTTCACCTACTCGAAAAGTAAGAAATTGCTCGATATCCTCCAAATTGGCCTCTGCCTCTTGGTTTTTCTCTTGCAGATTTGCCAACACCTTTTCGGAATCCATAGGTATAGATTCATTATCGAGAAATGAATCTTCAATCTAAAAAAGAAATGACCTTCTCCTCTGTCACCAGGTGACCAATCGCAATGTCGTGAGGCTCTGGGGCGAAAGGCAAGGGGTGAAACTTTTGGAATCCCACTCCCCATAACTTCTCTTTTGGAAATCCAGCCAGAGTTCTATCATAGTAGCCCCCTCCTCTTCCCAGACGGTGTCCCTTTTTAGAATACCCCAAAGAGGGCAAAAGGAGGATATCCAATTCTTCTAGGGAAACCCGCTCTCCTTCGGGCTCCCAGACTCCAAAGCTCCCTTTCTTCCATTTTTTTGGAGTGAAAAATTCTAGCTTACCCTCCCCGACAACTGGGAAGGCCCACTTGGCGGATACGGAACCTTCCAAAAAAAGAACTGGGCGCGGTAGAGGACAGGATTGAACCAGGGGGAGTATGTCTATCTCCACCAATCCATGGGAAACGTAAGCAGCAATATTTCCTTTCTTAGGCAAAAGGGGGGCTAGCCTCAAAAGTAGGGACAATTCCCAATCTTCCCGGTGGGGGAACTGGACTAAGAGAGAGCGCGCCTTTCTTCGGACTTCTTCTTTGGAGAGGAGGTTAGTAGACATCTCCGATCATACCTTCTTCCAAAAGAGATATGATTTTTTTGGTTCTTTCTTCGACCTCTTTGGCTACTTCAGGATTCACAGATTTTTCCTTGGCTTGGAGTAGCTCATCGGCAAGGTTTAAGGCACAAAGGACAGCTATTTTCGTTTTGCTAGCGTTGGGGATGGCTTGGGAAAGTTCCTTCAATCTGGTTTCAACAAAACCAGCTACTTCCATCATGTATTCGGGAGAAGCTTCTCCAACTATGGTATAATTTTCGCCGAGCAGTTGTTTGGTAATGCGGGCAGGGAGTTTGCTTTCGGTCACTAACTAACCTTTGGCTTCGTCTTCTATAATCAAAAAATCTTCATCATCATCAGTAGCAAGAATGGTCATCTCATCATCATCGTCGATGATGATGTCGTCTTCGTCATCCAATTCGACCAAAGGGACATCATCATCGGCGGAACTCTCTAAGGATGGAACCGCTAGTGGTTCCGCCTCAGAGAGGGAAGCTTGCGAATCAGGAGGGGTACCCTCCTTTTTCTTTTTCTCTTCTTCTATTTCTTCTTCTTCTAGCAGAATGATCTCGTCTTCTTCGTCTAGACTCGGTGTGGAAAAGGTTGCTGGTTTCATAGGATTATCCCCCTCATTTGGTTCGTTGGAAGTAGCAGCTGGGGATGCTTCAATTGCTACTCCCTCCTCCTTTGGGCTAGATGTGTCCAAATTGTCCAATCTACCCAACAGATGGTTCACTTTGGACTCCAACTGTTCTTCTCGTTCTTTGATACCGCCTAACTGGTCATTCGCCTCTTGGAGTTGCGAGCGCAGAGTTCTCAATTCTGTCTCTTTTTCCTCGAGTGCCAGCTTCATCTTATCATTCTCTGACCTGAGAGACTCGTTCTCTGATTCGAGACGAGAATTCTCAGAGCGTAGGTCCTGTATGAGCTCTAAGGCCTTAACGACCTTAGTCTCTAGTTCTTCAATGGTTTCTAGCTTTAGCATGGGAATTGAGGAATAGAGTAGACCTTCTATCCCACTCCCTGCAAGTCTTTTATGAACCCGCGACCTTTGTTTTTTCGACTAGGGCGTTAAAAACTTCTTTGTGGTTGTAGGCCAGGTCTGCCAGGGTCTTTCGATCTAGTGAAATCCCCATTTTTTTGAGAGCGTGCAGGAATTTGGAATAGGACATCCCGTTTTCTCGGACTGCGGCGTTGATTCTCACTATCCAAAGCTTCCGGAATTCCGACTTTTTCTTCCTTCGGTCTCGGTAGGCCCACTGGCCCGCCTTCATTACGGCGGATTTGGCAGTTCGGTAAAGCTTGGAACGCCCGCCCCGGAAGCCCTTGGCTTTGGTTAGGACTTTTTTCCGACGGTTTTTGTGAATGGTTCCATTTGTGGCGCGGGGCATACTAACCTCCGTATGGTAGAAGCTTTTCTACCCTATTGTAGTCGGTTTCGTGAATCACATGCATCCCACGACTCTGGTGCTTGCTCTTGGGTGACTTTTTTTCAAGGATGTGCCTGCGAAAGGCTGCCGATCTCTTGATTTTGCCATTCTTCGTGAACTTGAATCTCTTGTTCGCGGCTCTATTGGTTTTGAGTTTGTACATAGTTTCCTTCAGGCCTTGTGGCCAAGTGGGTTCAAAACGACGACTATGGTTTTCCCGTCGTGCATCGGCAATTTTTCGGGAGAGGCGTGCTCTTTTAGTTCCTCGACAAACCGATTGATCACGTTCATTCCGAGTTCAGCATGAACCATCTCTCTACCTCGAAAGCGAAGCGTTAGCTTGACCTTATCTCCTTTGTGGAGGAATTCGATCGCATGACGCTTCTTAATTTCAAAATCATTTTGCTCGATCCTAGGACGAACTTTGATTTCTTTAACCGTGACCACATGTTGTTTCTTTTTCGCTTCTTTTGTCTTTTTGAGCAATTCGAATTTGTATTTACCAAAATCGATCAGCTTACAGACATGCAATTCCTGATCCCCAGAGACCTCAACCAAGTCTAGATTCTCTTCCTTGGCTCTTTTTAGAGCTTCTGCAATGGGAAGTATTTCCGACCCGGAATCAGAAACCAATCTCACTTTGTCTACATTTGTGATTTGCTCGTTCGTTCGAATGTGTGCGAACTTGTCTGGGGTACCTCTATTCTGGGGCTTTTTTTGCATTCGCCTACCAGTCTCGAGAGCGCCCCCCGTTGGACAAGGAAAAAACCCCTATTCGATGAGCCGGCCGTCTTTCTTGTATTGTTTAGCAGCTTCTTCCCCCGGTGCAATAAGGGCATACGATCCATCGGGAAATGGTTGGTAGATCACCCCGTCACTTTGGAACTGCAAAGTCCCTCCTTTTTTCCAGGTGACCTTTGCCGAATGTTCAGGGAAATAATCAACTGTGTAGTGGGGGCCCGAAAGCCGGTAGTATCCATTTTTCCAGAGGTAAAAGTCCAAACCAGAACCTACTCCTGGTGCCAAATAACCTTCCCATTTGTCTTTCACAAATTCTAGGTTGGTTTTGAGGGCTAGGAAGAGATCTGGGTATTGTGATCTACCTGTTAGCTTGCGAAATTCCTTAGGAAACTTACCGAGAGAGATTTCCGCTAAATCTCTAGAAAACCAAGGAACAAATTCCGTTCCCGAACTGGTCCATTCGCTGAAGAACGGTTCACTCGCTTGGAACTCATTGGGGAATTGTTTCACAGCTTCGCTATAAAAGGCATCTGCACTTTTGCCTGTTGCTTTGGCCAATGCCTTGGATCCAGTAATCCCTTGGCAAGTTTCTGTGAGGTATGTAACCACCGCTTTGCTGCCATATTTTTTTTGCAAGTACATGGTGAGGTAAGTTCCGAGAATGTAGGGAATTCTATCGCGGTACTTTGCAGTAACCATGGACTTGTAATCTCTTGGAACTAGACCTTTATCAAAAAACTCTTTGGTATCTCGATATGTTGTAACTGTTTTTTGGGGCTCAAAGCGATTCGCTATGAGATTGGCAAATCCCTCAACAAACCATTCTTCCACAGCTTCAGTAGGTATTGGCTCTTTCTTATAATTCAAACTGTAGCAATAATTTTGAGCAACATTATGCGTTAGCTCATGATAAAAAACACCCAAATGGAGCCCTGACTTTAAGAATCGATCTACACGTGGATCTCCAGTGGATTGGATTTGCTGATCCTCACAACATAGCTCTACTGCTTCTCTTCCACCAAAACCCGCTGCTGTAAAATCAATACTAACTATCTTCCCTACTTTCTTGTACATTTCGTCCGATGTCTTATGACCAAAAATAGGTACTAAAGATTTGAATCGAATCCCAAACTCACTTTCAAAGTATTCGTAAAAATCTTGTTTTTCATAATCTTCAAAGGCAGATTGGATAAAAAAGTCCCATCTTGAGCTTCCATAAAAAACAAGTGGCCCTTGTTGAAATTTTGGAAGACCATAACGCTTCGTATCAGGAATTAGATAGCTTACAATTCCTTCCGATGTGAATTTAGTATAAATAATTTCGATGCTATTGATAGTTTCTTTAGGTCTCAATTCAATTTGAGAATCATTTGGCCATTTGATCACTATTAGTTGACCCAAATTAGATTTAGACGGAAACCAGTCAATTTTGGTTCCAAGAGAAAGCACCAATTGTTGCTGATTTAGGGCAGTCCATTCCGAAAAAACTGACCCATCCAATCTTTCCCAAGTATAGATTTTTCCATCGGAATACCGAATCACTTTGCCCTTGTCAGGACCCTGGAATTCAAACAAGGAAGACTTGGGAAATTTGAGTTGGAGGTCTTTTAGGTTTGGCAAAAACAACTCTTGAAATGCCCGAAAGTCTTGGGGAGCTTCAGTGCCTAGGTCGTATGCCTGTACTTTCCCTCCGTTTTGGAGAAAAACCACTTCCTCATCTTTGGAACCCTTCGCCAAGACCCAGCCCGAGACCAAAAGCAATAGGGCAAGTATTTTGTGGCGCATTTGCATCGAGTGTAACTCAAGAGCTCTTTTGGTTTCTATATCCTAGAGCGATTTGGCCTGTTCGAGAGATCTCTCTGATTCCAAAAGACTTGACTAAGGAGATTACATTTTCCACCTGACGAGAATTACCTGAAAATTCAAAGATCAATGAGTCTTCTGTGATTTCTAAAACTTTTGCCCCGAATCCCTGTAAAACGACTATCGCATCAGTTCGATTACTTTCATTGATTTGAATAGAAACCAGGATCAGTTCTCGCTGGACTGATGCCGCATAATGCATAGATTGTACTTTTAGGACATCTGGTAGTTTTAGAAGTTGGCTCTTGACTTGACCAACTAAGAAGTCATCCCCCTCCAAAACAATTGTCATAGAAGAAACTGATTCATTGTCTGTGACACCGACAGCAATCGATTCTATGTTGTAGCTCCTACGAGTAAAAAGACCCGAAACATGGCTCATTACTCCAGGGTGGTTGTTTACTAAAATACTCAAAGTGTGCTTCATTTTTTTAACTTCGCAAGGTCTTTGAATTCGATTAGATCTCGTTGGGATTTGCCAGCAGGTATCATAGGAAATACCTTCTCTTCGGCTGGGATCATCACTTCTATCAGACTTGGCTTTCCAGGTTCCAGAAAAAAATCTAATCCTTGTTTGATTTGATTTTTGCTTTCGATTTTCATTGCAGGTATGTCATACGACTCTGATAATTTTACAAAATTAGGGTTGTAAGTCCACTCCGACTCACTGAATCTATTTTCGTAGAACAGCTCTTGCCATTGCCTCACCATTCCCAGAAAATTATTGTTAAATAGCAAAATTTTAACAGGGAGTTTGTATTGGGCGATTGTGGCAAGTTCTTGGATACACATTTGAAAAGAACCGTCCCCCGTTACGCAAATCACCATTTTGTCTGGGTTACCAAATTGGGCACCGATTGCGGCTGGAAGCCCGTAACCCATAGTTCCCAAACCTCCCGAAGTGAGCCAAGTGTTGGGTCGATCAAAAAGGTAGTACTGCGCGGCCCACATTTGGTGTTGTCCTACATCAGTTGAAACTATCGCCTGTCCCTTGGTCTGGACATAGACTTGGTGCATGAAGTCTTGAGGCTTGATGGTCTCTCCTGAATTGTCAAAATCCAAAGGATGGTTTTCTTTTAAAGAATGGACTCGCTTGAGCCATTCTCCCCTATCTTTAGTTCTGACGTTGGGAAGAATCTCTCTTAAGACATCTTTCAAATCCCCTTGCAAAAGATGATCTACATTAACCCTTTTGTTAAATTCCGAAGAGTCTATGTCCACATGAGCACGAACGGCATTCGGGGCAAAGTCTTGGTATCTGGCAACTCTATCATCAAACCTTGCACCCAAGTTCAAAATGTAATCGCATTCTAATACTGCTTTGTTGGCATAAGCGGTTCCATGCATCCCAAGCATACCCACAGACAACGGATTGGTTCCAGGAAATGCTCCTAAGCCCATAAGAGTAGTGGTTACAGGAGAATGAGACTTTTCCGCCAATGCCATTATTTCAGAACCAGCCTGTGCATTGATCGCCCCACCTCCGACATATAACAAAGGTCTTTCGGATTCATTCAATGCCTCAGTAAATTCTTTGACATCTCCTTGTATCTTTTGCCTTTCGTAATGGTGAGGTGCTATTTTCAAGGAATCTGCTTTGAGAACAGAAGTAAGTTGGTTTTGAACATCCTTCGGAAAATCTAGTAAAACTGGTCCTGGTCTACCCCCCATTGCGATTTTGATGGCCTCTTCAAAGTGGCGTGCCAGGTCATCGGCTGATTTGATTAGGGCATTGTATTTGGTTATAGGGATAGTAATTCCAAAAGTATCTGCTTCTTGGAAGGCATCTGTACCAATATCGCTCGTGGAGACTTGCCCTGTGATCGCAAGTACTGGAATGGAGTCCATCTTGGCATCTGTTAGTCCAGTAACTAGGTTCGTGGCTCCTGGACCAGAGGTGGCTATGCAAACCCCAAGTTTTCCAGTGGAGCGAGCGTAGCCCTCTGCCATGTGAATGGCCCCCTGCTCATGACGAACTAAGATGTGCTTGATCTTTTTGCTGTGGTAAAGCCGGTCATAAAAGGGAAGGATTGCTCCCCCGGGGTACCCAAAAACAATCTCGACCCCAGCTTCTTCCAAAAGCTCAACCATAAGTTGTCCACCTGTGATCGTTCTTGCTTCCATCCTGTCCTCCTTCTGCCAAAATTGTAAAAATGGTAGAATCGTCAATGTTCTCTGATCCTACCTTTAAGTCTAATAGTGGATTTTAAGCGAACATGGAAGACGAAAAACGAACAGATGAAGAAAGATTTATCAAGATAAAGACTCTCGCCAAGGAGGCCTACAGGTATCTAGACCAAAGTAGATTCAAAGAAGCCAAAGAGAGACTGGATGTGCTTTTGGAGATAGACCCGAACAATACCTACGGACTGGTTGGGATGGGGGATTACTTCACTAAGTCCAAAAAGCCCAATGATGCCATCCCTTTTTACCGAAAGTGTCTCGCCCTAGACACAAACAATAAGTTTTCCTTGATGGGACTTATGAACTGCTACCGAGACCTTTCTTCTCTCAAAAAGGTGATCGAGGTCGCTCAGGAGTATTCCCATATTTCCACGGGAGATGCCAGTATTCTTAGTCGTATAGCAGATGCACATCGTAAGCTTAAAAACTACAAAGAAAGCGAAGATTTTTACAAGCAGGCTCTAGCCAAAAATCCTACGGATCAATATGTAATTGTAGGATTAGGCCATCTTTACTTTGCCTGTCAAAAATATTACGATGCAATCCATTGGTGGGAAAAGCTATTGGAGATTCAACCTCGCAATATCAAAATTCTTACAGAA
>Ga0169931_10004006_pt1 | contig 23099 bp, 7 predicted proteins | sample Kivu_15m_20L_FD_129675 | JGI IMG/M metagenome (GOLD analysis project Ga0169931, IMG submission 129675) | Freshwater microbial communities from Lake Kivu, Western Province, Rwanda to study Microbial Dark Matter (Phase II) - Kivu_15m_20L... | ecosystem: Environmental > Aquatic > Freshwater > Lake ...
AATTTATTTAGGGCCATTGTGAGGATTTCCATTCAAATATTATACTTTGATGAAAATGTTATTAGCGTTATGAAGAATTATATTGTTCGCAAAGAAATTATGTGCCGGAAAAACAGTAAGCTCATACATTTCTTGACTCTATTGCATCATCAAGTTTTTTTGAATTTTAATCACCTTGTATAAGACTAATTCCTTAGTTTCAGATGGATCTAATCCATAAATATTCATACCCACTACAAGCTTAGATACTCGAGTCCATTTTTTTTCTGACTGTTTAACTAAAACTAAAGTCTATTGGGTACATTATAGATAAACAATATTTTACCCTCTTTGAGCATATATACGAGTGAACTTCTTAACCTTTTTATTGATCAGCTGTTTTTTTATTTAGGACTGTATCAAATTTTGAGTTTTTTCTTGAAAGCTAAGTACAACTTTTGATGCTTGCTAAAGCTATGAAGCTTTAAAAGAGCTTCCATCACTATCAATCAAAATATTTGTATTGCCCATCAAAAAAAAGTCAGGCAGATAGGTTAAAGTAAGTCTTTTATCTTAAAGTTAGAGCTATCTAAAGGTTTTACAATAGTCATATTATTAGTATACTTATCCTGACATATTTTTGAGTTCCCAGCAAGATCCTTTGTTCTTAGTTCGCAATTAGGCTTATCTAATAATGTTTTAAAGTGTCGTATCTTAGTTTATGGTAATCTAAAAAGAAAGAGGAGAAAAGGCAGTATTTTCGATCGAAACAAAACATTCATATCTTTCAAAAACATAGGGCTTTTTTTATATTTTCAGTTCGAATTTTTCATTAAGTTTTCTTTAAATTTAATCTGATTAGATTTTTTTTTGAGAAACACTTTATATCTGCTCTTATTTTTTAAAGATTTCTTGTATAAACTCCATTTTTAAAGGAATTTTTTAGACTGGCTCCTATTTTTTAGGTATTTCTTCTTTGACTGGCTCCTATTTTTTAGGTATTTCTTCTTTGACTGGCTCCTATTTTTTAGGAATTTCTTTGATAAGTTCCTATTTTTTAGGAATTTCTATAATTGACTCCTATTTTTTAGGAATTTTTTTAATTTACTCCTATTTTTTGGGAATTTCTTTGATAAGTTCCTATTTTTTAGGAATTTTTTTAATTTACTCCTATTTTTTCGGAATTTGTTTGATTGGCACCCACTTTTTAGGGAGATCTTCATTCCATTTTAGTTCTTCTTGTGTTATAACTTTGTTTATAATTTAAAAATTTTATTTCATCTTCTTTCTAGTTTCTTAGTTGAAAGCACGTTTAGGCTTTTTCGATGCTTTTTATGGTCCTTGACTTTGAATTTCTTTGATTTCTTCGTTATAGTTCAGAACTTCTTAGACAATTTCCTTAAAGTTAATTTCCTGAGCCAACATCGAAAGAGGCATATCTTTAGGAATTTAAAACTATTAGGTCTTTAAAGTGAGTTCCTTGCCAGAGTAATGCGAATATTGTTCGCATATTGTCTTCATCGTGTGTTGAGGATTGTTGGGGTCAAAGTAAGTTCTATAGTCAGTGATTGCAAGAAATTCCACTGATTTGTCACTTTTGAGCATATCCACATAGTCTCCTTGTCTATTCTGCTGTTCTTCAGAAAAGTCTGCTTCCATCAAGAAATAAGTATAAATCTTAAAATTAAGTATTACAATTTATAATAACTCTTCAATTTATAATAACTCTTCTGCCAATTAAGTATAAAATTATAATCAACTCTTTTTCATTTTTAATAAATTTTTATCTGTCTTATAAGTATTTATGGCTTAACTGAGAACTAAGTTAGAGCTAAAGAATCTCATGATTAGACTTAATAAAATGATAAAGAAAAAGCAAAAAAAAAATCAAAATGTACAAATGTACAGCATATAAGATAATAATAACATATGATCATGTAGTATTTTGCGATTTAATATATATTTTTCTATTGATACTATCAATCATTTAGCAGCGTCCTTCCCCTATATTATAACCCATTAAAACAATGCATTCAAGTAAATAAAATCCTTCCGATCGTCCCCCAAAATCAACCAAACTGCTCGACATATACATCCGAAACAACAAAAAACAAGCCCTGCTAATCCACAGCCCCTCACCCACAAATCTCAATCATATCACCACCGCAGTCGCCCGTAGATTTAGAGTTCCACCGTAATCCCAAGTACTCTTCTACAACGGATAACAACTAAACACATCTTCTGAATCATAGATAAAGGTATAAGACAAAGCAATTGTGCATTTGGTAGACAGACGCAGAATAACTGACAATATCACCATCAATATACGAAGGCTCAACCTAGCAAGAATATAACAACATAGAATACCATCATCACAAATCATATAAGATTTCATAGTCAGAAGTATCAGAGATTAGTAAGCTCATAGAATGTTTTTAGTGCATTCTGGAAGACAACTCAATTCCAAAAGATCGTTCGCTTAGTAAATGGTCGAAGATTAGAGCTAACTTTTTTGTCTGCATTAAGAAAGAGATCAAGTATCATAAGAGAAACGAGAAAAGTATCAGAAAAAGATGAGAAATAGATCTAGATAGGTCTAGGTAAAACCTTAGGTAGTCGTACGTTCACCTAAAGCAAAAGTTTAGTCCCCTTCTCAGTCTAAAAACATAAAAATATAAAGCTACGACAACGAGTCCTAGGCATAAGTAATGACTCCTAACTTCAAAAAGAAAAAAACAGCAGAATTAAGTTTCGGTTCCAACAACGAAAACTACCTCAACCCTGGCAACATAAACTCACAACAATAAAATCAAAGCTAGAGTCTTATCGCATAGCCAAATCCTCAAGCAAATCGATCAAGTCAAGCTGAAAATATGTTCTTCAATTAAGGTTCAAGTATTTCTGAGATTGTTAATGAGTCAGTTCAAAATCCTGAGGCTAGAAGGGGCGGATAAGAGAATAGTCTTATGTTTCATAGTGCTATTATGGGACTTAATAATTAGGGTGCAAGTAATGTTCAGCTTCATTCTAGGGTTATACATCCTCCTGAAGAAAGCAGTTTGGAAAAACAAAGCTAAGATGGATCTTTTTCTATCAATTTTGATACCAGGGCGCCTTAAATGATGCCGGTAGATAGACAGTTTACTAGTCTATAACGCGAAGATATTATATAAGTTGATGAGTCTAAATAAGATACTTTTAGCAACTATAGGGATCAGCAATCAAGATCAAGACTATAAGACAGCAGATAACACAACGAATAACTTAACAATTTTTCATTATAAAATGTATAGAATCATCAACTGACCGACAGCTGCGAACTAAGAGCCTTAAATTCATCGTCTAAAAACAAACAACCAAGCATGATACTAGTTGACTAACCCAATCACTAATAATAACCCCTAATCTAAGATAAAATCAAATAATCTTCACAAATCTCACATAAATCTTCATCTCTCAAAGACATTCCCAAATAAAATATATTTTCTAGAGGAAAGAATTCGTCTTTAGCTGAAGAAACACCCAAACAAGTGGATTTGTATATTATTTAAAACTCACAAGGTGGTTCACAAATTTGTTCTGATATCTTGGCAAAGGAGGAAGTCGAGACTAATGGTCGAGGTAGTAGCAGTAATTTCCATTCAAGACAGTCCAGTCAAGCTAGAGACAATTAGTATGGATTTGGATAGTTCAACAAAGCTGACAATCCTAATGCGATGAGTGACTTTAGATCATACAATAAGACTGATAATCCCAACAGAATGAGTGATTTCAGATAATACAATAATCGTCAATCAGATTTAGATTGCGATATCGATGTCTCCAAAAGTGAAAACAACTACTAGCCTTAACCTAGACAAAATTACAGACAAAAAGTCATGAAACAATATGACTCTTAACCCTAATAACAATAAAAAATCAATAATTCAAAGCAATAAAGACACGAATAAAGATAGGAATCTTTTCAGGCATTTGAAGTTCCAAGTTAGGCGAAGTTTTGTATCGAACCTTCTTCTGTACTAAAAGATTAGTATCCAGATAAATCAGAAAGTAACCTTTTGCTCAATATTGATTACTATGAGCCTCAGGAGGTAATCGAAAAGCAAAAATTTTCTTAGATTTAAGGACTCAACTAACTATGCTCATAGATTTAGAACAGTGATGGCTCAAAGCGTACTGAAGCAGCTGTTCTTTAGTTCAAAAGAATATTCAGGTCTGAAGATTTGAAACAAAAGAACAGTTCCTAGCCTTTAAAAGAGTAATAGAGCTCAGCATCAATAGTTCAAACCTACAATGGCTTAAAAAACCTACGTTCTTTTGGACTTTCTCAGAGCATCAAATAAACTGAAGTTTCCCACGGCCTCTAAAAAATGTAGCTGACAAACAGTAATAATCCGTTTAAACAACTAGTATGTTTCTAATCTGAGCAATAGTTCAAAAAAGTAAACTAATTAACAGCTGGGTATACTTTGAATGATCTGATGTATGAGTGCAAGTTTGCAGAGGAAGATCCTTTGTTGGTGTATCTGAACTATATGCAGAACTAGTGTTTAGAACAACTCTCATGATTTTTAGGCTATTTTATATTAATAATCGATTGATAAATTTCTAAACACTTAAGACACGGAATATTATTGATAAAATTCTTGTAAATATACATTTTTTAACATTTTTAGCGAAGATTTGAACAAAGATTATTCTTATATCTATGATGCCTATTGTTGTATTTAATTTTATTGATGAACCTGCCCTAAAACTCAACCTCGATCCGAGGCAAAAAACAAAACCTACTCGACGCACTAGCCAAACCCTTTAAAACGTACAACATATATCACATAGCAACTACAGACAGTCCGTAGATAGGATTAATCGCAAATCATCCATGCACAATCTCGCAGGCACCGTATCTTATACACCATACAGGTCTACTCAGACAAGTACAACCAGACATTCACACCAAGTAAGTCGAGACTCAATTCGACTATTGACCCCGAAAACTTGGCTTCTTCCGTGTCGATGAAAGGACTCAATATCCGCGCCTCGCATATCCCCAATTTTTCAGACGTACTCATCTCATAAGTCAGCTAAACACCTAACTTTTGATAAACAAACACAAACTAGAGCAGCATATCATTTTTTTGAAGTAAGAAATCGCCAAAGAAAACAGAAAAAACAACAGAGCCGAGACCAACTGGAAACACTATGCCAACCAAAAGCAGTACACTCAGTACGCCCTCGACTAACAAAATAGAAAATCAGCCAAACTGCAGCAAAACATCGCCGAAGTCATCTCATAAAACAGAACGCTAAGACACTAGATCCACGAACTGCAGGAGGAGAATCAGATCAAGAACGCAGAGATTGACACTCAGCAGAAACTGGTATCAGAATGGAGTGTGAGGGTGACTAACTTGAAGAACAACCTAATGGTCGAGGAGAAGCTGAGGAACAATCTGAAACTAGATTTGATATCAGAACAGAGAATCATGGCCTCGAGTTCGATAGTGCAGAAGGAAAGGGAGGAGGAAAGGGCGATGATGCTCATCGACATCAACGATAAAGTCAGCCGCAACAAACTCAACTGATTGATTGGATTTAATAATCATAGACTGACTGATTAGATTGTGTTAGATAATGATGATGATTGATTGCATGGATCAGGTTCTGATTTTGTCGCAAGTCGGGAATGAGAATGAGCTTACTACTCCTGAAATTCCAGTTTTGTCTACCAAAGCAGCGTAGGAAGCAGCAATTCTGATCATATCTTCAGTAGTGATTGCCTCAGGATCAGCTGTTGCTAGTTCTAGGGAGTCTTCGACCAAAGATTTTGCGTCATCGAGTTCTTTAGCTTTAGCTATAGCGTCCCTTGCCGCCTGAGTGCTCTTATACATTGTTTGCACTCTAGTGAAATCTGCCTTTACTTGACTCGCACTTGCCGCTTTAGCTGCGCTTGTAGCTAATGATGATGAGCCGAAAGTCGCGAAAAATGCCACAACTTCTCCGATGCTTTGAATCTTAGCTATCATATCTTGGACACAATCCGAAGTTGAGGGTGCGGCTCCAAATCCGCAGCCAACCCATCCATTGGGAGCATTTTGCCAACAAATTTCCCAGACACCGTAATACCCTGCCCTGCAGAGAGTATAGCAGAATGGCCATATCATTTGTTAGTCGGAGTTGCATGAACTTCTAAAAATAGAATTCGGACTTCTACGATAGCTGCCTTTCCAGCAAAACTAAGCTACTGAAGTAACAGGAGCGTCTATATTTGCTACAGGGGGCAACGGAGTGACTGTCCATTGAGCGTTAGGATCATTAGGATCGGTAGATCGGAAAAGGGCCCATTTATCTTATGAACTTGTAGGGTTTGTTGTACAGGTTCCTGTGCACATAGTAAGGTAGTAGCCCGAGCTGTTTCTGAATGCGTATTTGCCATTCGACTGCCTTTCAGCTGTAAGCAGGTTTTCACGCCAGTCTCTACCATCTACAGCTGCTGCGAACCTGCTATTTGTTTTATAGCGATGGCAGTTAAAAGCGCTGCATCTTCTGAGATATCTATCGTTGTCAGCATTCCTTAATGCCACTTTACCCTGTCTTAGTTCTATCATCCATCGAGTTCTCTCACTTTTTTTTTGTGGCAATACAGTTGGTTGAGTAGGCACGTTCCATCTTGGACCGTTGAACCCACAACTTGATTCACTGGGACAAATCGATAGAAAATTTCCGTTAGATGCCTGAATTTAAACTCGTCCAGAAGAAAGTGTCTAAACTTATCTAAATTGCCACTGAGCCTGAGGACTATTTCTATCATTAGTGAAAAAAGCAAAACTTGATAGTGAGCCTATTGAGGCACATCCGCTGCATCGAGTCAAATAAACTCCGCGAGGAAGTCTTAAGGCATAGCGTCCGTTTGGCAGCGGCTAGGGAGTAAACAGAGCGTGGTTAGGCAGACCGTCTGGGTAAGGGTTCGACACATGGAAAAATGCTGCACTTGGATTATTCGCACTCACCCAGCAGCTGTTACACTCACTCATATATTTGCCATCGCTGCCCTTCAAGGCTATTTTAGTTCCTCTGACTTCTACTTAGAAATCACCTTTCCAGTCGCTGTTATTTTAGATCCCAGCTGGAGACTATCCATTAGCAGTTGAAGCAGTAGTTGATGTGATTGGCCTAAGAAATTCATTATTATCTGCAATTATTGAGTACTTCTACCCATTAGTAAGCCTTTGATTCTTTCTAATTTTCCATCTGAAATGGCCTCGTACTGGCGATGCCTATTTCCAGAACCAAGCTACATTTCTTGAAGGTGCTCTAAAGGAGTCAACAACAGGCAATCTTGCTAGCACAAGTCCACTACTAGTAGTAAAACTGTAGGTTCCGTCTTACAAAAATTAGTATTTGAAATTGGCAGCCCCAGCAGCCCAACCCTACCAAGCATTTTAGACTGTAGTGAATCCATTAATCCACCATCTCCTATCCTGATAGCACGAATCGCAAATAGACATATATTTGCCGGAGTTTCCTTTAAAAGCTACCCTGCCTCCTCTTACTTCCATATACCAGTTACTGTATTCGTCATCATTTGGTAAAATCACCACAGGGGCATTCAAAATATGAACTCCAGTTCTGTTTTTCTAAGATTCATAAAGAAATTAGTTGTTATCAGCTATCAGGGAAACATATCCTGATTTTAATGGAGCCCTTATAATAGACCACTCGAAAGCAGCATTCTGATTGCCGCCAATATTTTCGAAATAGGCTATGTTACTTGAGATCGTAGTAGTAACAACGTTTTGACCCCTACCAAGGCTTCTTCCTGAGTTTGTTGTAAAAGTGTATTTTCCGTTAGCGAGGAGACGGGCAGTAAAGGTTGCCGTATTCGCAGTTTAGCCTATCCATGGGTTATCTGCTGTCACGAAGGCCGTGAATCTAGCTGAAGAAGTAGTCCAGCAATCCTCACATACCGCAAGGTATTTTCCCATGCTTCCTTTGAATGCGACTTTTTCTCCTCTCACCTCCATTTACCATTCAACCTCATCATCATTGGTAGCTGAGACGATTGCTGGGTAGTTTGAGACGTCTCTGACGCCGGCGCGCCAGATACTTAAACCTAATTTAAGGAGCTAATTGTTATCAGCTCTCAGTGAAACAGTCCCAGGTACAAGACCTGCTACCTGCTGATGGGTTTGTTTGAGGTGGAGCGCATGGACAACTAAGACAAGTGCCAAAGTAAACATAACGGTTTGCTTTTGCATTTGAATATTTAAATATAATTTAAGCAAAGAGCTTAGAATTTTAATTACAGATTAATCAAAAAAGACCAGAATCGGTCACAAAAATAAAAATAATAAAGCATAAACCTAGTCAACAGATTTATACTAGATCCAGTGAAAAAAACTGCCTAGAAATTCGCAAAATTAAATTTGAAAAATGAGATATAAAGCTCCAGGAGTGTTATTAGATGATAAAAACAGAGAGTAGTATATAGGAGAAGCTGATATCTGATCGATTGCGATAACGAATTAATTTAAATATAAGTCAGATTGTCGTAAAGGGACGAGGAATACTTTCAAAAAACGAAAATAATTTAAAAACGATTAAGAAATTATGCTTATCGATGTTAAAGATAAGGTCAGTCGCAATAAACTCGCCTGATTAGATTGCATCAGACTCAGGATTATCGATAAGATATTTTCTAAAGTCATGGCCTAAAAGAAAGCTCAAAAAACAAGATCCACTTAAAAAGAAGCAGTATAAAATCAGAAACGCTAAGATTTCTATTAGAAGAAGTTGATTTCTGATATATATGATTGACTAATTAATATTGAGTTTAGTTATAAACATTCAAAAGCCAAGCATCCCCGCAATCTTCTTCAAAGATTTGTTCCTTTCATGTTTCTATGGACTTTTCTTGGGCATCGGAGGCACTGCTTTGTGGTTCTCCAATCGATGTATAGTTTTAGTGAGCTAGTTTATGTTCGCGTAGGCCTCGGTGAGTTCGTTACTCAGACGTTCGATAGTCGCGATCATCTTATTGTTTTTCTAGAGCAAGGCTGTCTGCTGTTGTGGCTAGTCCGAAAGCAGCTGCTACTATTGGTCTCGCTACTTTTAGGCTTAGATTTTTTATAGTTTATTTTTAAGCACCTTGTTCGTTATCTAAAGTTCCTATATTTTAGACGAAAATTATGTAAGATTATTAGTCATCTATGCTATTATCTACTTATCAGCTTGAGTATCTTTGTTTTTATGACTGGCAGCTAGCTAGTGCTCGAGTTTCTCTATCTATTTTTGTAGTTTGATTTCAAGCTGAGTCTTCTGCTATACTTATTCAGTAAGAGTCTTGATTTCTTCAGCAAAGAGATCGATATTATTAATCAGATCAATTTTTTACTCGTTGAATTAGTCGTTAGCCCGTTTGAAGTATTGCACTTTCGAGGTGAGTTCGTCTATTTTTTACTCAAGTTTGACTTTGAGCTCGCTCCACTAAAGTCTTTAAGAATCATGCTTTTTCTTCATAGAGTCTATTTCGAGTTTGACCGAACTGCTTTCGACGTACTTTTCTTTCGTTTATTTTTATTTTTAGCTCATAGTGTCCTGCTGTTGTTTAAGCGTTTGCTGTATTTTTTAATATGCCTGATTAGATTTTTCTATAGTCCAGTTTTTCTACTTGATCGTCTAAATCTTTTATTCAAGCTGACTGGAAACACTATCAAGCTATGTTTTTAGTGCTTGATTGATTGTCTACAGTTCATAATTTTTTTCTGTACTTTTCTGTAAAGCTTATTCATCTTACTGCTGTTTTTGATTGAACTCAATCAACAGCTTCTTAAGCTAATTATTTTGAGAAGAAGAATGACTTAGCTCTTAAGTTATAGATAGGGTAGTCACAGCCAATGAAGATTGTAGTTTAGCTACTTCTTTTTACAAAAAATCAATTGTTCGCTATTTTTCCTGTATATTTAGCTGATAAGATTTTTACGTTTCTGATAATTTTTTGTTAAAGGTAATCTACTAATCTTTTCTTTATTTGATTGCTGTTTGCAACTTTGTTTCCATTAACTTTTATAAGTTTTATTTCTCTTTTTGAATTATCATATATTTGCTTTAAATATCCTATACTTTTTTTATATTCAAAGCCTCTTTTTCATTCATTTCGACCTAAAGATTCTTTAATTTTTAAGTCATGCCTAGCAATTTCGATTACAACTCACTTTAAAGCTGAGTTGCTGACTATTGCTTCTTTAAACTTGTCTTTAGCTTCTATTATTGCACAATTTTTTAAAGTAACTATTGTTTAAGATTGCTGATCTAAACTTACTGTGCTTAGCATTACTTAGATTTTCCCATATACTTCTTTTATAAGCTACTCAGCTTTATGTTTGTATTTTCTTTTTCTTTCTACAAAGAATAGATAGTCTTTTCGAGCGAATTCTTTATCTAAAGCTATTGTTTGAGCTGCTGCTGGTATTATTGGAAGATATTGCTTTCACTTTCAACTTGAGGACTCGTTATTTTGACCTATAACTAATGGGCAAGTTTTTACAACAGTTATTAAAGTTACTGGTTGGTTGCCTCGAGTGTCTTATTTCTTTAACTGAGAGTATTCAACTACTGAAGTTTGCCCGATTGCTCTGATTTAACTTATCTGAGCTAAGCCTAGAGTTAATACGCCATCGTATGCATCCTTTACAGCTACATATTAAGATTTTTCATCCTTGATGATTCATCCTTAGCCTATTTCAGCTAACTATATTGTTCTCTCAGATGCTTAATCTACTTATCTCTTTGCGCAACAGTATCTTTTCCTTTTTCGATCTCCCTTCGATTCTAATTAAAAACACTGTATATTTAGTTAGAAATCTGATTCTTATCACCATGGTTAGCAACTTTGTTGAATATTCTTAGATAGAGCTACTAAAGATGGTTGTCATTTATGTGGATTTGCTTCTATTTTCTGGCCTTGATGCGCTAAAGAAGAGCGAAAGATTGTTTGGTCAGTTTGTCTGATTTTTTCTTATATCTATCCTACATATCTATGCTTATTAATATTAGTAAATGTAATTAGCAAAGGTATATTATGTATTCTAAGGTACTATGGTACAATGCCGTTAAAAATAGCTTTACTGAATCCTATTATTGAGTTGACTATCAAACTATCATTATTTATATCAATCTTTGTAATTTTTATTTATTTTGTAATAAATGAGCCTTTTGTGTTGTGCTGACTGTTATTTTTCCGCGAATTTTTAAACACCATCAGTTGAGACCCCAGATATAATATCGCGATGTAAAGCCACCACAAATGGTTCGACTCCCCTTACCCCAATCACCCCTCCCACTTCGTCCACGCTCCTCACCGAGCAGACCTCTAAAACTAACCCGAATAATCCAACTGGCAAAGAAATCTCTACATGTCACCAGCACCCTTACCACCCCTTTTACGACCTCATTCCACACCTAACCCCCTCTCGCCATGGTCAAAACTGATCAGCATTGAAAACTAACAAAGAATGGACCATCTAGGCTTAGGTGGGATGTTTCCTGTACAAAATTCTTATTCGTAAGCGATAGAATAAAAATTGGTTTTCAGTGATGAGGAAGACCAAGAGATGCTGACACCACTCAGAAAGGATAAATAAGTCAAAGAAGAATATGAAGATGGCTAGGTATTGACTACAGGTAAAAAATCAAATGGATAAAATGATAAGAAATTGTTCAAGAAGATCCAATAAAATGTCCCAACAAAGACCTAACAAATAGTTGTGGTCAAGAGGTGTCGACCTAGAGAGAAAGGATTGCGAAGATTATCCAACCGGGCTTTCGAGATCGTACAGGAGATACAAAACGCAACATACAAGTAAGTGGCGGCGAGACTGGTCGATTAACTCACAGATGATATCATCTAATAAGTAAAAATTAGGTTAGATAGAATCGAGAATAACAAAACATTAAACGAAGAGTATACGATGCTTTAAATGTTCTGATTGCGCTTGGAGTTTTGAGGAAAGATGGAAGGAAGATAGTCAGTGATCGTAACGCGTTTAATCAGAGAATTTAGGATAGCTTTGACGAGATCGAGCATATTAGGGAAAAAATGATGGTTAAAAGTGTTCAATTACAAGCGAAGAAAAGAAAAATGAAAGAAACATAAGATAAACTCAAAGCTTTGAGAAATCTTATGAAACGCAATAGGACTTCAGCTTGTCAATAGAGTTAAAAAGTAGTTTTTCCGTTCGTTGGTGTCTTTTTAGTATCAGGTTAATTCTAGGTAATAGTGTAGATAGTCAGAAAAAGCATTTGTTGAACGAAAATACTTTGAGATTATACTCATCGATAGGGCTTAGTTTGTTCGGAGATATCGATGCAATTACTTTTATTCCTTAGAACTTTCAACTTAAACTTATGCCTGATCAAAGCTGTCCGGTGATCAAGGAAGAGTAATCAGAATGAATGATCGAAGAACGTTTTCTTGTAGCATACTATACATAATATCATGTACCAAAAAATATTACATACACAATATCATTAAAAAAGAAGAATGTCATCGAAAAGGAAGTCCTTTCTATTTGAATCTATACTCGATCTACTATTATTCTTACTATAACTAAATTTGTCTTCTTATGCTTCTCATATCCTAATTCGATAACTCGAACTATCGATTTGTCACCTAATCACTACTCTTTGCGGTATTTTATAAAAATCTGACTGTTCTACTATTTGGTTGAGGACTCATCTCATGTGCACTAAGATCTCTTTTCTAAGATTGATGCTAGTTTTTCTTTATAGATTCTTAACTTTATTCATCTTAAAGTTTTGACTAACTTTTTTTCGATCCATTTCGTTTGCTCAATCTTTCCTTCAATCTCTTTTCAGCTTGCTCCAATCCATCTTTTATTTGCTTAAATACTTTTTGTTATCTTTAAGTTTGTCTAACCAGAGCCTGCTCCAATACCTTTCTATGATTCTGCTTTTCCATCTCTTTGTTCATTTTTAACTCAAACTCCTTCCTTCTATGCTCCATAACCTACTGAGTATTACTATGAGTGCTATTGAAACATCGTATTATATAAGGCTAAGCCATTAATTTTTGCATCTTGTATGTGAAATATTGTTATCTCGGGTCCATTCGACTATTAAGAGCTTATATTATTTGCTTAATAGAAAGGGAGATACCATGTAGCACTGCGTTAATTGTTATATTTTGGACATTGAACTAATGTTGTCGATGTATAACTAGCTCTATAATTATAGCACCCGCCACCCCATTATTCGCTCTGATTCAAATATCTTACATCTATATGTAAATTGGATTACAGACTCTACAATCGATTAGAAGGTTTGCTGTACTAGTTTGGCGTTTATCGATTAATAGGTTCCCGGCTTGTCATTAGTTCTTATGTATTATATATAATAAATCTATCCTAAAATTTAAGCTTACTCTTCGATCTCTATCTAACTCTCGCTTTTTTTATATAAATTTTCCTGTTATTTTTACTAGATTGACTATTTGCTTCAAAATATTTCTTTCTTTTGAATCTTTCTAAAAGTAAATATAAAATTATTGTAATGAAAAGCCGTAGATTCGCTTAATAACCCCCAGTGTTAGACCTAGCATACTTCAGCCAACTGTACCAAAAAGTATCAACCCAAATGAACCAGCTCGATCAACTCCATAAATAATTCAAAACCAACCAGCAATAAAAATTCGCTAAAACATTTATGGACGTGGTTGAAAAAATGGGAAATTAACTGATAATGGCAAAATAAGCATACAGAAAGGTTGATGTATAGGCTAGAAAAGATGATTTTTGTGTAGCGTTAGCTACAGAACTTAGTTTTTTCAAACAAGAAAGTTTGAATCTAAAAGAAATAGGGGAAAATAACAAAAGAAAGCTTTAGGAGTCACTGGCTGATAACATGAACCTCTAAGCTGAGATAAAGTAGCTAAAGATAGCCCAAGAACGCAAGACTAAAGAATGTCTGAAACTAAGGGATATTATCAGGCAACTTAAAAAATAAATCAACTATCTATCCAATCCATAAAAAAACGATATTTTCAAATTCACTAGCGCTGATAAAGATTCCTTACCTATTTCCAAAAGAATAACGCCAAGACCTCGTCTGTAAGCCTATTCGACTATCATACGTTCAGCTGCCTAGAAAAAACGAAGAGATATGTCGCCAAGCCTTTAAATTAGGAATGATTCAGTCGAGTTAAAAACGCTTTAAGGCACAGCCGTTTCTACAAACAGAGATAGGGCTCCTTTCAGATCAAGAATCACCGCGAAGGCCAAATAAATTACAGTAAATTTTTCTCAAAAATCGGCTCGTCGAAGAATCCTACCTTAGTTTTATGATCCCTAAAAGCAGTGATAGCTTTTCCATATCTAAAATGTTTAATCAAAAGCAATAAAATTATAATAAAAACAATCACTTAGAGAAGTTGAACTTCGGCCCAATATTTTCCGTAACATCGAAATCCGGCTGCAGATAATTAAACGCCACCCCTTTTGCAAAAATATAATCTTAATTTTAATCCAGTTCCTTTCTCTCTTCCAAATTAGCAGGTTCTCTATATCTTAGTGTCTTCATTTGTATGCTATTATTGACGATCTTAACAACAATGTCTTCATTTTATTTGAAAAAATCGTGTTTAAATATTTATAGAGTAGATTAATACCCCAGTCTCTATTATGGTTTTTATTTCATTAGTTTTTTCAACAGATCTTTAGCCTTTGCATCTATAGCTTTCTTTTAATAGTTGATGCTTTTTGACTTGATTTATGTAAAATTTTATGGCACCATTCCTTCATAAGGATTGACCCCTACCAACAACTAATAAAACAGCAAACCCAAACAATACAAATCCACTGACTGATTATACTCCTCCCCTTTGATAACCTCAGGCGCCAAGTATTCATAACTCCCACACCTATCCTTCAATCTCTCCTTAGGCTAGATCTTTCTGGCAAATCCAAAATCACAGATCTTAACTTATCCTTTTTAATTGAGCAGAATATTCTATGGTTTCAGATCACGATATATGAGTGATTTTGAGTGAAGATGAGCGATTCCGAAAGCTATTTGTATCCATATTGTGTATTTTTAGGTCAGGGTTAGTTTTAGAGATTATTATACTTTTTTGTTTAGGCGGATTATAGAGTAGAGATCTCCCATGCAGCAATATTATTCAATGAAAAATACATATTTTGGGTCCTAAAAAGCGTAGTATAGTTTTATCTTGTACTTGGACCCGTACTATAGAATGAAAAACTAATTTTTTATCATCTATAGACTACCCTTCTATCTGCATTATGCTTTGTTCATTCTTTTGAGACAAAAAAGATGTCTATCGTACTTTCTTTAGATTAAAAATATTTATGAGTAAGTTCCTTCTCCTATTTTCTGAAGTACATTAAAATAATCTAATTTTATGCTAGTCGTGTGACAATCTATCTTCCACTCCTCTTACGGCTTGACTATTTACAACCTCAAAGGCAAGCTTACTATTTTTTTCATCCATGCCTTGCCAACTCCTTCTTCTCCCTCTTCTTCAGCAAAAAATTAAGCTCCTTTAGCCAGCACTACATCCAAATGATAGTCTCTTGGCTGGGTCGTGACTATATTATAGTTCATCATATTAGGTGTTATGTGCTATTGTTTAAGTAGATCAAGCATTATATTTTGCTTCGTAAGCTGTGGCAGTCGGGTTATAGGAACTTTTATGCCTGGTTAGTTATGTTGAGTTTTGTGGAAAGGGTTTACCAAAGTTATTATCATCTGATATTTGAATATATATATTTTGGTAGTTATAAAACTGACATATTTCTGCATTTAAAACAAAACATAAGTATTATCTATTCATCTTTATTGTCTTGTTTTCTATCTATTCTTATCTATTCTTGCAGGTTAGGTATGCCCCTACTGATAATTATATTCTTAAACTAGTATATACCTATAGAAAATGCTAAAAAAAAGCACTTAGAAACGCAAAAAACCCTCTTCAACTGCCAACCTCTTCCTACGAGTCGACTAACGTAACTAAAAAATAAACCTTAAATTCGCACTCAACATGTGCGTGCCACAACTACGACACATACTCAGCCCCAAACCTAACGATCAACATAAAAGTATAAAAATGGGCACATGCACACCTAAGCACAAATTGAGTAAAAAAAATATCAAAGAAAATGCGTACCACACTGCATTCGTGAGCAACAACCAGTCTTACCTCAACACCCCTTTTGAGGGATAACTAGTCGAAAATAAATAAAAAACAAGATTCGATTACAAGTTTTTATACCAAGTAGGTTCTGGTGGATTCGGAAGGGTCTGGAAAGTTGCAGAGAAGAAGACGCATCAAGTTTACGCGATGAAATAAATATCAAAAGCAAAGTATGTATGTGTAGATATAGAGTATTGCTTAAAAAAAGTGTGGTTTCGGTCATCAACTAAAAAGGGATTTTAGATCAATTGAATAATCCGTTCATTATTAACATGAAATCTGCATTCCAAGATAGGTAGTTTTTGTATATGACGATGGAATATATGCGTGGAGGCGATCTTAGGTACCATCTTTGCTTCTATTAATTCTTCAATTAATAACAAACAAGTATCTCATTTTAGATATAGAATTCATCACAGCGTGTATAGTCTTAGGACTGGAGTATATCCACTCCAAAGGAATTATACATCGTGACCTCAAACCTTAAAATTTAGTTTTTTAGGAAAGTGGTTACCTGAGGATCACTGATTTCGGGGTCGCAAGAAAAAGGAAGGAAAATAATTCTGAGGAAACTAGTGGTACGCCAGGCTACATGGCACCTGAGGTTATATGTAGGATGAATCATTCATTCTAGGCTGATTTTTTTGCACTAGGAGTCATCATATACGAAATGATCATGGGCTGTGTACTTGCATATATACTCAGAGACCTTATGTAGGCTAAGATCGAAAATAAATACGAGACAAGATACTCGCTCATCAGGCTAAGATAAGCCCCAAAGATCATCCAAAAGGTTGGAGCCCATAGGCCATAGACTTTGTTAATCGTCTTTTGAAACGAAACAAATAATCGCGTTTAGGCTACAAAGGAGTCTAGTAGTTAAAAAATCATGAATGGTTACAAAGCATAAACTGGAAAAAACTATCTCGTAAAGATTTGTATCCGCCATTCATACCTGGAGTTGTGACTTAGAGCTCAGATTACCAGAAAGAGATGGAAAATACTTAGTAAACTAAGCCGGATGAGGAATCTGAGATGTTGCTGAGGACGACTGAGATTCAGAATTTGTTTAAAGAATATAATGAGAAGAAAAAAACAAAAAAAGTTTGTAAGATTTGATATTATTGAATTTTTAATATCTAAAAGGCAATAGAGTATAAAACAAAGTCTTTTAAATAGGTTATTTAAAGAGAACTTGTAATGTAGATTTCTCACATAAATTTATTACATCAAATTTTAATAATGTATATCATTAAATATTAATTCAATTATCAAAATACATTTTCTAACATCATATTATTTAGATTATTGTGATTATTGTCATGTTATGTAATCTGATGAATATCGTGGATAGTTTCACTTGTTTATTGGTTCAAATAATAAAATAATAATAATGGACCCTCACTAAAGCTAGGACTCTGACAATTAAGGATTCGTCGCAGGACAGATCAAAATTAAACATCAACCTATAGCCTAATCGATTCCTCTTCAACGCGACCCCACTCTTTTCAAGCCACACTATATCGTCGGCGGACAACCTCTTAGGTAATCCTGTAACAAATCAGAAAATAAATCCCATAAGCATTAAATCGAGTCAATATTGTTCCGAGACAACCAGGCACTTTCACCAAACAAGTAAACACACCTCCACCTCAACATACCCTTCCAACTGCAAAACAACTGTTTTTGAATCAAAAATAGTATTGGCTGACCTATTGTCGATTTGATTAGCCTTTTGGAGAGGGAGCCAGATCTACATTTGGTACTTATATTGAAAAATAGAGCACTAAATCAAGCTGTCGTGCTGGTAGAACTACAGATAATAAAATTTCCGAGCACTTAGATAGTGGGGAGATCCCTCACAAAACGTATAAAAACTATAAAATCGACTAATTTTCGATTCTCATTTCGAAAGCGGTAATCTCCTATGCGCTTTCAAGCACAGAAAATAACAAAATACTTACACTTTGTTCATGCAAAACGATACAAATACTTATGGTTATAACCAATGGTTTTATTTTTCAGTGCAAAATGCAAAGAAAAATACAGTCTATACTTTCAGAATAGCCAACTATGTAACTTGATATGTATGCAGAGAAAAAAATATTCATTTTTTAGCAAAGGGCAACAACCTACCATATTTTCACTACGTAGAAGTTAGTAGCATGGTAACGGATGGTACAGAGCTGGAACTGATGTATCATATTCACCCTCTACTTTTGCTTAAGAGGGATGCTCTCCTTACTACACAGTATAGTTCAAGCTTATCTTCGATTATGATGACGACTACATCACCCTTTCGCCTATCATACCTTACAGTTATACGAAATTACTAAAAACTTTATAGAACTGTCATTAGATTGCCAATAAAAATAGCTTGAACTGGAATCTTAAATCTATCTCGCATTCTTTAGCTAATAACCAAGTACCTTATCTGACCCTTTCCAAAGGATAGAACAATAATTACAAACCTAATATTATATTTTTGGCTAGACAACATGCAGGTTAAATATGGTCGTCGTATCTCATGTAATAAATTCTCATGCATCTCGTCAAACAACAGTCCAATAGCTCCAAATGGATCATGGATAATTTTGTAGTTAGAATATTTCCTATGATCAACGTAGATGGAGTCATATACGGCAACTTTCGTTGTGATTTAGCCGGCTACGATCTGAATCGAAGCTGGAATGAACCACTCATGTAAATTCAACCACATATTTTCAATATCAAAAAATAAATTTTAAGAATAGCTAGTGCTTCAAGGATCTAACTATGTCTTGATTTGCATACTCATAGCAGAGATATTGGTGCCTTCGCTTATTGCTGCGTAGACTCAATTTAAGGCAAATAGTTACCTAAAATTTTCAGCAAAAAAAGCAAAATATTTAGATTTCCAGCTTGTACTTTCGGGATAAGCTAAGATAAAAAATATACAGCCAGAGCAGCTTTGTTTTAAAAATCATCAACTGTCAACACTATCACTGTATAGCTTTCGGCTTTCGGATTCATGTCAGAAGATTGCAGGTACTATCATGCATTTTCTCCTAAAATCATCAGACAACTAGCTTTTGCTTTTCTTAGTGGGTACTATTGCTATTGCAACAAGCGATCAAGCAATCAAAATTAATAGCTTTAACAATAAGAAGAATAATAAAAGCAAGATTAGCAATATGAGTTAGTATAAATATAACAAGAGAGCTAAAATTTAGTAGGAAGCTGTAAAGGTGAAATCAATAAAGTATAAGAGTCAGACTCTGAGCCTGAAGCAGATGATATTCCGGTCAACATCAAAATTTAAAAACTTTTTCCTAAAAAATTTATTGACTAGGTCGTATAAAGAGGCAAAAAGAAGATAAAAAACAGAAAAGTGTCAAAAAAGATAAGAAAAGTGAATAAAAGTTAACAAAGATTAGTCACTAAAAAAGGCTAACCTATGGTGTAACTCGTTGCTCCATAAATAGATCTAAAAGTTAATAAAAAATAAGCAAAATAGCAGTTCATAAGTGTAGATTCAGCTAATCTGACATAAGATATTACATAGTTAGACAAAAGAAAAACTATTCGTCCTTATTCCATCAAACAACAACTGTATAACAAAAATTCACGAGGAATCACTTAAAAATAACGAAAAAAATAATAAAGATAAACAAAAAAGGTAAATCTCATCGAATTTTCTTTAAAAAAATTGCCTTTGTTTCCTAATGAAAAGCCACACACTCGCTAATCTTCTCTTAATAATGTCAACTAAAATCCCTTACCTATAGTGGGTACATTCGTCTACGCCAGACGAGAAAGTATCAGATTCGATAAAACTTTTTCAACCTATGAAGCGATGGTGAGACCAAGAGTCAGAAACAGTAATCGCAGATTTGCATTTTTTAAGTAAAAGCCTCAAGGTTAGCAAGAGTTACCTTCTTTGTGTATAACTTCCTAAACGAAAAGACAAAGACTCAAAGAAAGGTCATTCTAATTTTAAGAAGAACAAAAAGTACATGAAGAAGTACCAAATAACTCGACTCAATACCAGAAAGTTCAACATGCGGCTCTTTAAAAATTCAAATAAAAACAAAAAGGACCCATGGAAGTTTTATCAAAAATAGGTATGGAACAATTTGCTCGTTACTAGCGTGGCAGAAAAAACAGAAGTAAAGCATGAATATGCTTATAATATCGTGATAGTTTAATTTTATTAGACCCCTATTATACGATATCATATTCTATTTCATAGATTAGATCATCACTGTTTGGCTTGTATATGGCATAGCACAACATAATGATCGAAAGGATGATCATCAAGCGGTAACAATTTGTTTCCAGCTACACTCTTACCGTTAATCAACATCACACGTCCTCCATTTTGATCATCCACGAACGGCAAAGTACTCAAAATCATATCCTTAGACTAAAATATATCTTTATCTGCTTTGTGAGACTGTGATTGAGTAGCTGTTCGTCGCTTGCAAGTAGTAAACTGTTCTTCTTTTGAAGGAAACATATGGTATCCCTATATTATAGGATCTGGATTCAAAAAAGAATTCAGATCGCCACCTGCGATAATTTGTTTTTTATTACCATAATGCTGCCTTAAATCTTTTAAGAGTATTCTGAGATCTTTGATCTGTTATTTGTTTGGTTCGGTTTTTGATTTTAGATGCAGGCCCATAAACACAAAGTTATCGATAAACATAAAGGATGTCTTCTAGAATTTAGTCAACATATCTTGTATATTTCTAGGAAGATTATCTAATTATGACTAAGAATTTTATGGTTTGTTGATAAATGCAGCTTTTCTGGCAACGATGAGCGTATCTTTTAATTTTTCAGTTTAAATATAAAACTAATCGGTCCTCTCAAGAAACTCTTTTAATTTTGTAGTGTACTATTGGAAGAAAAACACATCAGCTTTAAGCTTGCTATAATTTTTCGCCAATTTTTTAACCTTACGCTCCTCGTTCAAAAAACTCAAATCATGAAAAGGCCTCAGTTTTTACAAATATCTATCCACGTCCTGATCGGGTGCTTCTTAAAAACTTACACCATAAACCCAACGGATCAGTGTTTACATCATGATTTAGTCGTACTACCTTAGAGCATCTACTTCTTACTGTTTGATTTTTTAGAACTGTTCCTTTTAAAAATCTGTATGAGCTTGTGCCTGATAAACCTTATCCCATCTGTAAAGAAACTGAGCTCGAGACATTAACTTACCCCTATTGATTCCAACCATTATATCGAACATCGGTGAGTATCTTTTCATTCTGAATTTTTGATCAATATTTGATCCCTTCCATTGGTTGTTTTTTTTGTCGTTGAAATTGAATCCAGGTATGCGTTTAGTTACAAGCTATTTGAATATCTTATTGATTTCGTCGACTCCCTTATGTTGATCCTAGATGTAGAACTCGAAGGGACTGTTCATGATACCGCAGTAGTTGAGACTAGCAACTATTAGGTTTTGTCTTCTGGCTATAGGCTACGATGCGACACAACCCATTAAAATTTAATATAATTATCTTGATGTAAAAAGCATATCTAACTTAGCATATGACTAAGCTACCGTTACAAACACAAATGAAACACTATTAAAATATGAGTTTAAGTAATCGATATAAAATACTTGAATTAAATATATCATCATATAATTAATATTTGTTTATGCCTATCATTTTCTTTCATGTTCTATTTATCGCTATATAGGCTACAGAATAATTTTTCCATGTTTTTTACTGTTTAATTATGGCTGCTAGAACTTGACATTTTTCATGCTACTTGAATATCGTTTAAAAAGCTATTCGGCGTATTAGTTGAACCATCTTTTCCTGTTAAATTTCTTACTAGTAAAATGAAGAGGATTTATACGGTTTAAATTTTTTTGCCAGCTAAACCAATAAATTGCATACATAATCCAAACAATTACAAAATCAAGGATGGAATTAACAAAAGCGACTATAAACAAAGCATCTTCTCTGAAATTGTATGAAGTGAAGTAATCTTAAATACATTTTAGGTAAGATTGAATGACGCATAAGATGATGTTCGTGAGATGTGAGATTATTAAGATTTATGTCAAGATAATTCCTGGATTTTTGGATAATTTTTGGTTGATTTGGGAATGAAAGCGATAAAAGCTAGCATGAGTGTAGCGATTGCTCCTATTCTATTAGCCAAGTCTTAATCTTGGAAGAACACAAACAGTAGAATAAAGCTTAAAATCCACAAAGGCAAGAAAAGATTAATAATACTATTGGTAGGATCTCTTTATACCGACTTTTTGACCTTGTTTATAAATAAATTAAGTGATTTTATCTCCAAGGTTCTGTGCTTATGAGAACCTTACGGGCTGGATAGTAAAGGTTAGATAGAGGTGAAGCAGTTCAAAAGGAGAATAAAACGCAGTTCCTTAGACTTATACATCAAAATCTTTCCTAATTACAAAATCGACTATTTGTTTGTCTTTATTATGTGTGCAAGTCAATACCGTTCCCTCTTTCAATTCAAATGCTTCCATCAGGTTCGGCTCCACTGTTATCGCCTTACCTTTATATTTTAACCTTTCTTTTCTTACATTTTTTATTCCTTACCTTTTTAGTCCTTAACTTTTTAGTCCTTAACTTTTTAGTCCTTATCTTTTTATTCCTTGCCTTTTTATTCCTTCCCTAAAAAAGCTAAACTAGCTCGGACGGCAGTTCACCATAGTAAAAACTAAAAAGCAAGGTTCCCTATATTTTTGCGGAGTTTTCCTCTATGGATATTTTTTCTATGCTCTTGTCTTTGAAGCGGATGTAAGTGGGAGATAGAAGGCAAGAGTGTCTTCTTTTTCCTTTTAGACTATCATATATCTAACAGTGAATTCTTGCGACATTTAACAATATAATTTCAAATAATGACT
>Ga0169931_10004008_pt1 | contig 23094 bp, 18 predicted proteins | sample Kivu_15m_20L_FD_129675 | JGI IMG/M metagenome (GOLD analysis project Ga0169931, IMG submission 129675) | Freshwater microbial communities from Lake Kivu, Western Province, Rwanda to study Microbial Dark Matter (Phase II) - Kivu_15m_20L... | ecosystem: Environmental > Aquatic > Freshwater > Lake...
ACGAGCAGTCTTCGGTGCCGATGTGCGGCTCGCCGGGCAACTCCAGGCAGCGGTGGTGATGGCGCCGAGCGCAGGCGCGACCCTCCTCAGCTGCCCTCTCGACGAAGTACGCGCTCAGCCCGGCGTCCACGCGATTGTGATCGCCCCAGCGATGTTGGGCTCAAACCCGGCAGTTGTGGTGGTTGCCGACAACACCTGGACGGCGCAGCGGGCCGCCGCCATGCTACGGCCCCGCTGGGAAAGCTCTGGCATCGGGGATTTCGACAGTGCGACCTACCAGAGCGCGCTTCTCGCTGCGCTGGAAAGCGATGCGCAAACGGCCTGGCGGCGCAAAGGCCGCCTTCGCGAAGAGATCGCAAGGCCGGGCGCAAGGCGGATCGATGCCGTCTATCAAGCCCCGTTCCTTGCGCATGCCGCACTCGAAACCCATTGCTGTACGGCGCTTTATCGCGACACCGGCGTACGACCGTCGCTCGAAGTCTGGGTGCCCACGCAGATGCCCACTGTTTCACGCATGGTTGCGGCCGCGGCGGCGGGACTTCCACGTGATGCTGTCCGGTTGCACCCCACGCTGGTCGGTGGGGGCTTCGGCTACAAGGGGCTTCCGGATGCAATCGTGCAGGCCGTGACCGCTGCTCGGGCCTTGCCGAACCGGCCGGTGCAAGTGCAATGGACCCGCACGCAGGACCTCATGCTCGACAACTACAGGCCAGCGGCGGCGGCCCGGCTCGAAGCCTGGCTCGATTCAGGCGGGCGCGTACTCGGCTGGCGTCACCGAAGCGCAAGTGCCTCGGTGGTGCAGTCCACGGTCGCGCGTTCGGCGCCAGCGTGGCTTGCCGCCCTCATTCCCGACAAGACGACGGTCGAAGGGGCCTTCGACAAATCCTACGACCTTGGCGCTGTCGAGGTGGACCATTGCGTGGTGCAGTGCCCGATCCCGATCGGTTTCTGGCGTAGCGTGGGGCACTCGCATCAGGCCTTCTTCGTGGAATCCTTCATCGACGAAGTGGCGCACGCAGCCGGGAGCGACCCGCTTGCGTTTCGACGCCAACTTCTGGCGGCCAAGCCGCGCCAGCGCAAGGTGCTCGATGCGGCCGCCGAGGCGGCCGGGTGGTCGCGAACTCCGGGACCGGGCCGGGCGCGTGGTCTCGCCTTCCACGAATCGTTTGGATCGCTGTGCGCGCAGATTGCCGAGGTATCGCTGCGGTCAAACGGCACGATCAAGGTGGAACGCGTTGTGTGTGCCGTGGACTGCGGGACCGCGCTTCACCCCGGACTTGTACGCCAGCAAATGGAGGGTGGAATCGTGTTTGGACTGACTGCCGCGCTCCTCGGAGAGGTTCGCTTTGCCAACGGTATCGCCCAGGTGTCGAACTTCCACAACTACCCACTGCTCACCCTCGACCAGGCCCCCGAGGTGGAGACGGTGATCGTGAACAGCGGCGAACCACCGGGCGGCATCGGCGAGGTGGCCACACCCCCGATCGCTCCTGCGATCGCCAACGCGCTCTTTGCGCTCACCGGGGATCGGCAACGCGCCCTGCCGCTCGCGCCCGTGGCACGCAGGCCTGCCCCCCTTGCAACCTGAACGGATCGAGGAGCGCGCCTGGATCGGGCCGGGATAGTGAATGGATCACGCCGGGATGGTGAATGGATCGGGCCGGGATGCTGCCGCGACGGTGCCGGGATGGTGCCGGGATGGTGCCGGGATGGTGCCGGGGTAGTGACGGGATGCTGCCGCGACGGTGCTATCCGGATGAAAAGCCCCTCCAATGAAGGTATGCGTCTGAACGAGCGGGTTTGGACTGGATGCTCCTGAAGTTGACGAGCGCAGGAATTCGGCGTAGCGACCCTCCCTTCGGACACGTCATCATGGTGCGTCATCATGGGCGCACGCAGGAGATGAAAGGTGGAGATTCGAAAACTGCTTGCGCCTGTGCTGGCTGGAGTGCTGGCACTGGCCGTTGGCGGGGGCATCTGGTACTCACGCAGCTCGATCAACGATGAGCGCAGCGCACAACAGGCTGCCCAATCGCAACGCGCCCGCGAGGTTACGGTACGCGGGCTGATTGGATCGGAAAAGGACGCCTTCTTCGCAGACCCGAGGGTGAGGCAGGCACTGGCGCGGCAGGGCATCACTGCCACGGTGGAAAAGTCCGGATCCCGAAGCATTGCCCACCGCTACGACGCCAAGCAGTATGACTTCGGCTTCCCGAGCGGGGCACCTGCAGCCGCCCTGTTGCGCGAGCAGGCGAAGGCGGCGGCGGTGTTCAACCCCTTCTACACGCCGATGGTCGTGGCAAGTTGGAAGCCGATTGCTGAAATCCTGGTTGCCAATGGACTGGCAAGGAACGTGGCCGGAACCTACTACCTCGACGATATGCCGCGCCTGATGGATCTCATCGAGAAGGGCGTGCGCTGGCGCGATCTGAAGTCGAGCCAGACGTTTGCGACCGGCAAAGGGGTGCTGGTGAACTCGACCGATGTGCGCACCTCGAACAGCGCTGCCATGTATCTCGCGCTCGCCAGTTACCTGGCCAATGGACAGCAGATCGTGCAGAGTTCCGAAGATGTGGACCGCGTGTTGCCGAGAGTGGCACCGCTCTTCCTGCGGCAAGGGCTGCAGGAGTCGTCGTCGTCGGGGCCGTTTGAGGACTACCTCGCGCTCGGGATGGGCAAGGCCCCGCTGCTGATGGCCTACGAGTCGCAGATGATCGAGTTCTGGCTCAAGCACCCCGACCGCATCAAGGGCGACATGGTGTTGATGTACCCGCAACCCACGGTGTATTCCAAGCATGTGCTCGTGCCCTACACGCCCGCCGGCGTTCGCCTGGGCGAGGCACTCGACAACGACCCGGAGCTGCGCGCACTGGCACATGAATACGGCTTTCGCACCGGTGGCGCTTCCAAGGGGCCCGAACTCTGGAAGGGGCGCGGCATCGTCGTGCCTGAAACCCTGATCGACGTCATCGACCCTCCCAGCCACGAATGGCTGGAACGCATGATTGTGGCAATCGAGGCGCGCTTCCGCTAGCGTGCGCCGCCTCAGCCCCTTGCCCTCCCTTACCCCACCCTTCCCCCACCCTCGCCTCACCCTTGCCTCACCCTTGCCTACTGAGGAGTCGCCTGTGAACCAGTCCACCTCGAACCCGGTCGCCACCGAGCAGGCCCTGTCGCCTACGCAGAACTTCACGCTGGAGCCGCCTCAGCCTGTGGCGGCGGTACCGCCGGAATCGGCCAGCGGACGCGTGCGGCTCAAGGCCGAGGACATCGCTGCGCTCGATGCCCAGGTGCGTCAGTTCATCGACGACATCACCGCGCACGACAGCCAGAGCCCGCAGTTCAAGGATGCCGTCTCGCGCATTCATGCCATGGGCAACAAGGACATCGAGGCCTCGGCAGCGGTTTCCAACCGGATGCTCGACCGGCCGGTGAAGAGCCTCGACAACGGCCTCTTCGACAATGGATCCGAGATCGGCCAGAGCCTCATCGACCTGCGCCGCAAGATCGAGGAGCTCGATCCCTCCCGTCAGGGCGACCTCTTCTCTGCGCGCAAGTTTCTGGGCATCATCCCGATGGGCAACAGGCTTGCCGACTACTTCGACCGCTACCAGAGCAGCCAGAGTCACCTCAACGCCATCATCGAGGCGCTCAAGCGCGGCAAGGACGAACTGCTGCGCGACAACGCGGCCATCGAACAGGAGAAGGCCAACCTCTGGGGCCTGATGGAGCGACTGGAGAAGTACATCCACATCGGCAGGAAGCTCGATACCGAACTCGACAGCAAGGCCCGAGCACTCGACGCAAGCGACCCTGAGAAGGCGCGGGTGGTGCGTGAGGAAATGCTGTTCTACACGCGCCAGAAGGTGACCGACCTTCTCACGCAGATGAGCGTCAACATTCAGGGGTATCTGGCGCTTGACCTGATCCGCAAGAACAACCTCGAACTCGGCAAGGGCGTGGACCACGCAACGACCACAACGATCAGCGCGCTGCGCACAGCGGTGATCGTGGCGCAAGCACTGGCCAATCAGAAGCTGGTGCTCGACCAGATCAGCGCACTGAACACCACCACCGGCAATCTGATCGCCAGCACCAGCGAGATGCTGCGCGACCAGAGCGCAACGATCCACCAGCAGGCGGCCAGCAGCACTGTCGACATCGCCCGGCTGCAGCAAGCTTTCAGCAACATCTACCAGACCATGGACACGATCGCCGACTTCAAGGGCAAGGCACTTGCGTCGATGCAGACCACGGTGAACGCGCTCACCGCCGAAGTTGCAAAGGCGCGCACCTACCTCGACCGCGTGCGGCAACAGGAGGCTGCGCAATCGGCCACAGCCACGACCGCGGGCGGAGTCCGGCTATGGCAGCGCTCTTGCGCCGGACAATGTCTGGCGTGGCGGGGCTGCTGGGTGCGGGCTTGGGGCGGCTGGGTGCGACCGCGTCGCTGCTGGGTGCGACCGCGTTGCTGCTGGGTGCAACCCTGGGGCTGCTGGCCTGCGACCCGCGTGAGGGCGCGGACGGCAGACCGTCAGGTCAGGTCGCTGCCCCGGTGTTCACCGTGCTGGCCGGTTCCGAGGTGCGTGACCTCGAGAGCACCCTCGTGCAGGCGGCCCAGGCTGCCGGAGTCACGCTCGAGCTCAGCTACGCGGGCACGCTCGACATTGTCGACCGCGTCAACGCTGGCGAGGTGTTCGATGCGATCCTGCCTGCCAGCGGCGCCTACCCGTCGCTCGCCCTGCAGCGCAAGCCACTGGCGCGTGAGAAGCTCTTCTATTCACGGGTCGCGCTGGGCGTGGTTCCAGCCAAGATGCGCGAACTTGGCTGGGACCGAAACACGCCAAGCTGGGCGCAGATCGCGCGCGCCGCAGGCGATGGCAGACTCAGCTTTGCAATGACCAACCCCGCAAGCTCCAACAGCGGCATGAGCGCCCTGTTCGCCGTGGCTTCGGCTGTGGCCGGCAAGACCGAGGATCTGGCCGCGAGCGAGGTTGACGCCAGGGTCCTCACCGATTTCATGAGAGGCCAGAAACTCACTGCGGGCAGCTCGGGCTGGCTGGCGGAGGCCTACGTGAAGAATCCCGGCGTGCTGGATGCGATGGTGAATTACGAGTCCGTGATCCTGCGCGCCAACGCGAAGCTGCCGGATTCGGCGCGGTTGATCCCTTTGTATCCCCGCGACGGCGTGATTTCTGCCGACCACCCGCTGATGCTGCTCAACGAGGGGCGGCGGGCCGACTACGACAAACTCGTGTCCGCGTTCAAGGCCCCGGCCCTGCAGGCGCAGGTGGCCAGGGAAGCTTTCCTGAGGCCCTCGCTTCCGGGTACGCCGGTCGCTTCGGCACTGTCTGCAGCGCCCGTGGCCGAACTGGCGTTCCCGAACCGCCTCGAGGTTATGGATGCGGTGCTCGCTTCGTACCTCGCGCAATGGCGTCGGCCGGCAACATCGATCTTCGTGCTCGACACCAGCGGTTCGATGAAGGGCCAGCGTATCGACGACATGCGCGCGGCGCTCAAGGTCCTGGCCGGTGCGGAGCCCTCCGGAAGCGCCAGTGAACGCTACGCCGCCTTTCAGAGCCGCGAGCGGGTGCTGCTGCTCACGTTCTCCGACCGTGTTGCCGAGCCCCTCCAGGTGACCTTCGAGCCAACAACGATGGCCGCAGCCCGCCAGCAGGTGCTCAACCACGCCAACGCCCTGCAGGCCGCCGGTGGGACTGCCATCTATGCGGCGCTTCTGCGCGCGCAGTCACTGGCGCGCGAAGAGCGGCGCCGCGATCCTGGTCGCTACGTCAGCATCGTGCTGCTCAGCGACGGCGAGAATACTGCGGGGCCTGACTTTGCGGCATTTCGCAAGGCCCATACCGTCGCAGCCGCTGTGCGGGTGTTTCCGGTGATCTTTGGCGAAGCACCGGGCGAGGAGATGGTGGAACTGGCCAACCTCACGGGTGGCCGTGCCTTCGACGCGCGCAAGGCATCGCTCGCCTTGGTGTTCAAGGAAATCCGGGGGTACCAGTGAGCGGCGCCGCACAGGCCACGCCCCTTCGACCCTTGAGGACACGTATGCTGCTGGTGCTCTACAGCAACGCCAACATCACAGGCTGCGCGCTGGCGCTGCTCGGTCCCCTGCTGCTCTTTGCCGGCGTGATCGGCCCAGGCTGGCTGCTGATCACGGCAGGCCTCTACGGGGTTGGCGCGCTCGCGGGCTTGAGTCTGGGCCGTACGCCCGAACTTGAGCGCTTGATCGATGCCTCGCTCACGCTGGAGGAGACGATGGATCACCTCGACGCCCTGCTGCACGACGTGCGGCCGCAACTGACCGACGACATGAATCAGCGGTTGAGTGGCGTTCGTGCCTCGGTGGCCGAAGTTCTTCCCAGACTGGTGCACGCGCGGTCGTTCAGTGACGAACTGTTTACCGTGCGCGAGACTGTGCTGCGCTATCTGCCTGAAACATTGGCCAACTACGTGGCCTTACCGCCCCTGTTCCGCACCCGTCACCCCCTCAAGAACGGCAAGACAGCCCGCCAGATCCTCACCGAGCAACTCGAGTTGCTCGACGGCAAACTGCGCGAAGTGGTGGCCAGCGTAGCCGCGTCCGACGCCGAGGCCCTGTTGTCCAACGGCCGCTTCCTCGAATCCCGATTCCGGCAGCCGGACTTCCTTGCCACCTGAGTGATCCCCGCGTCGAAGGTATGTCGAGAACGATCATCGAGATTCCCCAGGCCCTGCTGCACGAGGCCGACGATCTCTGCGCTCGGCTGGGGATCTCCCGCGCGGAACTCGTTCGCCGGGCGCTGCGCGACTTCCTGCGAGGGCAGCAGCCGGTGAAGGCCGAGGGGTTCGGTCTCTGGACCCAGTCGGCCGTCCGGCCCGAAGTGGCGGACGCCGAGCCAGGTCGCCCGAAGCGGCGGCGTCGAGGGGTCTGACCCATGTCCAGCAGGCTCATCGACACACCAATCCTTCGTGACTACCTGCGCGGTGACGTTCGCGCCCGTGGCGCGCTCAAGCTGGTCGACCACCGGTCGCTCAGCGTTGTCAGCTGGCTCGCGCTGATGGCCGAATGCCCACGCACTCTGCTTGAGGACACCAAGGCCTTCCTGCGCAGCTTCGAAAGACTGTCGGTGAGCGAGGCCATCGCCGACGAGGCGCTGCGGCAGGTGCTGCGGCACCCTGAACTGACACAGGACCGCGCCCTGGTGTGGGCCAGCGCAATCGTCAACCAGTTGCCACTCCTCACCTGTGATTTGCGCGGTTTGCCCTCTGGCAACCCCATGATCCTTGTGGCCTACAGCGGATGCCGCGGTCGTGCAGGACCCCCGCGGGAATCGGGCAGCCGATGAGCCTGATGCCTTCCTTGTTTGTCTCGCACGGAGCGCCAACATTCGCCATCGAGCCAGGGCTGGCAGGCGCCCAGCTGCGCGCGCTGGGCCTGGCTTTGGGCAAGCCCAAAGCCGTGGTGGTGGTTTCGCCGCACTGGATGACGCAGGGTATCGAAATCACGGCATCGGCCAGGCCCCGGACGGTCCATGACTTCGGGGGCTTCCCCCAGGTGCTCTACAGCCTGCAGTACCCTGCCCCCGGGTGCCCTGAGCTGGCAACCCGCATCCAGCAGGAGCTGGCACTGCACCGCCTCGCAGCGCACCTGGATCCGCAACGCGGCCTAGACCATGGCGCCTGGGTCCCCTTGATGCATCTCTTTCCCGATGCCCACGTGCCAGTGGTGCAGGTATCTCTGCCTTTTGATACCGACGAGACTAAGGCGTTCGGCCTGGGCCAGGCCCTGGCCCCGCTGGCGCGGGATGGGGTGCTGATCGTGGGCTCGGGCAGCCTCACGCACAACCTCCACGAATTCCGTACCGGCAAGGTGGCCGAAGCGGCCTATGCGCAAGAGTTCTCGGCGTGGGTCCGGCAGGCGGTGCTCGACGGTGACATGAAGCGCCTCGGGCACACCCTGGAACTGGCACCGCACGCAACCCGTGCGCACCCCACGACGGAGCACTTCCTGCCGCTTCTGGTGGCCGCTGCAGCGGCTTCCGAACCGACCCCGGTCACCGTCCTCAACGGCGGAATTCGGCACGGTGTGCTCGCGATGGAGTCGTATGTCTTCGGCCGGCGACTCGAACTCAACGTTGAGGCGCATGAAAATGCATGAGCGATGTCGTTGACCTTCGAGTCGATCTGTGCAGTCCCGCGAGGAGATAACTCCGGCACACCACAAGCTCACCCGCCTCAACGCTCGGGTCGATCTGGCACCGCGAGCATGCGAAGAGGCACGGCGATCCCTATATGGGGCGGCTGCGCATGGCTTGCCGACGCGCTCGCACAAAAGGCGTGGGTGAATTCAAACGGGGGTGAGGTTTGCTGGTCGCGGATACCAGGTGTCACGGATTCAGCGCTTCCATGAGCGTTCGCGTTGAACAGAAAAGATCTCCCGGAGTGGGTCACGGCGCAATTGCCGTCGATACCTGGTTCGCCGCATCCACCGGCCGCCGACCCACCACAGATCCACCGCAGATCCACCACAGAACCACCACAGATCCACACCACAGATCCACCGCATTCAACGCCTCGATCACGAGGAGGGTGCCGCCAGGCAGCGGCGGGCGCGCTCCACGATGGGCTTGTCCACCATGCGGCCGTCCACCAGAACGGCCCCCACGCCGACCGCCCGCGCTGCCTCATCCGCAGCCACGACGCGCGCTGCCCAGTCGCGCTCTTCAGCGCTGGGTGAAAAGCTCCGATTGATCACTTGCACCTGGCGCGGGTGGATGCACATCGAACCGGTGAAACCCATGGCCCGCGCCTCGAGCACCGACCGCTCGAACGCTGCCTGGTCCTCGACTTCCGCAAGGCTGGCTGCGAGACCCCAGCATTGCAGATGCTTTGCGTGCGCGCTGGTCAACACCTGGTGAGCCGGCCAGGATAGCGCTGCCGGGCTTGCAGGCACGCCCAGGCTCGTGGCGTAATCCTCGGCACCGAAACCCAGCGCGCAGAGCGCAGGATGCGCGGCCAACTCAGGCGCCGCCAGCACACCGCGTGGACTCTCGAGAAGCGCTGCGATGCACGGTGCACCCTCTCCTCCCATTGCCTTTAACGCGCATGCCAGCGCATCGATTTGCCCCCAGGTTTCCACCTTGGGAAGCATCACGGCAGCCAGTTGTTGCAGGGGCATGCCGTCGAGATCCTGCTGCCAGAGGGCGGCGTCACCGTGCACCCGCAGCACGACCGTCGCGCCCTGGCTGCTCAGCGTCTTTACTGCGGCGCGGGCCATCGCCCTTGCCACAGCCTTGCGATCGGGTGCAACCGAGTCCTCAAGATCGATCACCAGCGCATCGGCCCCGCGCTCGGTTGCCTTGGCAAGCAGATGTTGCGAGGTGGCGGGCAGAAAGAGAAGCGAGCGGCAATGCTTCAAGCGCACCCCCCTGGGAGCCCGGCGGCAACTGGCCAACATGCGGTGGCAGCCTCCCCGCCGCCACCAGCCTCTGCCGGCACCGCATCATCCAGGCCTGTGGCGACCTCGTCGAAAGTGCAAAGGCTGGGAAGTCCCGCAGCAATCCACCAGCGCCGCGCATTGCAGTCGATTCTCACACCAGCCACGCTCTCCACCCTGGATGATGCGGGAGCGGCCGGGTCGGGGCGACGACACACCGAGACAAGCCCGTCCGACTCGTCACGCAGGAGCGCCTCGATCGACACACCGTCGATCGGTCCCGAAAGGGCAAAGCGGCGCGCACAGTTCAGGCGCGCCTCGGTGGACAGTGAGGCAAGCATTGGCGCTTGCTGAGCGCTGAGCTCGGGGCTGAGGAAGTGGTTGGTATGGACAACGACTCCCTGCTCCGGGGCGAGCGCTGCCACCCCTGCGGGCGCGAGCTCGAAGGAGGCCACAACGCCCTGCGCATCGGCAGCCGGTATGTTGGAGGCTGCCGCGAATCCAGGACTTTGCGCGAGGGCCAGGAGACGCTCGCGAAGTGCATCCACCCCTACAAGCGACAGTGCATGACGCAGCATCAGGTGCACCGGAACCCCGATGCGGGAGCCATCGCCAACCGAGCGAAGAATGTTGAGGCCCACAGCCAGGCCGTGGCGGTTGAGCCCGATCTTGGCGAGCATGCCCGCCTCGGTGAGCGTGGCAAAGGGCAGCCCCGCCTGATCCCGACCAAGGAGAACAACCAGCGCGGCACGTTGGCGGCCGATCCAGTCCCAGTTCTGCGCGAGCCAGGTGTGGCTGTCCGACGACACCGAGGAACTTACCGCGATCGCAGTGCATTCGCCCCAGTCCTGCACCCCCCAATCAGGAATGCCAGAGGCTGCGTTCCGTGCGATTGCGCCCGGCGCATCCTCGCTCACCGCATTCAGAAAGCTCGAGGGAAGGATCTCTGTCCGGCAGTTGAGTGCGAGCACATCACCGCTGCTGAGGCCGGCGCCGCTGGCAATTCCCTCGATCTCTTCGAGCAATGCGCAATCCACCGTCGCGATCGCGTCCCGGTAGGCAAGCGCGCGCCGGACCGCCTCGCGCCAGTCGACGCCGCAATCGGCAAAGAGGCGCGCGTAGGTGTGCAGCGAGTGCACGATCCGCTCGCGCGCGCGATTGCCATACACCCTTCCCTGCTCCCCCGGCGTGCTGGCATGGCGAGCATCAATCACAGGAAACATCGCTTGCTCCCTTACTGGTGTGCGTGGCCGGCGCGGCGTGCACCCCGCCCCAACGCCGCCTCATCGCCTCGTTATCTCATCGCCTCATTGCCGCCTCATCGCCGCATCGCATCGTTGCATCACCGCCTCATCGCCGCCTCATTGCGGTGATGTGTCTTGCCAGCATGGGCAATGCGAGGACGCAGCCGATCAGCGTGGGCACAAGTCCCGGTGCGATCATGAGCAGTGCTCCAGCGCAGCAAAACACTTGCTCGGTGCGTGTCATCTCCACAAGCCAGAACCTCGACAGCGATGCAGCCAGCAGCGTGATGCCAAGAATGCAGCCCACAAAGGTGATGGAAAAATCATACAAGGTGAAGCCCTTGGCCACGATCAGCAGACTGGGCGAGAACACAAACACGAAGGGCACCAGAACCTTGGCCATTCCAAGTCGAAAGGCGGTGTTTCCAGTCTTGAAAGGGTCACTTCCCGCCATCCCGGCGGCTGCGTAAGCCGCGAGGGCCACCGGCGGCGTGATGTCGGCCAGGACCCCGTAGTAGAAGACAAAGAAGTGCGCCACCAGCGGCTCCACACCGAGCAGCGTGAGGGTGGGCGCGGCTACCGTCACCATGATGATGTAGTTGGCTGTGGTGGGGATTCCGCAGCCGAGCAAGATACACACCACGCCCGTCATGATCAGCGCCATGAGCAGCGTGAGTGTTTTCGGATCGGCGAGTGTGGGCGGAATGAGCATGCCCACCCCACCCGCCACCGCCTGTGCTGCGCCCGTGATGATGGTGCTCAGCTTGAACCCCACGCCGGTGAGCGTGACCACACCGATCACGATGCCCACGGTGGCGGCGGCGGCCCCCACCGCGAGTGCGTATTTTGCGCCGGTCCCAAGGCTCTCCACCAGCACCTGGAGCCCGATGCGCCCTTCCACCTTGAGCGCCTTGAGCAGGACGGGCGTGGCCGCCGCACCCGCAGCGAAAACGGCAAGCCTGAGCTCCTGGCTCGGCAAGCCGCCAAACACAACCACAAGCAGCAGCACGTGCAGGCCCGCAAGAAGCCCCCAGTGCCGCGCCGTGTTGCCACTCGCCCGGGTCGTGAGCCCAACGATGGCGCAGGACGTAATGCCAGTGAAGGCGGCAAGATAAGGTGTACGACCCGACACCAGAATGAAGATCAGCAGCACCAGCGGAAGCAGCGTTGGCCAGCGCTGTGCCAGTGACTGGCGCAGCTTTGGCATCTCCTCTTCGTTGAGGCCACGCAGCCCAAAGCGCTTGGCTTCAAAATGCACCTGCATGAACACGCCAAAAAAGTGCATGAACGCCGGAATCGCAGCGGCCACGATGATGGTCTGGTAAGGAACCGACAGAAACTCGATCATCAGGAAAGCCGCTGCCCCCAGCACTGGGGGCGTGATCTGGCCGCCAGTGGAGGCAGCCGCCTCCACCCCTCCCGCGAACTCGCGCCGGTAGCCCACGCGGATCATGGCCGGAATCGTGAGTGACCCCACGGTGACTGCATTGGCCACCGAGGATCCCGAAAGCATGCCGAACATCGCCGAGCCGAAGACGCTGACTTTGGCCGGCCCGCCGGCGTAGCGCCCTGCGACCGCCGAGGCCACGTCCAGAAAGAGCTGGCCAAGCCCGATACGCGTGGCGAGTACGCCGAAAAGCACGAAGTGAAAGACGTAGGTGGCCACCACGCCCACCGCCACACCGTAGATGCCCTGACTGGTGAGGTATTGGTGGCTGATGAGTTGGCTCCAACCCGAGCCTGCGTGCTTGAGCAGACCCGGAAAGTGGGGGCCCGCCAGCGCATAGCCGATGAAGACGATGGCAATCACAGGCAAGGGCCAACCCATGCTGCGCCGCGTGGCCTCCAGCAGTGCCAGCATCAGCACGGAACCCATGGCCACGTCCAGGGGCAGCGGGTTACCCACCCTGAACATCAGATCATGGAAGACCCATGGGATGTAGAGCACCGAGGCGGCGGCTGCGAGCGCCAGGACCCAGTCGAACCAGGGAACGCCACCCGGGTTCCACCAGCGCAGGGCTGGGGTGCGGTCAAGCAACAACGACCGGTGGGGAAATACAATGAAAATCAGGCCCAGCACGAAGGCGAGGTGAACCCCGCGGTGGGTAATCTCCTGAAGCAGCCCGAATCCAGCGGTGTAGTAATGGAAGAGCGAAAGCGCAATGAGCAACCCTGCCACCAGCGTGGTGGCAGACACGGCCAGCGGGCGAAACCGCATCTCGGGGTCGAAGCGCTGCTCCAACTCCTCGAGTTGCTTGCTATCGGGCAGGACCGATGGGGGCAGGACCGACGGGGCCATGGCGGGCTGTGGAGCAAGTGGGGATCCGCTCGACCGCCGGTGGCCAGAAGGCGGTAACAGACCCTGCCCGGACGAGCCCCGCTTGCAGCGGCCCTTACTTGAGCACGCCTACCTCACGGTAGAAGCGCGCTGCGCCAGGGTGAAAGGGGATACCGGCTCCTTGCACCGCATTTTCCTTGGTGATGAACTTGCCCTTGGCGTGACCCGCGCCCATGGCCTTCTGTCCTTCGGCAGAGTAGAGGGACTTCACGATCTCGTAAACGAGATTGCCGTCCACCTTTTCGCTGGTCACCCACTGAGCACCAACGGCCAGCGTCCTGGTGGCGCCCACGCCCTTGTAAGTATCGGCCGGGATCGTATCACCCGCGAAAAAACTGGAAGCCTTGCGGATGGCCTCCACCTGTGGTCCGTCGATGGCCACCAACTCGATTCCAGTCCCGGAGGATGCCAGTTCGGAAATCGCGCCTGCGGGCCAACCTCCTGTGAAAAAGAAAGCATCGAGCGAGCCGTCCTTGAGTTTGTCACCAGCCTGGTTGGGTTTGATGTACTCGGGCTTGAGGTCTGAATCCTTCAAACCATAGGCGGCCAGGATGCTGCGCGCGTTGATCAGGGTACCCGAGCCGGGTTCGTCCAATGCCACGCGCTTGCCCTTGAGATCGGCCACGGTTCTGATGCCTGTGCCCTTGCGCGCAACGATATGGACGCTCTCGGGGTAGAGGTTGGCAATCAGACGCAGCCCCGCTACCGCTGGCCTGCCCTCCCACACACCTGTGCCGGTGAAGGCCCAGGTTGCCACATCGGCCTGTGAGAAGCCCGACTCCAACTGGCCGGCGGCCACAGCGTTGACATTGGCCACCGATCCGGCGCTCGACTGCGCCGTGGAAGCGATCTTGCCCGGCTGGCTCACCGCATTCGCGATCATGCCCCCCACTGGAAAGTAGGTGCCGGCAGTACCGCCCGTGCCAATACGGAAGAACTGCTGAGCATGCGTAGCAGTGGTTGCAAAACCGAGCACCGCTGCAGCGATCGCCATCCGAAGAAAAGAGGTGAAGTTCACGGCCTTTGGCTCCTGAATCAACGAAAAACCCGAGTTTGCACCAGTCCGAGAAGTTGCGCTACCCAGGGCGCGACGAGGCCGGACGCAGGCCCGCGCAACGTTCCAGGTGCCATGGCGCCTGGCGCATCCATGGGCCATCGGCGAGGCGCAACCGCCACCGCGCAGTCCGGGCTCAGGTCGCTCCCTGCACACCGCGCAGCGATGCAAAGCTCTGAAAGAGCATGGTCGCGCCCAGCACCCACATGGTGGTGCCGATGATGCGATCCAGCAACCGCCAGGCGCGAGGCTTTGCAAACCACGGGGCCATGAGCCGGGCTCCAAAGCCGAGTGCGGCGAACCAGATCACACTCGCGGTGGCTGCGCCGGCCACGAACCAGGCCTGAAGCTGTGCCGGCTGCTGGGATCCCACGCTTCCCACCAGCATGACGGTATCAAGATACACATGCGGATTGAGGAAAGTGAATCCGGCGGCCTGAAGCAGGATCGCACCGCGCCGCAACGGCTTGCCGGTGGAGACTTCCTGGGCGCTGGGGGAGACTCCCCGCTCAACGCCGCACACCACCTCCTCCTCGCCGGACGGAACTGCCTGCATACTACCTGGAGACTGCGAGCGCCGCAGCGCCCTCCAGCCGTATGCGAAGAGGAAAAGGGCTCCAGCCAACCCGAGCATCCACCCAAGCCACGGGATGGTTCCGATGGCCTTTGCCATCCCGTAGACGCCCGCTGTCATGAGTGCGGCATCGGCGGTGCTGCACAGGATCACCACGGCGAGCACATGCTCGCCCCGGATGCCCTGGCGGAGCACAAAGGCGTTCTGCGCCCCGATCGCCACGATCAGGCCAAAGCCGAGCGCAAGGCCTTGCAGGTAGGCAACCCCGATCAAGATGCGCTGGAATCCCTCGACGAGAATTGAGTGTGGGTTGACGCCACCCTATGATGGCGCAAACGGGGAGTCTCCATGGCAAAGGCAGTCGGGTTCCATCCCTCGCTGGCGATTGTGCAGAACGCGGCGGTGCCGAGGGTGAAGGTGGCCGTGAGCGATATCGACGGGATCTTGCGCGGCAAGTATCTGCATCGCGACAAGTTCCTCAGCGCCGCCGAGCCGCATCCGCAGGGTGGATTCGGGTTTTGCGACGTCGTCTTCGGCTGGGACGCGCATGACCAGTGCTACGACAACACAAAGCTCACGGGCTGGCAGCATGGCTTTCCAGACGCACTTGTACGGCTCGACCTCGACACCGCCCGCACTGTCCCCTGGGACTGCAAGGTGCCCTTCTTTCTGGGCGAGTTTGTCAACGCCGATGGAAGCCCCTACCCGGTCTGTCCGCGTCAGACGCTCAGGCGGGTGCTGCAGCGTGCCGAGAAACTGGGCGTCGTGCCAATGGCCGGTATGGAGTTCGAGTGGTTCAATTTCGCGGAAACTCCTCAGAGCTGGGCTGCACGAAAGGGCCTCAACCCCGAGCCGATCACGCCGGGGATGTTCGGCTACTCGCTCTTGCGCATGGCTGACCAGCGGGAGTTCTTCCACGCCCTGTTGGACGAGTTGCTCGCATTTGGCATACCGATCGAGGGCTTGCATACCGAGACCGGGCCCGGGGTTTACGAGGCCGCAATCGCCTTCAGCAGCGCGCTCGAACAGGCCGACCGGGCGATCCTCTTCAAGAGCGCCGTACGCGAGATCGCCAAGCGCTTCAAGGTGATGCCGAGTTTCATGGCCAAGTGGAGTCAACAGTATCCGGGTTGCAGCGGTCACATCCACCAGAGCCTGTCGGACGGCAAGCGCAACCTGTTCTTCGATCGGCGCAGCCCGCGCGCAATGAGCCCGATTTTCGAGAGCTACCTCGCGGGCCAACTCGGACACCTCATGGAATTTGCGCCGATGTTCTGGCCCACAGTAAACAGCTACAAGCGCCTTGTGGACGGGTTCTGGGCCCCGGTCAAGCCCACCTGGGGCCTCGACAACCGCACCGCGAGCTTTCGCGTGATCGCCGCCAACCCGAAGAGCACACGGCTCGAGACGCGTTGCCCGGGATCGGACGTGAACCCCTATCTGGCGATGGCTGCGGTAATTGCTGCCGGGCTTCACGGCGTGGAACAAGGCCTCAAGCTGACAACCCTCCCGATCACCGGTACCAATGCGGGCGCAGAGAACGTGCCGCGTGCACCGCGCTCGCTGATCGAGACCACGCACGTCTTTCGCAACTCCGCCCTTGCGCGCGGCTGGTTCGGCGATACCTTCGTTGAACACTTTGCCGCCACCCGCGAATGGGAGTGGCGCCAGTGGCAGGATGCGGTAACCGACTGGGAGCGCCAGCGCTATCTCGAGATCATCTGAGACCAGCGGTACTGGCGGTCCAGCCACTTCCCCCCGGTCAACACCTCCCCAACTCCCCCCGATCGACACCTCCCCAGCTCCGCCCGATCGACACCTTGCCGGTTCACCCGATCAACACCTCCCCAGCTCCCCCCGATCGACACCTCGCCAGCCCCACTCCATGGACATTCCCACCCTCCACCATTTTTCCTTTCCAACCGCGATCCGCTTCGGCGCCGGTGCCCGCTGGCAAGTGGCCGGGCACCTCGCACAGCAGGGCCTGAAGCGGCCGCTCGTCGTGACCGATCGCGGGCTTTCAGCCTTGCCGATGCTCGCCGAATTCACGGCGCACCTCCAAACCCTCGATGTTGCGGTCTTCGACGGCGTTTTCGGCAACCCAAGCTGCGCCCAGGTAATGGACGGTGCGGCTGCCTTCAAGGCGCACGGTGCCGACTGTGTGATCGGCTTTGGCGGCGGTGCCGCGCTCGATGTGGCCAAGGTGGTTGGGGTGGCCGCCACGCACGAGGGCGACATCCTCGAGTATGTCTGGGACCATCCCGGGGTGCGCCCGATCGCAGGTGCCCTGCCCTACTTCGTTGCACTACCCACCACTGCGGGAACTGGCTCGGAGGTAGGCCGCTCCAGCGTGCTCAGCGAAAACCACAGCCGCCTCAAGCGGGTGGTGTTCAGCCCCAGAATCCTGGCTCGCATGGTGTTTGCCGACCCCGAACTCACCGAGAGTCTGCCGCCTGCAATCACCGCAGCCACCGGGATCGACGCGCTCACCCACAACATCGAGAGCTACCTGTCTCGGGCCTACCACCCGCTGTGCGATGGAATTGCGCTCGAGGGTGCCCGCATCGCCGCGGGAGCGCTTGAAATCGCGGTGAAAGACGGCGGCAATGCCAGGGCGCGAAGCGACATGATGATGGCGTCGATGATGGGCGCGATTGCATTCCAGAAAGACCTTGGTGCAGTACATGCCTGCGCCCACGCGCTTGGCGCGGTGTGCAACCTGCACCATGGCCTTGCCAACGCCCTGATGATCGACACGGTGCTGGCATGGAACTTCGAGGCGGTGCCAGGCAGGTTCCACGAACTGGCGCGGGTGTGCCAGGTGGAGGGGGGCGGCGCAGCGTTTGCACCGTGGCTCAAGGCACTGAAGCAACGCATCGGCATCCCCGGAACGCTTGCTGCACACGGCGTGACAGCCGATCGCATTGCGCAGCTCGCGCAGGTTGCGCAGGCAGACATCTGTCACCTGACCAACCCGCGGCCCTGCTCGGCAACCGACTTCGAGCAACTCTTCCGATCGGCGCTTTGACGCAAACACGGGGGAACGATGAACACGCTTTCGGTTATGAACCCGGCAAACGGCGAAATCCTGCGCGTGCTGCCCGCCACCACGCCCGACCGGGTGGCCTTCCGAGCACAGGCTGCGCGTGCTGCACAACCCGGCTGGGCTGCGCTTGCGCTCACCCAGCGCATGGGGTGCATTGCACGCTTTCGCGAAGGAGTGGTGCGCGATCAGGAGTTGCTCGCACGCGTGATGACGCAGGAAACCGGCAAGCCAATCCGGATGTCACGTAACGAACTCGGCAGCCTGCTCGGCCGGATCGACTTCTTTCTCGCGCAAGTGGAGGCCACGACGGCCACCGAAACCGTGTTCGACGCGGACGGCATGATCGAGCAGATCAGTCACCCGCCTCTCGGTGTGGTGGTCAACATCTCGGCATGGAACTACCCATGGTTCGTGGGCTGCAATGTGGTCGTGCCAGCGCTGCTGACCGGCAACGCGGTGCTCTACAAACCCAGCGAGTACTCCACGCTGACGGGCCTGGAGCTTACGCGGCTGTTGCACGAGGCAGGCGTGCCGCAGGACGTGATGGCGTGTGTCGTTGGGGGAAGCGGGACCGGTGCGGCGCTTCTTGCGCAGCCTGTCGATGGCGTCTTCTTCACCGGCTCGCATGCCACCGGCAAGCACATCGCGCAACAACTGGCGGGGCGGATGCTCCGGCTGCAACTCGAACTCGGCGGCAAGGACCCGAGCTACGTGTGTGACGACGCAGACCTGCAGGCGGCTGTTGCATCACTTTCCGACGGCGCGATGTACAACACTGGTCAGAGTTGCTGTGCGGTGGAGAGGATCTATGTGCACGCACGGATTCACGATGCCTTCGTTGACCGTTTCGTTGAGTGCGTTGGGAGTTTCAGGCGCGGCGATCCCCTGGCCGAAGACACCTACATCGGCGCGATCACCCGCCCACAGCAACTCGCCACGCTCGAGGCGCAGGTGGCTGACGCAAGAACCAAGGGGGCAAAACTCCTGCTCGGTGGCGGGCGCGGTGCCGGCCCTGGCAACTGGTTCGAGCCCACCGTGCTCAGCGAGGTGAACCACACCATGGAATTGATGCGCGAGGAAAGCTTTGGGCCGGTCATCGGCATCCAGAGGGTGGCGAGCGACGACGAGGCGGTGCGCCTGATGAACGACACACGCTACGGGCTGACAGCCGGTGTGTACACCTGCGATGCGGAGCGTGCGCGGCGGATTCTCGCGCAGGTCAAGGCTGGCAGCGTTTACTGGAATTGCTGCGATCGGGTGAGTCCGCGATTGCCCTGGGGTGGCGTGGACGACTCGGGGGTTGGTCTCACGCTGTCGACCTACGGCATTGCAACCTTCACGCGTCCGAGGGCCTGGCACCTCCGTGCGCCAGAGCCCATCACCCGGAGTTGAGTGCCCGATCGAACCTCCCGTGGGGTACTCAGCCACGCACGAGCGCCCTCTGGGCGACGACCGAGACAAGGGTGAAGGCCATCATCAGAAGCGCGACTGCCGTTGCATCGTTGTGGTGCACCCAGCCCACGCTGTAGGCACCGACGGCTCCAAGGACCTGCTGCATCAGTCCGATCACCCCGGCGGCGGTCCCCGCGATTGCGGGAACCGCGCCAAGCGCTCCGGAGAGTGCAGGCGGCACCAGAAGGCCATGGCCCAGTCCGAGAAGGATGAGCGGCAAGGCAAAGGCCAGTGGCGCGTGCCAACCTGCCCACGCGAGGGTGAGCATCAGCACCGGGCACGATAGCGTGAGCACCTGCCCCACTGCTATCGCGCTGCGTGCGCTCAGCCGACCCACCAGACGGCTGCTCAGAAAGTTGCCAGTGATGAACGAGAGCGGCCCGAACATGATGTAGAACCCCACGCCTTCAGGGCCCACGCCGTAGGCGCCGAGCACGAGTGGGGCCCCGCTCAACATCACGTAGAAGCACGCCGTGGTGCAGGCGAGAATGACCAGGCCGGCAACGAAGCGACGGTTGCCGAGCAGTTCGCGGAACGCGATGACGGGTGACGTCGAGGTCGCTGCGGGCAGGGGCGCTCTGGCGACGGCAGCAGCGCGCGGTACCCCACGGTAGGCGGCAACAAGGAGAGCAAGGCAGAGCACCGTCATGAGCACAAAGTTGCTTTGCCAGCCCAGGTGCACATGCAGGTAGCCGCCAACGATGGATGCGGTTGGCGGGCAAACACCCATCGTCATGCCCACATACGCCATCATCCGGGTGCGATCGTGGCCCCTGAAGTGGTCGTGGATCATGGATCGACCCACCACGATTCCGGCTGCGCCTCCAGCGCCCTGCAGCAAGCGCGCCACGCTGAGCGCTGCGAGACTCGAAGCGAGACACGCCAGCAGTGAGGCCCCTAGCGCCAGAAGGAGACCGGCAAGCAGGATGGGGCGTCGCCCGTAGCGATCCGAGAGCGGCCCGTACACCAGTTGCAAAACGCCGTAGGCCGCCACATAGGCGCTGAAGGTGAGCTGCACCGCTGCAGGCTCGGCGGCAAAGAGGCTGCCCCAGTCCTGCATCGAAGGCAGGCAAAGGGTCATCATCACCATGCCGAGGGCGATCTGCGCCAGGAGGTTGGCGATCAGCCGGGCCTGCGGCTGCGCCGGCTCAGCGCGGGTGGCGGAAGGGGGCTGCTTCACTACGCCAGGTGGATCCTCTGCGGGTTTTGATGCGGTACGCCGCGCACGGCAAAGCTCTGGAGCGCAATTCTGATGGATCGAGGTCCACTGCGCGCCTCGGACGTGCTACACAGTGGGCGTATCCTCCTCGAAGGGGCGGCGTCTGCATCGCAACGCGACCCGCGCATCCGCAGCGCTTGTCCATTTATTGCCGTTGGGTGCCGTTGGGTGCCGCTGGGTGCCGCTAGGTGCCGCTAGGTTCCGTTGGGTGCCGTTGGGTGCCGTGAGGACTCTGCGGCCCAGGGCCGCGCAACCTGACCGAAGGAGCCCGCGTGACCCTGTTGATCGACCATGTTGTCATCCCTGTGGCCGACCTCGACCGTGCGCTCGCCGACGATGCTGCCCTCGGCTTCAACGTTCAGCCCGGTGGCGTGCACACCCACGGCGCCACGATCCGGCTCGGCGCAGGCTGAGGCTCACAACCAACCTGGAGGCGCACTACCATGATTCCCCACGTCAACCTCGACCTTCCCTGGGACCTCTCGGCGCGTGAACGCCGCGCCGCCGACCTCGGCGCCGCAATGGCGCGCGAGTTTGCACCCGCCACGGCCGCCAACGACCGCAGCGGGCGCTTCCCGCTCGACCACTACGCACGCCTTCACGAATGCGGTTACCTGCGCCTCGCGCTGCCGCGTGACTATGGCGGTGATGGTGCCGGACTCCTGGAGATGGTGCTGGCGCAGGAGCAGCTGGCTCAGGGCGATGCGGCTTCCGCAGTGGGGGTAGGCATGCTGCTCAACGTGCTGGGGCGGCTGGCCGAGGAACCCCTATGGCCCGAGCCGGTGTTCGCCGAAGTCTGCCGTGCGATTGCACGCGACGGCGGCCTCGTTAATGCGGTGGTCACCGAACCGGCTCTCGGCAGCATCTCGCGCGGCGGGGTGCCAGCCACAATGGCGCGGCCGGTTGCGGGTGGCTGGCTCGTGAGTGGCCACAAGACTTTCGTAACTGCGGCGCCAGCGCTGCGCTTCCTGCTCGTGGCGGTGCAGTTGCCCCCGAGTGCGACTGCACCGCATGGCGAGGTTGCGCGTGCCATCGTGGAGGCTCCGGCGCGCGGGCTGCGCATCGAGCCGGCCTGGGCCGATGCGCTGGCGCAGCGCAGCGGCGGCAGCGACGAGGCCTTCTTCGACGAGGTCTTTGTGCCGGCGGAGCGTCTGGTTGAGCGTCAGCCGATCGGCGCGCCTCCGGTGCCGGGGGGCGCGCCGGCGACTGCACCCTCGGCAGCACCCTCGGCAGCACCCTCGGCAGCACCCTCGGCCAACGCCTGGTGGCTCACGCTTGTGGCCGTGTATCTCGGTGTGGCGCAAGCGTCGGTGTCTGCAGCCGCCGACTACGCCAACCACCGCGCGCCTGCGGTTTTGGGGCGGCCGATCGCGGAGCAGCCGCATGTGCAGCAGTGGCTCGGCCAAATGCAGGCTCAGGTGCTGGCCGCACGGGCACTTCTCCACGACGTGGCAAGGCGCTGGGAGCGCCGCCCCGCCGAGCGTCCCGCGATGGGACCGGCTATCGCCGCTGCGAAGCAGTTCGTTACCAACTCCGCCTGCAGCGTCACCGAACTTGGGCTGAGGGTGGCCGGTGGCTTCTCGCTCACGCGCACGCTCCCGCTCGAGCGGCATTTCCGCGATGCGCGCGGCGGCCTGTTTCAGCCTCCGCAGGACGACCTGGCACTCGGCATGCTCGGCCGCCACGCGCTGGCCTCCCGAGCGCAGCGCTGAGCGGACGCTCATGCGCTCAACGGCGCTTGCCGGATGCCCAGCCTTTGGCCAAACACACCTCGAGGCCTCCGGCGTCATCCAGAGCTGCCGGATAGGCCTCAGCCATCGGTGCTCACGATCGCGCGCTCGGTGGCAATGTTGCGGAATGTGATGGTGGTCGATCCGAAGAGCTTGGGGAGCGCGGCAGCATCCTGCCCTGGCGGCTCGAACCCAAGACTGCGCAGCCTGTCGATGATCGCCGGCTCCTTCAATGCCGACGCTGCTGCGGTATGGATACGCATCTGAATTGCATCTGGCGTGCCCTTCGGCACAAAAAGCCCCATCCACGTCGTTTGAACGAGACCCGGTGCAATCCTCTGTGCTGCGGTCGGCACGTCCGGAAACGTCGGGGCAAGGTCGGCACTGGTGACGGCAAGGGCAATGAGCTGACCCGCGCGCGCCTGCTGCGCTCCGGCCGAGAAAGTCACCACGCCAGCATCGATCACCCCGCCGAAAAGATCCTGCAAAAGCGGTCTGCCTCCCCTGTAGGGCACATGATTCACCCGCGAATCGCCAGCGGCGCGCAGCAGCAATTCGCCGGTGAGGTGCTGCGAGCGTGCCGGTGCGCCCTGCTCCGCCGCCGATGTTCTCAATGATCAGGTTCTGACCGAGGAATTCGCCCAGTTTCAGCTGGATCAGCCTTCCGATCACATCGACACCACCCCGGGGTGGCCACAGCACGACCAGCCTGATGGGCCTTGCAGGGTAGCTCGCCTGCGCGCGACAGACCGGGGAGGCGACCAGCGGCAATGCGGCAAGGACTGAAGTAAAACGTCTTCGGGAAATGTTCGTGTACATCGGCGGCACTCCTGTCCATGCGGGCGTTCATTCCTGCGCACCACCATCGAGGGCGACAGGCCGCGTTGAACCGCAACTGCCATATCCGCCCTCCGCACTTGCTCAGCGGAAATATCGCAGTAGCCGGAAGACCCCCTGGAGGTAGGATCCTGGGGAGGTCTGTGTTGAGCAACCCAACCACAGGG
>Ga0169931_10004009_pt1 | contig 23094 bp, 29 predicted proteins | sample Kivu_15m_20L_FD_129675 | JGI IMG/M metagenome (GOLD analysis project Ga0169931, IMG submission 129675) | Freshwater microbial communities from Lake Kivu, Western Province, Rwanda to study Microbial Dark Matter (Phase II) - Kivu_15m_20L... | ecosystem: Environmental > Aquatic > Freshwater > Lake...
ACATAAGGGGAAAGGGACAAAATCTTCCTGACTGGCGTTAAGCCAAAGGCTACAAGCATGTGCACCTTTCCCCGCCACCAATGCTAAGCTATCACATTAGTGGCTTATTCTTAACGTACAAGGCTAGAAGACTCATCGAGTTTCCTTTTATTATCCTCGCTTCTTACACCATTCGTCAGTCTTGAATATCAGCTTGTAGCATCCAAGAATTTTGTGGAATAAAATACTCCTCTTCTGCTTGATTTTTAGCTAGCTCTAATGAATCTTGTAAATGATCTGCAATACAGTTACCTTTTTCATCATAAATATATAGATAAAAACCTATACCAAGATTTTCCTCTATTCTAGCCTTTAATTCTCCTTTTTCCATGTATTGCATTTTCATTTTAAATCTCCTTCAAAATAGATTCTGTGTTGACTTGTTGCATCTTTCCATTTACCAGAGATATCTTTCTCCTCAATGTGAACATGTTGTTTATCTCCATGAGAATATTTATAGTCAAAACGTACTTTTCTATTACCATCATTCGATAGAAAGATTTTATCTCCCTGATTATTAGTCATAATTTTATAATCTTTACCAAGATATTCTTGAACAGTTCTATTGGCTTGAGAAACTTTTTCATTGTTTATCTTTATCTGATTAACCTCTATTTTCTGGTCTTTAACCTTTTCAACCTTTTTCTTTTCCTCTACTTTTTTGACAGGCTGCTGTCCTTTAGGCTCTATCTTTGCTTGCTGTGGTTTTCCTTTACCTAAAATTCTATTCCACCCCAGCTTACCGCCACCTGCACCGCATCCAGCCATCTTGTCTTCAAGATTGAACATGTCATGAGGTTTCATAGGATCAATATCAAAGGGTAATTTTTTACCAACCTGTTTTACTAGCCCCGTCCAATCCGTTTCTGCCCAATCCTGCACCACTTGATCGTCAAAGGGCTCTTTCGCCTTCTGCATCTCATTGAGATTGTAGCGTATGACCGAAGGCAACATATAATCGGTCACATAGTTTATGCCTTTAACTTTACTGACGTTTTCAAGAGACTCAGAGTTTGTTCTTTTCAGATGCTGGCTTGTCATGTAGCGAATCAGCGACACTGCTTCTGCTTTGTCCCATTCGTCACCAGTGCTACAGTCCTGCATGATCTCCTGAAGGGCATGGTTGATGACGTAAACCGTGCTTTCGACAATGTGTTGATGAGAGTCGGGAATGTTGCTTGGACACACATAGTTATATTTTGCCCAGTTGCTGGTGGCGATGGCTGCTGAGGACAACGTCACCCCAGAAGGAAAAAAAGACGCGACTGTCGTGCGGTCTTTGCTAAAAGAGGGATACACAAGGGGAGAGTCAGGAAAGGCAAAGCTTATCGTATTTTGACTGTTCTGCACAATCTTAACATGGCTTGTTTCTTCCTGCTTGATGGGAATATCCGTGATCCATGTGGAATACGACCACGCAGAGATCATCGAATCTTGGGTACCACCTGTTCTCAGAGGTCTGACCCAGACAGAATCATAATCGTTGAAGTCGAAATGAAGGGCTGTAAAAAGGTAACCCCATTTTCCTGAAGGCATGGCTTCAGAACAAGCATTTCCTACCACGACATTTCCTTTAAACGCAACAACCTGAACGCGACAGACATCAGGCGTATCCGTTTTCAGATGAGAGTAAAGACACACAGTTTTTCCCTGACAGGCTTCAAGTTCTACGGGAGAAAGAGGAAACTCAACGTTATAGCGATTGCCTTTATAAATAGACCCATCTGCTGTCTGTTGAAAAGGCTTTTTAAGCTCAGAAAAACCTCTGCCTTGTCTCATAAACTTTTGAGAGAGAGATTGGACAAGGGCGGTGTGTTTTTCCTGATTGAGTTTTTTAAGCTGCTCTTCCTCTATCTTCTGTTTTTTCTTGAATTTTTCCAATTCTTCAGCATATTGCTTTTTCAATCCTTCATAGGTGCGTGAAACAGCTTCACGAGACACTTGATCGACGGACTTGCCTCTACATCTTCCATCTTTGTCAAGCACTCTATAATAGTCTGTGGGATTGATCATGCGAAAGGAGTCTGTTTTTTTCACCATAGGATCGATTCGTAATCCTATATTGCGGACAATCTCATCCAGTGTCTTTTGAGGGATGTCTCCTCCCTGATAGGGCGCAAAAGCTTCCATCACAAAATCAAGAATTTTCTGAGAGATATCCCTAAATTGGCGATCATGGTTAAAGTAGAGTTTATTGATCAGGGGCTGTGCTGCTTCACGAACCTCTTTGCCAACAGCCTGATGTATTTTTTTATCATCTGCCTTGAAGATGGGCGCTTTGGAAGACGGAACGCTGACTTTCTTTAACTCAGGTTTTTTATCCTCACGGGGAGGAATATAAAACGGCTTTTGGTTTCCAAAAGGATTGCAGGCTTTTTCACAGTGCTTCTCCCACTCTTTATCAACAGGAGGAACATAAGGCTTATTGAAGACAATAATACCAGTGTTTCCTAATCCATTGCCGTTGTTCCTACAAAACTTGTCGCCAATCGTTCCTTTAGGCCAATCATTGCGACCACCGCAATCCACGCCACCTGGGTATACGGTGATGGTGAGTTCTTTCTTCTTCATCATCCCCCCCAACAGTCCGCCCTTAAACTCCAGCTTGTAGCCGTCTTCGTCTAAAGGACTGAGCCATGCGTTGTGGTTGAGGATAAACAGGGTCAGCTTCTCTGTCTCTAATTCCCACGGAAGATTAATGATATCGTGTTTTTTGAGGATAACAGGCTTTGTGGTAACAGGAACATCACTGCCTTGAGATGAATTCTTCTCAACCTCATCTAAAGCTTCTTCCTGCTTTTCCTTGAGGTAAACCACTGCCTGTCTCTGTTCCGTATCAATTTCCAAGTGGCTGACATCACCTACATTAGACATCCGAGGAATGACATGCAATCGCTGCGGTGTTTGAGAACCCTTAAAATCCAGTTCCAGAATTTGATGAGTGGCAAATGCCAGATTGTTAAAGATTAGAGAGAAAACCAGACTATGAGCAATAAACTTTTTCAGCATCTTTTTGTGCTTTCCTTCAATGCAGAGCCAATCTTAAAACTCTATGATAATATTTATGAATACGGCAAATAATTTTTTTGAAGAATTGAGGATAATTATGTTGATTCGTCCCTGTTTTTTGTTTTCTAATGGCAGAGATGCACAATGATTAAGGTAAAACAAGCATTAACAGGAGTTTCAAATGAATGGGACAAATTTATCAAGCCACCAAGACAGATTGAAAATTGTTTTTAGATTAAAGCTGGAATTATTGCGGGATGTCCTGCTTGGCAGATACAGCGTGAATCCTTCAGATTTTAAAAATCTTATTTCAGACCTGAAAGAGATTCTCAATACTTCCGAGACTTTAGAATATAGGAGGTATCTAAAATGAGCCTGTTTTCCTCCTTGAGACGTGAGCAACGGGAAGCCATTGGACTCTTGCAGATTGGTACTTTCCTTGAATATTTTGATCTCATGCTCTACGTTCACATGGCTGTCCTGCTCAATGATCTTTTCTTCCCTAAAACTGATTCTCATACCGCTGCTCTTCTTTCTGCATTTGCTTTCTGCTCTACATTTGTACTTCGTCCTTTTGGCGCACTTTTGTTTGGATATATAGGAGACAATATAGGAAGAAAGCCGACAGTCATTCTTACCACAATGGTTATGGCATTTTCCTGTATTGTTATGGCAAATCTGCCTACTTATTCACAAATAGGCATCACGGCTGCATGGATTTTATCTCTATGTCGTGTTCTGCAAGGTATTTCCTCTATGGGAGAAATGGTTGGGGCGGAAATTTATGTCACAGAAATAACCAAACCCCCTGAAAGATATTTTAGTGTTTCGTTATTAAATATAGCCGCTGTTCTAGGTTCTACTGTTCCTTTGGCTGTTGCCTCTTTAGTCACAACGCAAGGCTTTAATTGGCGGATTGCCTTTTGGATTGGAGCAGGAATCGCGGTCATTGGGTCTATAGCAAGAAGCCGTCTCAGGGAAACCCCTGACTTTGTGGATATGAAAAGGCGAATGCAAAAAGCCATTGAGGACTCTAGTCGTGATGGATTAGGAAGAGCCGCAGATTTATTGAAAAGTACAAATCCTCTATGGAGAGAGAAGGTCAGCAAAAAAACGGCTTTATCCTATTTTTTAATTTCTTGTGCCTGGCCTGCCTGCTTTTATTTCTCCTTCATGTATTGTGGAAATATTCTAAAAGATACTTTTGGGTTCACAGGAGAGCAAGTCATCCATCAAAACCTTATGGTTTCAATCGTTGATCTTGTGGGAGTGATTATCATTAGCTTTTTGAGCCAAAAAATTCATCCGTTAAAAATTCTAAAAGCTAAAATAATGATTTTTTTTCCATTTATGCTCATTTGTCCTTACCTATTATCCCATCTGAACAATTCTTTTGAATTGCTCTTGATTCAATCTTTTAGCATTTTTTTCTCACTGACGGCTATTCCAGCAGGTGCGGTTTTTCTGATTCGTTTCCCTATCTTTAAACGTTTTACTGCCTACAGTCTTTTATATGCTTTCTCACGCACCTTAATGTATATTGTTACGTCTTTTGGTCTGATCTATTTGATTCAACTGTTTGGACACTGGGGATTGCTCTTTATTATGATTCCTGTAGGAATTGGATTTTTCTTAGGCATCAATCATTTTGAGAAACTGGAATATAAGACACGGCACGACAACCCAGAGACAGCCTTACGAAAAACTCTTACATCATCAGCGCGCTAACCTTTTTTGAAGCTTGTCATTTGAGATGCCTTGACGATTCCCTTCTTCTGTTAGCTGTTTGAATATATTTGTTTTCTTCTGAAAATCGCCCACATGAGAAGACGCAGCATATCGGCTCGACCAGTATTTATAAGCAGTGATCAGGTCTTCGATTCTCTGCACCATCAGACTCACTCACTCGCTGTTGGTTCAGCATTGAGAATCTTTATCTCTTTAGCGTGTTGCTTGCCTGCATGATGTTTTCTAGGGCTGGCGTAGGTTTGGTATTCTACTTCTTGTCCTTGTTCCAACGATTGAAACCCTGATTTTTGAACATCAAGCAGGTGAATAAACACGTCCGCTTGAGATTCATCAGAGGGACGGATAAAGCCGTAGCCCTTCTTCATATCAAACCATTTTACTTTACCTTGTGGCATTCTTCCTTGTCCTCATTCGGGGTAAAATTCATCATCCATAATCTGATCGAAGGTGTAGGGGCATTCAGTTGGAAAATTTTCCTTATATATTCCAGTTTCTTCAACAGCATCTGCCAATGCACGGACATAAACTTCTTTAATATGTTCATGTAGAGTAGGTCTTAAGCTTGGGTTATCTTTGATCACGTCTGCAAGTTCTATCCTTTGATTTCTGATGCTGTTTTTCCAGCTTCTGCACTGTAGATCAGGCTGGTATTTCCATTTAAGAAGGTGTTTTAAAAGCTGTTTCATTCTGGAACGAATTTCACGTTTTTCGGAAGCACCCATACTTTCAAGCTCCTCTGCTAAGTGTTCAATATCTAACTCATTCCATTTGTGCTGACGCAACAGGTTAGCTTCAGTCATTGCCCATCCGTAAAAATCTTCATCGTATTTAGGATACATGGTGTTGATCTCCTTTCTGCTTCCTGCATGTTTTTTAATTGATGTGAGTGTATCAAGCAACCCATTGAAGGTCTTGGTGTGTTTCCTGCGGTGGATCCATTTTCTTAATAACCCTGTAGATGGTCATATGGGAAACGGCGTATTTAGTGGCAAGCTGGTTGAGAGAGAAGCTCTCATCCTTGTTCAGCCTGACGATCTCTTGCCGTTGCTGCTCGTTCAAGACATGTTTGCGCCCGAACGCTACGCCCTTGTCACGGGCTTTCCTGATGCCGTCCATTTGCCTTGCTTTGCGGATGTCATGCTCAAATTCTGCAAACGACCCGATAATGTTAAACATCAGTCGCCCTTCTGATGTGGTGGTGTCTATAGACTGGTCGAGGACTTTAAGCTCTGCCTGCTTCTTCTGAAGGCGTTTAGAGAGGGTTAAAAGATCTTGCATAGAACGTGCCAATCTATCCAGCTTGGTCACGATCAGCACATCCCCCTCTCGGATGGTTCTTAACGCATTGTCTAATTCAGTTCTCTTTTGGGAGAGGGCAGATATTTTCTCTTCAAAGATTTCAGAGCATCCTTCCTCTTTCAGTTTTTGCCGTTGAACTTCCAATGATTGTCCATAACTACTGACTCTGGCGTATCCGATTTTCATGACCTGTTTCCTTTCTTTGTTGGTCGGTATTTGACCTGTGTTCATCCTTAACAAAATTCCTAAACTTTGTGTAATAGTCATTATGTTATGACTTTTGTTATATGTCAAGGGGGGTTAACACTTTGTATACTTTGTGATAGTTGAGAAGAATTGAGAAGATTTATAAAGAGAGATGGAGAGTTAAGGTGTCATAATAGAGTTTGTAACCTAAAATAAAAAAAGACTGGAGAAATATCCTCCAGTCTATTCTTATCATTTAAAGCCTCAAAAAAATAAAATCTACTTTTTATAAATTTCTTTTTTTTCTTTCTTTAATCCAAGTCTCTCATTGACTCTCCTAGATGCAGATTTCATAGCTTCTCTTTTACGATTATCCTGATTCATTACGATATTTTCTTGCTCTTCTTCTATCTTATTTTCCTCTGGAACAATATTTGTAGGAAATTTTCTTCCTTCTTCATCTATCATCATTTCATGATCTTTATTAATTTGTGAAGCTAAAGAAACAGCACAATTCAGAAAAAAAGGAAAAGATAAAGCCGTAAACACCAACAATTTTTTCATAACAATTACCCCTTTCTTTATAGGTTGTTTAATCTTATCATATTTTAATGCGTTTAATAGCAACCTTCTTCAAAGTTATCAGAACCTCCGCTGATAATCCCAAAAACATCTATTTGATTACCACCATTACTTAATCTTACGAGTGATCCTCCACTCATTCCTTTTGCTGTAGGTGCTTCATGTCGAACTATTCCATTATCAAAGGAAGGGCTTGCGTGCAAAACACCATTAAGATCAAAAGCTAAATATGCTCTCGAAGACGTGATCATCAAAGGACTATACCCTCTATTCTCTATTAAATTGAATTGAGGATGAGGGTTAATAGGAAGAAGATTATTATGATGATTCTGATTTTCAAAGGGTAGTAAATCATAGTGATCACATCCTGGGTAGCCTATTCCAAAATATTGATCTCCATTATTAAAATTTAATGCTAAATTGTTTCTTATGGTATTAAAATTTACTGTAATATTTGGGTCATTAAATTGCCTGAGTTGTTGAAGATTTCCAATATTTAACTGAATTCCTAAAGTAACAATATCTTCATTATCAAAATATTGTGGTTTTGTTTCTGTCACGCTGTTATTTGGAAATAAAAATACATTTCCACCCATTCTTCTCCTTGCTGTATATGTATTCACTAGATAAGAATTTATGCTATTTTGAAGATAATTGATTAAATCATCGGAAGTATTAAGAGGATTACCATTGGGAAGAAGCAATGGAAACCCCGTAAGAATATCAAGAGCATCATTTGGAACAAAATAAGCTCCCAAAATATGTTCATCATCGTTTGCTTCAATTACATGGGCGCACGTTATCACACTATTAAGATTGAAAATATTACCAGCCGTTAAATCTACAGGATTATTTAAATTAAGGTTTGAGAACATTCCACTTCCAACATGTCGAACACGTTGTACATAGTTATCATCCTCAATAATATGAAAAATTTTTCCTATTAGAGTATTCAAAACACCTCGTACATTTAAGGGTAACCCTAGATGATTAAAACTACCTCTTACTCCGCGAGGATTCAGAGGATTTATTAGAGGATTTTGAGCATCAAAAAGTTGTTGATCTATTTTTGCTAAAGATAATCTATGACTAAATTTTGATTTATGATCGCTAAAAAAAGAACGTATCATACTAGAGTGTATATTGTTCAGTTTCGCCTTTAAATCCCTTGTTTCATTCATATATTCAGTTTGATCTGGAATATTATTCATACTAATTGGATCAAATATTTGATCCTCAAACTCTTCCGCTCTGGTTTCGAACGTATTCAGCGTTAATATTCTACGCATTGCTTGATAAGATGTTCTCAGTTCTTCTTCAGGACTATTTAAAATAAGCAGATTGTTTCTTGGTGCGTCTAAATGATCTTGATACCTTAAATTGCTTGACTCACAGACATTAGCTGCTGAAAGCAAAACTGCAAAAAATGATATGAGTAAAGATATTGTCTTTTTCATTAATATTTGTCCTTCTAAAAGTTTTAAGCAATTTAAGTTAGATAAAAGATATTTTGAACTCAAGTATCTAAGTAGTATCATGATTATACAAAACTTCAAGGACACGGGAATCTTTGCTATGTCCTTAAGGAAGTTTCTCTACCTTATATTGGCTGCCCTTTCAGATAAAAAAGAGAAAATTTGTAACATAATAGGTTTTATCTTTCCTCAAGAGCAAAGTCATTTAGATCATGCGGTTAAGCTGTGGCTCAATGTAGAAAATTAGTTAATAATTTGATTTTTAAATCAAAGTTTTTATATACAGCAGTCATTAAAAACGTTTTAATAATGAGCTTAACAACACCTGACAACATAGTGACAGGACACAATGATTCTCTCTATTACAGAAGCAGCCAAAAAAGCTAAAGTCTCTCGGTCTCACCTCTATACACTGAAAAATAAGGGGAAAATATCTTTTATAGTAGACGATCTTGGTAAAAATTCTATTGAATTGAGTGAGCTTGCCAGAGTTTTCCCTAAAGTAATTCCAAAAACATCGGCTTTAAAGACGTCTTTCAAAACTTCTGAAAAAACACGTGACGACAAAACGAACGACAAGTTGAGTATCGCTTTACTCACGCATAAAGTGGATGCTCTTCAAGAGAAAGCCAATTTCTTGGAACAACAACTTTCCCTAGAACAAGATCGTAATTCAAGGCTTATTGAAACACTTCAAAATCAAACCAGACATCTTTTACCTATTGCTGAAAATCTGAAAAAACCATTTTGGAAAAAATGGAGAGCTTAATTTAGATATAAAAATTAGGGTCTTATTTTATAAAGCCCTGCTTTCACTTTCTCAATCTTGTCTTCTTTCAAAAGCTTGAGTAATCCATGACGCAACTGATCTTTTGTGATGGTCAAATTCTGGCATATCTCCGAAGAGCTTAATTCCTTGCGGGCGTGCAAAAGGGCATAGATTCTCTCTGATGTTGAGAGATTGGCAGAGGGAGCAGCGGGAACAGAAGTAGAAGCCGACACAGGCTGCTCAAGAAGTTCCTTCAGGTGTAAAACCTTCGCCTTACACTCAAGGAACGCCTGCCAATTCTCGGCACTCGGATAACGGCTATAGGCATTCGTGGCATGATCCCATGCTCCCTGAGCCTTCATGAGCTTTTCTTTCGTGGTTTTTTGGGTCATCTATCTATCATAAAAAAACTAATGGATGTTTTGCCCAATATTCTCAACCATCGCCAAGTGCTGATCCAGCTTTTCCATTGTCTTGTTAATATCCTTAGCTGTTTTCTTCATGCCTTTGAGAAAAGTTTCCTTGTCGACAAAGTAATACAGCAGAGTCATTACCGCAATCGCCGTGACATGAGTGTCAGGATTCAGCAACGCACGCCCCACTTCTTCACGATTGATTTCAACCTGACCGCCCTTTAAAGAAAACTGGATATGCAGAAGCATAGGGTCGTCATCTTGATGAGTCTCATCCTGTAACTCATCTGTCTGTTTTTTAGGCATACGATCAATCCCTTCATCCTAATGGCGATTCTCAACTTATCCCTTAACATATCCACTTCAAATGTGGAAAAATTAACAATCATGAGTCCTAAATAATAGCGGAAAGCTGCGAAATTTTCATATTAGTTATATGATTTTTTAAAAAGCTAAAGGCATTAGAATTCTGCTGTAATCCTTACTAAACAGTGTGTTTTATGTTATTTTGAGTGTAGGTATTCATTCTATTTAGTAAGGTTTTATCGTTCATGAAAAAATCAGTTTTAAAAGTCGTGTCATCTGCCAAAGATTCTTATACCAAAACACGACATAATGCCGTTAGGCATGGCGTCTTATCCAATATTGATGTTCTTCCGTGGGAGGATGCGAATGAGCTACAAAATCTCAAACAAGGATTTCTTAATGATTTTAAACCTCAAGGCGCCTCAGAAACCTATCTCGTTGAAGAACTGACAATCATCGCCTTTCGAAAGAAACGTCTCTACAAAGCTGAAAATGCTTTAATTACGAGAGAGTTAAAGAATATAGGGACGAATTATAATCTCGATAATGTTTATGAATCTGCAAACTTGCTATCTGACAGCATTCATATCAAAGAACGAAAAAATAGGGAAACATCTTCTCTTAAAGAATCTCTGTATCCTGATAGTGAAGAAGACAACAAAAACCTTGCCCACTACCAAAAATACATCGGAATTTGCGAATCCGTCATCAATCAGGAAACCATCAGTTATGAAGAAGCTCTTGAAACATTTCCTCAAGACTTAACAGATCATTGGCAAAATTGCTTGACTAAAAGATGGATTGACAGCGAAGACAAATTACATATCAAGACCATAGAAAGTTTAAAGCGTTTCCTTCAGGAAAATGTTATTGAGAATTTCTCTCAAAGAAAAAATCTTATTGAAGCAAAAGATCACATCAAGCAACAAGCAATTGGCATGGCTTACGTCCCTAATAGTGCAATGGAATCATTGCAAAGATATGAAGTGACCCTTGACAGGTGCTTTGAGAGAAAACTTTCTGTTCTATTAAAATTGCAGGACATCAGAAATAATAAGTCTTTTATTTTTGAAGCCTAAAATCCGTTTCGCAAAAATTCCTCACACACCATTCATCAAATTAAACAGAATCAAGCCGTTTCATGCCTGATTTATACATAGGCTAATTAAAAGATGAAAAAATAATAGAAGGGGGAAATTTTAGAAAAAGAGAACATGACCAGTTACACCAGTAACAATAGGTATATAAGAGAATATCTATATCTATATCTATACTTATCTATATATATTAATAACTTACCACTTATCCTTCTCTTTCATCTTTTGTAACTGATATTTTTTTGTACCAGTAACATATCAGTTACAAATCACTTTTGAGAGCCTTTAGAGTCTTGTTTTTACAGATGAGAAGTAGTTAAGCCTAAAGAAATGTAAGAATGGCAGAAATCTGCGAAAAATCAGAGCAATTAACTGGGAAAAATCTGACCAAAGGAGATTTCAGAAAAAACGTTGAAAATCTGCCAAAAACGCTTCATGCTAACGGAAAGTAACGGAAACAATATCGTGAATGGCTAATCCAAATCCTAAAAATCAATTCACTGAAAATCATAAAAGAAAGAAGTACTGTCTAATAACGTTTAAGAGGTAAATATACCTTGTCAGCTCAGATATTTTTCAGAATGCCTTTGCACATCAGATGTCTCCCTACATGTCTTATTGATGAAAGTATTGTTTGTCTTTAAACATTAGAAGACAGTGATGATTCGGTTGGAGAACAGGAAGTTCTAAGCAAACGATTTTCTTATTGCTAAAAAAACGCCTTTTTCTAGGTAAACTGCGGTGATGAGCGTTGTTAATTGCCTTTTTACAAGGGCATAACAACGAGAAAATGGCAGAAACTCAAGCAATACCTACTATTAATCCTGATTTTTAGCAATGAAAAAGCAATGGATTTTGATGAAATAACAGGGGAATAGCTGCAACAATCTCTCCTTTTTGAACGACGCCTCTGTGTGTCTCGCGTTCAAATATAATCCTCTAGGATAGCTCTGGAAGGCTCATAATCAATAGCCAAAGCCTGTTGGGATACGGGATAGACGAAAATTACCTGAAAATGTTTTTCATGCGTTCTGATGCGATTTTAAGGCTTTCCATGAAATTCCATACAAACAGCCCCTTTCACTCCTGTTATGGGGCGATTTACAGGTAAATAACAGGTGCTTCCCCCTATGGTGTCTGCTGTTATTTATTTTTTACAAGGGGAAACAATGAAGATCAAAATAAAAAATGGCGAATCCTCACCCATCAGCATCATTCACTAAATGATCCTGCCCCCCCTAAAATCGCACAGAGAACAACGTTAATGATCTTGATGGTTATAAGTATATATAATCCTTTTGACCCTTCCACGTTAATCCTCAGCGTCAATGAAGCCTGTTTAACAGACAAATAACAGACACGCCAATCACAAAGCCCATTGAATGGCAAGAAATGCGAATCTGATAAAATCTGATAAAATGGCAGTTTTGACGATAAGAAATGGCGGGATTCTGCGACTAAATCGACAAAAATCGATAAAAACAGCAGTTTTTAAATCCTAAAATCAATAATTTCAAATCCTGATAGCAATTAAGAGATACTGAAAGGAATTCCTCTATCGCACTCTTCCTAACAAAATTCTGGCATCTCTGAGAAGTTCTTTCCTGTATTTCCTCTGAGCCAGATATTCGGCAGAATATTTACCATGCTTGAGAGCATTCCGATTGCCCTTCTGTCCTCCACTTCCCTTAGCTCCCCCATGAATACGGCATCTTTTCTTTCCTTTGACAGCAGGACTTTGACATAGTGTGGCTCTTCGTGTCTTGGCAAGACAGCGAGAGGCAAGATTCATAAGCTCGATACTCATTATTTGCCTTTAGCCCCTATCACTCCCCCCTCCTGCTTTCTTTTTCTTCCCGTGAGATTGAACAGTGCCGATAATCGCCTGCCCGCCTGCATTGACGTGAACATGCTCAACAGTCATCTTCTGTTGTCCCTTGCCTCTATGACGATTCAGAGCTTCCATCTGCATGGTAAAGGTGCGGGAGAGCTTCGTAGCCGCATTGAGATAAGGCTCACATGAATCAAGATATTGAGAACCTTTTGCCCTTTTCAAACAATCCATCGCTGCGTAGTGAATGCCGATCATTTGAATAGCAAGCATCCCCTCAATCTGATCTTGGGGATTAATGCCTTTGATTAAAATTGTAAATTGATCGGTCAATCTTTGTAAGGTGTGGATGTCGCATATGTAACCGGTTTTGGGGTCTTTATAGTTGCCTATTAAGTTTAAAAGTTGATCTCTGGCGATCTCTCCAAACATTTCATTCTCAAAAGGAGACCCTGCTATCTTGCTAAAATAAATACCCGATATACTCTCAGAATTTGGTTCTTCTATTTCTGCTAAAGCGTCTTTTTTCTCATCACTCATGTTTTATATCCTTTCATGGTTTTGCTGTTCTGATTCCTGCTGGAGAAGCGGTACAGGAACGGCTGGGGCGTTGTGTTCCTCTCTCTTCAAAAGCTCTTTTTTATGAAACTTGTAAGCAATCAGCGCGCATGCCTGCCTGCGGGTTTGAAGCGGATGGGGATGCTTCTCTAAAATCTTCATCTGGGATTCGCTTGGCGGAAGGTCGCCCCATCTTTCATCACTAAAGGGAAGAAACTGACCGCCGTATTGACGAAGAAAACGACCGCCTGCCTGTAAGCATTCCTGCTGGGTTCCTAAAAAAGTTTCGTGGATGTCACCAGATTTCATCAGAAGGGAAAAAGATTGAGTGCCAACCTGTGTCATCAGGGCGTACCCCTCCGAACCGCTTGCGATCCATGCCGATTCATCGACCTGGCTAAAAACAAGCGTGCGGTTATGCCGTTCTCTCTCCCGCCGTTTCTGCATTTGAGTGCGCTGTTCTTCTCTCTGCCTGTAAGCTCTCTCAAGAGCAAGTTCCCGCATCTCAATATCTTTAAGCCGCTGAATTCTCTTCTGTTCTTTTCGTGCTTCTCTTTCTACCTTTTCTTTGGCTTTTCTCTCAAAGTCTGCTCCACATGCAGGACAAATAGAGGCAACATTGGGAATGAAAGCCTTACAAGAAGGGCATTTCTTTTTAGGCAGCAGATCGACTTTTGATTCAATGGATCCGTGATGAGAAACACTCAAGCCAAAATCCAGAACAATACAGTCTGTCTTGGGACAATCAGGATAAAGGGTTGGATCAATGGTTCTGAGTCCACGTCCAATCATTTGAATCATGGCAGGCTGGCTGGAATATGCCCGAAGAAGAATAATGCAGCTTGTGGGCGGATAGTCCCAACCTTCCGTGAGAACAGAAACATTGCAGATCACTTGCGTATCACCACGGGTAAAGCTTTCAAGAGCTTGCTGACGGTTCTCTCGGCTGAATGTGCCATCAATATGCACCGCCTTGATTCCTGCTGTATTGAAAGTCTCGACTGTGGAGAGAGAATGCTCAACACGACTGCAAAAGATGACAGTTTTTCGTCCCTGCGCTTTTTCTTGCCAATGCTTGACGATCTCCAATTGGTCAATCTCGGCAATCAGGTCTTCCATCGGACTGTTTTCTTCATCTTCGTATGCCCATAGGCTTTTTTTAATCTTGTCTTGAATATCTGAGGCAATGACAAACGTTTTTGGATAGAGCAAATCGCCTGATGCCACCAGTTCCTCAATGGTGATCTGATCCGCTACATTGGAGAACACTTGAGCCAGTCCGTGTTTATCGGCACGAGTAGGCGTTGCCGTCATGCCGAGAACGTGCAGAGAAGGATTATTGGCTTTGGCTTGATTCAGAATCCGTTCATAGGTCGGAGAGACTGAATGATGAGCTTCGTCAATCACCAGAAGATCAATCCTGGGCATGGATAAAAGCGTTGTTTCCCTTTGCAGGGATTGAACCATTGAGAAAATCACATCCCCCGAAAAGTCCTTGATCCTGCCGTTGACAAGAGAAAGCTTGCGAGAGGAATCAATCCTCTCAAACTTTTCCCTGTTCTGCTCAAGAATTTCATCGGTGTGTTGAAGAACAAGGCACTTTTCTCCCTGCTTCAGATGATCTTTAATGATGGAGGACAGCATAATGGTCTTGCCTGCACCTGTGGGAGCCACGCACAGCGTGTTTCCATGCTCCATCAGAGCAGCCTTGGCTTTGTCCGTCATTTCCTGCTGACGAGGGCGAAGCGTTAGCATCACACAACCTCCATGACTGGATTATGTTCAGAGAGGTTTCTCTTGTTTTTCTCAAACACATAAACGCCGTTATTGAGATCAAGGCACTGGATGATTTTGTCATTATGGCACAGGATATATTTCACTTTCTGGGATGCCATAAAGCAAACGATGTCCTGCTCCCGCCAACCATCCGACCAGAGTGTTCTCACGTCCGCAGGATGCCAGCCCTTAATGTAGTATTCTATGCTGACGAAAAACCACCGCATGTTATGGCGAAAATTCTCAAGGGCTTGCTGTGTCAAAGAAATTGCAGTGTATTTTCCATCCCACACATGCAAAAGTGTTGTTAAAAGTTCATGCAGAGAAGTCGGATAGCTTCGGATGATCTCAATCTCATTTTTTGTGAAATTAAATGGAAAGCTTTCCTCTTTTTGCTTTTGGAAAATGAATTTCTCAAGAGCTTCTTCCATCATCTCGGAAGTATGCGTCCCATTTCTGAAGTGTTGAGGTGTATCATTTCCATGAAGAGCATCATTCTCTGGGTTTCTGTAGGATTCTTCCAGCAGAAGAAGATAGTCGGCAATTTGTTCCGAGGATAAGCCTTTAAGATTAATCTGTTGGCAATCGGTTTTATTTTCCTGAAGAAGCCAGTTAATAATTTTCGGCTTATGAGCTTTGATTTCCTCTGCCAAATCAGGGTTCATAATCTCTTTTGGAAATTGAATCTTCAGTCCGCCATCAGGCTTTAAAAGAAAGACAATCCCCATATTCAACCATTTTTGTCTGAGAGAAGAAGAGTGTTTCATATATCCATCTCCTCTATCTCTTCAGAAAAAGTATAATCTGATGTTGCCATGTTGCAAATAGGCCTGGACACCTTTATTTCATGCGAGTTTGAGCTTGCAACATCAGTTGCAACATGAGAGCCAGATAATGTTGCAAACGAGCTGTCAGATGAATTGATTTTATAAGCCCCTCGATATAAGCAAACGACAATCTGTTTCTTTTCCAAGACCTTCAGCTGATTGCGGACATAGGATTTTCTATTGCTCTCTTTTTCATCTATGCCTAAGCCTGCATAGATCTCTTTTAAGAGAACCAATCCTTTTGCTTTTTTAAGAAAGACAATAATATCAGACTGTAAAGCGTTGTTTGTTTGTTTCTCTTCATCATTTATTGAGAAACGACCTGTTTCTTGGTCAAAAACCAGTGAAAGAGTTCTGTCTTCCACATCCTTGCCCGTAATTTTTAGAAATGTATTTTGATCTTCTTTCTTGAGCAGAAGAATGGAATCAGCAGACCCTGACAGCCCCATAGAACCATTCAGTGAAGACAAATCGCTCTCGGTGGAATTCTTTTCTTTTCTCAAGTGGTGAATGAGCAGAATGGATATTTCACGTTCCTCAGCTAATTTTTTAATTGCTGACATGTCTTTATAGTCTTTTTGGTAAGCATCATTCGCTTTATCTGGTGCTGCCCGAACCTTTTGTAAGGGATCAACAATCAGCAGTTTCACCCAGGGTTTGGCTTCCAGTGTTTCTTTAAGGTATTGAAGCGTTTGGTAGCTAAACTGTTCGCTGATTGTTTTAATTTCAAGATTGATGAGGCACTCAATATCTTCTCCAAAAACCATCCGCAAGCGGTCTCTTATTCTGGCTGAGTTGTCTTCAAGAGAGAGATAAAGGACTCCGATTTTTTGTGTTGGCAAAAGCCCAAAAGCCTCCTCTCCTTTCAAGATGGATTTTATCAAATTAATTGCCATCCAGCTTTTGCCAGATTTTGGATGTCCTCCAAGAATAGAGACACCGATTTTGGGAAGAAGCCCGTGAATGAGGGACTCATTTTCTTGCAGTTGATATTTAAAAAGATCTGATGCTTTTGTCCATTGAGATAAAGTAGAAGGAAGCTCTAGCTCTGATTGTGCTTTCTCAATGATCTGTTTTAATATTGTTTCGTCTGACGCCTTAAGGGGAGACGCTATAGTGATGTCATCTGGACACTCGATAATACTGACGACCTGACCCTGGCTATGAAGAAAACGCTTTAATTTCCTATTGCTTTTTTGAGTAGATTCATCGTTTCCAATAGATAAAATAATCCCCTCTTTCACAAAGCGAGGAAAGGCCTCTACTGTGCTAAAATTGGACAGATTAATAATAGCGTAGCTCGGAAACCATTCGGATAACTTTTCCTGACTTTCAGAATTGATACTTTGAATAACGATGGCCTTTGTTTTAAAAAATTTCCCCTCTTGTTCAAAGCATTCAGAATAATCTTGCGATACCTTTGCAATATTCCCAATGGAGTCTGTTGCAAACGATGTTGCAATCTCAAAGTGTTTCTCAGTAAGGGTTTGAGTGGCATTTGCAATATTGCAACATGAGGGTGTTGCTACCCCCGTTTCGGTTTGTTTCGGGTTGAAAATCTGTTTTTTGACTTCTTCCAGTTTCTCTAAACAATGCAGATCATTAAAATCAGTTGGTTTTTCCTTATCTGCTAATTTTGCGTACTGCTCCTTATCCTTGAACACTGGAAAAATAACGCTGCACCCGTGTTTTTGGGCTGCTTCCTGAGCCTTGATTGTTCCAACATTGGATTCTCTGAACCAGTCGTCATCCCCAGCAATGACAATTGCACTTTTTGGATATTTCTTTCTTAACGAACAAACAACCGACTCAAGATTGCCAGAGTCAATCGCAATAACTGTCGGAATGTCTGTCGCCATATGGACGCTGGCTCCCGTGGCGTAACCTTCTGTGACATAAAGAGGCTTCTGATCTTCAAGAATTCCCAAAGTATGGAAACAGGATTTTTTACGCCCTCCTTCGAGCAAATATTTCTTGCCGTTTGGATATATCTTTTGATAACTCCATAGTTTCCCTTCCACATCCTTGATCGGCATAGCCATAAATTCATCGCCAAACCGTAAGCCTAGGGCATCCACTTTCTTTTTGGTCAGATAGGGGGATTGTCCCTCTTCGGAAAAGCTATGCCAATCCTTTAAAGCCCTTTCAGCCGCTTCCTGATTTTTTCTTCTGGACTCTTCTTGCAGAGACTTTCTCGCTTTTTCTGTCTGCTCTTGCATTTGTTCCCGTTGTTTTGGGGTCAAAGAGGGATTTTGAGTTCCCCACTTTTCTTTGATGCCTTGTTTCCAATCGCCAAAAGCTCCTGCAAGTCCATGAAAACAATACCAGGCATCAGGATTTCCTTTTCCGCCTGGTTTAAACCTGTGAAGTCGTCTGTCTGCAATAATCTTGTCTGTCAAATCAATACCAGCTTGACGGATAGCTTGCTCAAATTCCTGCTGATACTCCCATTGACTCTTTGTTTGCTCGGGACTAGTATTCAAGATGTGCGTATTTGAATGCCCGCCATTCTCATTGGCGGGTTTTTCTTTTTCAGTGAAATCCATTATTCTACTCCCCATCATTAAAAGATGACGTAGATTCCCCTTCAATCAGACGCATCACATCGCTTTTGCGGTAGCGGATCAAGTTTGACCCCTTAAAGCGGATGGGCGGTAGAATGTCCGACCAGATTTTCCTATTCGTTGAAAGCGTGTGGGGATTAATCTTGAGCAGGCTGCATACATCTTTACTTGTCAGCAGAGCATCAAGATCGGTGTTTATATTTTCTATGTTTTGAGAAATATTTGGATCAATTATTTCTACAGAAGTATTTAATACTTCAGCCTGGTTAATATTTTGTGTACTCATCAATAATTCTCCTATAAATTGTTAGTATTAACTGCCAACAGAAGAATTAAGACTTATAAAAGGCACATAATAAAAATTTTTACTGTTATTTTATTTGGCAGCATACAAAGTGCTTTACAGGCTGCTATCAAATGTCATAATAATAAAAAAGGGTGGAGCCGAGTCAAATATTTATTAAATCACTCAAACTCCGTCCCGTTATATTAACTGCCCCCTTCGGTCGCCAAACTTCTGGGGTTTTTAGTTATATGTGCTGAGACTCTTGGGCAGAGGAGCTTGAGGCTCTTAAGCCCAAGAGAAACAGTCATCGTAACACCTGTACATTACCATATTCGGCTGGTACATCCAAATACTTTACTACTTTTTCAAAAAAATACTCTCATAAAATCACGTAGAAGCCTTTTTATTGTCATAATCACATAAAACTACCTTTGACCATTTACATCTATTCCTCGTTAATCCTAGACGCAAATAGAGGGCATTTGATCGACCATGTCTGGTTAGGATTGTTAAAATCACTGAAAAGAGAATTTTAGGATGCCTGTACCAACGTATCTAAACTTTTAAAGGCAAGCGTTCCTGAGAGAAGTGTCCGGCTCAATGCTATTTGTTCTGCCAAAAATATCCAATGCTCTTTTTGGGCAGTTTTTTTAACGATCATAGCTACTAACTTTTGCATGAGCATAGAGCAAATAGATAGAAACTTCGCAAACAACAAACAGAAAAAGCGGCTAATTCTTTCAAAGATAACCGCTTTCTCATGAAAATCCTATTTTTTAAGCAGTGGATCAATACTTACTTTTGCTCCCTCGACTTCCGGCTTTGCCTCAGAGTCTGACGCCTGCTTATCTTGCAATACCTTCAATTCTTCTCGCAATTGATCCCGTTCAGCAATGGCTTCATTCTTTTCGCTTTCTTTTAAAGTCATGGATTCCTGCATCTGCGCTTTTTCTGATTCCCAAGTCTTCTTTTCGGTTCTCAGAGTGCCAAGTTCTTTTTGGTCTGCCTGAGAGAGATTGGTAGAAGCGTTATCGCAGCCTGTTAGAATTAAAACGCCCAACATGCCAGCTAAAATTCTGCGTGAGGTCATCATGTGTCTCGCCTTTCTTTGTTTGTATCTTATCACTTACGATTCTCGCTCATTTTCAGTGAGCTTCATGTAGAGAATATAGCTGTAAAGAGCCGCACACAGCGCCTCGTTCACAAAAGCAAGCCAGTTATTCTCCCAGAAGTAGATAGCCCATAAAGAGGTTCCCGCAAAGATCATCGTATATCGACCCAGAGAAAGGTCACGGGTACGCTGTGTTTGATAAACCTTCAATACCTGGGGAAAAAGAGAGCAGACGGTGAGCAATGAAGCTACAATCCCCAGAATATCTCGGTTCATGAAAGTGTCAGACCTTGAGCCTGCTTGAAAGAAACAACACGGCGAGGAGTAATCATCACTTCCTTGCCTGTTCTCGGATTCCTGCCAATGCGTTCCTTCTTCCTATGAACATGAAAAGTACCAAAGTTGGAGAGCATCAGTTTCTCATCATGGATAATGCCGTCACTCATTCTGCCTATGGTTAAGTCGACAAATTTTCTGGCAGTACTAACCCTAAAGCCCATTTTCTCGGAAATGATCACAGCAAGCTTATCCCGTGTCAGACTATCGCTCATCCGTCCATTTCCTTTCTTCCTTCTTGCCATTGAGCCGTCTGAGAAGTTCTCGTCCTGCCTTGAAAAATAAAACCTTCTTGTCAGCTACAGAGACTGCCTCGCCCGTTTTGGGGTTGCGTCCCATGCGGGCTTTGCGTTCACGAGGAAAGAAACTTCCAAATCCCCGAAGCTCAACCCGCTGACCTGAATCAACAGCGCGGATAATCTCCTCCAGCATGATCGACACAAGCTGCTCCGCTTGAGAATGCGTGATCTCAAAACCCCAGTCTGCCACTTTTTTGATGAGTTCTGATCGTGTCATGGCATCAGGATCCTTATGTTGGTGGCGGCGATTCTGCCACGATCTTCTTTGGTTTCATAACTCACAGGTTGACCTTTATCAACAGTTTCAATGCCAGAAAACTTGAGTTCCTTTACATGGAAAAAGATGTCCTTGCCTCCCTCATCGGGCGTGATGAAGCCAAAGCCTCGACTCTCGTCATAAAAATTAACCTTTCCTCTTGCCATTGCTCACCTTTCCCAAAATGACCCTTGTTTGAAAGAGATCATGAAGGCTTAACAAGCTGAAGTCAAAGGGTTTTATCGTGTTAAAGTCCGTTCTTTAGCAATTCTTGACTGCTCCGCTTCTTTTTCTCTCCGCTCATTCATCGTTTTTCTGAGATTGTCTAGGTGCTGCTCCTGTTTTCCTACTCTTCTCATCACGTAAGTGACTGACAGGACAAGGAAAAGGATCAGAGAAATAGCAAGGATAATCATGGAAACTCTTCAGTTTGTGGAGAGGGATCATAGCATGAAAGGCTTAAAAGCAGGAGAGAAGTTAAAGGACTGGTAAGACTGATAGGAGCATCCATTTTAAAGCAATCAAACCTCAAGGATAGGAAGATGCTGAAAGATAGCCTGACTCTCAATACGGCTTTCTTCAAACAAACATCATAAAAAATCAGGGACTGTGGATGGGTCGCGCTGACAAGTGAGGTAAGTCCGAAAGGACTTATCCACTTGTTAGACGACATACTTCATGAATATCTTAACTACTTTCTGATGGTGGGGTAAAGTACGGGGACTCGTGGTGGGGTAAAGTACGGGGGAAACTCGATTTATCCCTGATTTACTCACATCTTGTGGATAAAATCTAATTCTTACAATGGATAGGAAGGATAAAGACAAAGCCTGCCTTTAGGAAAAGCAATTTTTAGAGTAGGGCATATAGATTGAATGCGTTTAATGTGTTTTTTACATTCACGAGTAAATTCTTTTAGCTCTCTATGCTGTGTACCTAACTGCCCATGCAAATTTTCCCAACTAATGAAAACAGGGGTATCAATTTTGAAAGTCCTCCACGCTATAAACATGTACAAATCAAGTCCTAGTGGTGAATTCTTGAGTGTTGCTAGCACACGCAAATCTAACGGGACGGCGTTACGGACAATCTCATTGAAGAAGTCAGTGTTGAGTTTAATGTAGCTTTCCCATAGAGAACCTTGTTCTGGGGTTTTTGGATTCCACCACAAATCGGCAAAGCTGGCGACTTGGACATTTAGGCGCGTCCATCTCTCCTCTGTTTCATATGTCCAAGCAAAAGAAGCTCCTAGTGTACGCTGTAATTGTTTTTGTAACAGCTTGTATTGCTTTCCTCCGTCATGAACGTTTAGAGCCTTTAAGAAAGAACCGAAATTTTTTCCAAGATAAATCTCTGGGGATTGTGTCTTAACGGCTTGTGTTGCCAGATAAGCCAGAATTAGGCGGGGATAGGTGCCGTAGGGCAGTCCTAAGCATTTACCTTTTTTATCATATGAAGGAGTGATTGAGATTGAAACATTGCCATTTTCTCTTATCCACACTCTTTTATCGTTGCCAGGGTCTCTATAGGGTAGATTAACCATGATGAGCAGTCGTGACATAAAGCCAAGCGCGCCTGCTTCTTCTCTTGTCTGTTCTGCGATCTGTCCTGAAAGTTTGATAATCTGATTCTGACGTTTTGACAGTGGCGCAGGTTCTTTTTTCTTCTTCGGTGTAAAGGGAATAACGGATGCTATCTGTTTCAATAATGATCTCCTTTACACGAAAGCGAAAGACTCTTCATATTGGCGTACAGCTTTAAAAAAGAGCCTTTCGCCATTCTTTAGTTACCTTCAGCTTTCTCAAAATCGAGCCGTGTCTCTCGCAAGTCACTGACAATTAGATACAGCTTGAATATCAAGTTTGATATTGTGTGCAAGGCATTATCCATTTGCTTGTGAGAATCAACGACCTGTTGGTATGAATCGTCAATTTCCTTAATGCTTGATTCTAAAAGTTTGAGATGTTGCTCGTGTTGAGCTAGATTTTTAGCAGCCATGATTAAAATTACCTTTAATTGTGGTTAGTGGCAGGGTGAAGTTAGTCGCTTCGCCTTGTCACGCTTACTCGAACAAGCAAGCCTCACCAGAATAAAACTCATCCCGAGAAGATGCAACTTTTAAAAACCGATTGTTACTCATACACATGGATGATATGCTTAATTTCGTTGGTATCAGAGGGGTACCATAGCCCATAACAAATTGCAGGAAGATATTGCGTTGTCCGTCAAGAGTAATTTGTAAAAATATTTGATTCATGCTGCTCCTTGAAATGAGGTTTGTGTTTTCAACACACCATAGACAATATGGAGCATTTTTCTCATAACC
>Ga0169931_10004010_pt1 | contig 23094 bp, 22 predicted proteins | sample Kivu_15m_20L_FD_129675 | JGI IMG/M metagenome (GOLD analysis project Ga0169931, IMG submission 129675) | Freshwater microbial communities from Lake Kivu, Western Province, Rwanda to study Microbial Dark Matter (Phase II) - Kivu_15m_20L... | ecosystem: Environmental > Aquatic > Freshwater > Lake...
CGGTTGGGCAAGGACTACGAAGTCCACACCGAGACCAGCGAGGCCATGATCTACGCCGCCATGATCCACCTCATGCTCCGACGACTCCCACCACTGCCGTAGGTTTTCAGATACCCTCTGAGGCCAAGTTGCCCGACGGCGTGCCCGGCTACAAACTCAGACTCAAGAGCGGCACGTACCGCCCCCCGGTGTCGGTGGGACAACCGAATTGGGTGCCGGATCAGGCAGGTGCGGGCAAGGTGGCGTCGCCGTTCGGCGACGGGGAACTCGCCCCGCTTGAGACATTTTCCCCCGGTTCGTTTGCGTGGCTGATCCTCTCCGGCCAACGGTTGGCGGACGCGGAACTCGAGCGCGTCATTGGGTACCCCTCAATGCGCGCCGTCAACGTGCTCTGGGTTCTGAACTGCACGGCCGGTGCGGGCACCGTGCGCGCCGCGGCCCTGTTGCCGAAGTTGGAATCGCTGGCACTCGACGGCACCGCGGTGCGCGACGCTGCCGGGTGACCTCCAAGCGCTCGGAATGCTCGCGCTTCGCGGCACGAAGGTGACGAACGGGGCACTTCCGCACCTGAAGCGGCTCGGCGCGCTCTACTCGCTCGACCTGCGGGACACCGAGGTGAGCGAAGCCGCCGCGCGGGAACTGGCGGCGGCGCTGCCCAAGTGCTGGATCGCCTACGGGACGGACCAGCGCATCGCACCGGCGAAGAAATGAGAGGGCGCTCGCGTTCGGATGCGCCGCGCGCGCCGGTTCGGGCGCGTGGCGCGGTTTCCGCTTGCCCGGTGCCGGGCGCGCCGCGAAAATGGCCCGCGTGCGTTCGACCGGCGCGCCCGGCCGCACGATACCACTTTCAGCGCCGTTCCGCTCGCGACGGCCGAGATACCGTTCGTACCGTCTAGGAGGGTTGCGATGGCCGATTCGCCTTCGCCGGCGCGCCGCGCGCGGCTGAACGTCGAGTGTTTGGAAGACCGCACGGTACCCGCGTTCCTCACGCGCCCCGGCGGCACCATCAACGTGAACGGCGTGCGGCAAGCCGCCGTGGGCCTGAGCATCGCGTCCGGGGATCTGATCGCCGATCAGTTCACTCTGCCGGGCCAAGTGCGCAACGAGTACGTCACCGGCACCGGGCCGGGCACGGCGGCCCGCGTCAACGTGTTCAGTTCCAACGGCCTCAACCAAGCCGGTCAGGGGCTTCCGGTCGTCTCGTTCGACCCGTACCCCGGGTTCAACTTCACCGGCGGCATCAACGTCGCGGTGGGCGACGTGCTCGGCGACGCGCGACTGGAAATCGTCGTCACGCCGGCGTCGAACGCGCCCGGGTTCGTGACCGTGTACGACGCGAGCGGGAACCTGCTCTCGGTGTTCCTCGCGACGCCCGCGGCCTACACCGGCGGGCTGACGGTGGCCGTCGGCAACGTGCTCGGCGGGATCGCGGCCGGCGGCTTCGCGGGCGGCACCACGAGCGGGCAGTTCAAGCAAGAAATCATCGTCGGCACCGCGACGCAGTTCGACTTCGTCGGCGTGTTCGACGCGTTCGGCGGCATGCAGCGCTCGTTCTTGGCGTTCGGCGGGGCGCGGACCGGCGTCAACTTGGCCGCGGCCACCATCGACAGCACCCGCGTGCCGGGCTACGTCGTCGGCAGCGGCGACCCGGACACCAACGCGTTCGACGAAATCATCGTCGGTGCCAACAGCGTCGCCCCGGCCGTTGCCGTGTACAGTGTGGACACCGCCCCGACGCTCCGCCGGTTCTTCTTCGCATTCGATCAGTTCGCCGGGCGCGGCGTGACGGTCGCCGCCGGGAGCAGCGACGGCCTGCGCGGCGCGGAAATCTACACGAACCTGCTCGGCACCTCGCGGCTCCGCGTCCACAACGGCGAGAGCGTGACGTTGCGCGGCGAAATCACCGTGTTCCCGCCGGACTACACCGGCGTGCTGAACATCGCACTCGGGCAGTTCGGCGGGTTCTTCGGGTTCGGCGCGAGCTACGACCCGCGCGACGACGACGCGTTCCCGCCGATGATGATGGGGCCGATGGTCGACGGGAACCCGGCGTTCCTGAACCTCGACCTCGCCATCGTGACCGGCGACGGCCCGGCGTTCCAAGCGCCGCGGTTCTATCGCGGGTCGCCCGGCTTCTTCAACATCCCGGCCCCGTTCAACGGCCCGTGACCGCGGCGCGACCGGGACCGAGTACCGACCGGCCGGCGGGTCATTCCGCCGGCCTTTCGCTTTCCGCGCGCAGTTCGGCGCGCAGGCGCATCAGCAGGTGCCCGAGGCGGTTCTTGCCGCTGCCGTCGCCGCCGTCGCCCCAGTACGAGTCGTTCGCGGTGTGCTCCACCAGCACCGCGTCGCCGGTGCCGAGCAGAGTCGCCTTCAGTTCCTCGTCCTGCGTGAACTTGGCGCGGAGCGCGTCCATCATCACGCCCTCCTTCACGCTCTCCCAGTCGCGGCGCAGCGGGAGCTTGCGGTCGCGGCCCATCGCGGCGGCCTCGGCCGGGCGCTTGCACGCGCGCACGTCCTCTTCGTGCGGGGTGCCCGCGAACTTCTGCGCTTGGAAGTAGTGCTCGCTCGTCGGCCACCGCTTCCCTTTCAGGAAGACCGCGTGCCGCGAGAAGTTCGAGAAGCAACCGTACGCGCCGGTTGTGGAATAAAAGTTGATGACGGTGGGTTCGGGCACGGGTCGCCTCGCGTGTGTGGGGGCAATCGTACAGAGGCGCGCCGGCCCCGGCCGGTTCGCGGGCGCGGTTGCGGGCGCGCCTCTCGGGGCGTAAGCCACCCTCTGCCGCGCGGCGCGCCGCCGGTTCCCTCCCCGCACCGAGAACTGCCATGCTCCCCGTTCCGCGTTTCGCGCTCGCTTTGGCCGTGTGCGCCGGGTTCCTCGCCCCCGCGGGCGCGGCGGAGACCAAACCCAACTTCCTGTTCATCGTGGTGGACGACCAATCGCCGTTCGCGCTCAAGGCGTACAACCCGGACTCGGCGCTCGACACGCCGAACCTCGACCGGCTCGCGAAGGCGGGAATGGTGCTCGACGCGGCGCACCACATGGGGTCGTGGTCCGGCGCGGTGTGTACGCCGTCGCGCACCATGATTATGACCGGGCGCACGGTGTGGCACATTCCCGGCGCGCCCGGCAAGAGCGACCCGAAACTGGTGCCGGCGAACCTGCCCGAGTCCTCGCTACCCGCGGTGTTCAACCGGGCCGGCTACGACACGATGCGGACGTGCAAAATCGGCAACAGTTACGAACCGGCGAACAAGCTGTTCGCCGTGCGCAACGACGCGACCAAGCGCGGCGACACCGACGAGACCGGCAGCGCGTGGCACGCCGACCGCGTGCTCGACTACCTGAACGACCGCGAGAAGAAGAAGGCGACCGCCCCGTTCCTCATTTTCTTCGGGTTCTCGCACCCGCACGACACCCGCGACGGCAAGCCCGAACTGCTCAAGAAGTACGGGGCCGTGAACCACACCGACCGAGCCAACCGCCCGCCGGCGCACCCGAACCAGCCGCCGCTGCCGGCGAACTACCTGCCCAAGCACCCGTTCGCCATCGGCCACCCGAACCTGCGCGACGAGGTGGCCGTGAGCGGCGTGTGGGAGCACCGCGACGAGCGCACGATCCGCAACGAGATCGGCCGCGAGTGCGCGTGCTCGGAGTACATCGACGCCCAGATCGGCCGCGTGCTGAAGAAGCTCGAAGACACGGGCGCGTTGAAGAACACCTACGTCGTGTACGTCGCGGACCACGGCATGGCCGTGGGCCGGCACGGGTTGCAGGGGAAGCAGAACCTGTACGAGCACACGTGGCGCGTGCCCCTCATCGTCACCGGCCCGGGCATCAAACCGGGCACGCGCGCGCCGGGCAACGTGTACCTGCTCGACGTGCTGCCCACGCTGTGCGACCTCGCCGGCATCGAAGCGCCGAAGATGGCCGAGGGCGTCAGCTTCCGCCCGGTGCTGGAGGGCAAGAAGCGAACCGTGCGCGACGCGCTCTACGGCACCTACTCCGGCGGTACGAAGCCCGGGATGCGGTGCGTGAAGCAAGGGGATTGGAAGCTCATCAAGTACGACGCGCTCGACGGAAAAGTGCGCGAAACCCAACTGTTCAACTTGGCGCAGAACCCGCACGAGTTCCTCGCCGAGCACAACCGCAAAGACCCGGCCGAAACGAACTTGGCGAACGACCCGAAGAGCGCCGCGAAGCGCAAGGAACTCGAAGCGCTGCTGCTGAAAGAAATGCAGCGCCTCGACGACCCGTACCGCCTGTGGGATCAGCCGAAGTAACCCCGCGGACTGGTGCGCGTTCACGACCGGGCGCGGCCCTTACGCCGCGGCGCTTTCGGGGGGCGCGCCCCAGCCCTGTTCGGCCCACTTCTTCTCGGCGACGGCCTTGCGCTCCGCGGTCAGCGGCGTGCTGAACGACCACGAGTGCCCGAACGGGTCGGTCACCAGCCCGTAGCGGTCGCCCCAGAACATGTCTTCCGCGGGCATCGTCACCGTGCCGCCCGCGGCCGCGGCGCGCGCGACGGCCGCGTCGGTGTCCGGCACGCACAGGTGCAGCGTGAGCGGCGACGGGCCGCTCGGCGCGCGGCTCACGCCCCCGCAGTGGTCGGGGAAGTCGTCGCACAGGAACAGCGTCGCGTCGCCGACGCGCAGCGCCGCGTGCATCAGGCGACCGTCCGGGGCCGGCATGCGCACCAGTTCCTCGGCCCCGAGCGCCGCTTTGTAGTAGTCGATCGCCGCCGCCGCGCCATTTACTACGAGGTGCGGAATCAGGCCCTTCGGTTCGCTCACGGTCGTCGCCCCCTTCGGAAGAAATGCCCCACGCGGATGATCGCCGACGCGCCCGCCGCGCGCAATGTCGGTTGCGCCGGATTTTGTTCGCGCGTTCAGTTCCGATCGGCCGTTCGCACGGCGCACATGAACCTTTTTTCCGCGGCGCGCGTCCGAAGGGGCATGGACGCCATCCGCAAATACCCGCGCACGCGCCACCTCGTCGGCTCGCGCCTCCAAGACGGAGACGCGGACCTCGACGCCGTCCCGATGCGCGAACTGGAGGGCAAGTTCGTCGTCGTGGAAGAGAAGATGGACGGCGCGAACTGCGGCGTCAGTTTCGGCCCGGACCTCGAACTGCGGTTGCAAAGTCGCGGGCACTTCCTCACCGGCGGCCCCCGCGAGCGGCAATTCGACTTGCTGAAGCAGTGGGCCGGTGCGCTCGCCCCGCGGTTGCTCGACGTGCTCGCGGACCGGTTCGTGATGTACGGCGAGTGGATGTACGCGAAGCACAGCGTGTACTACGACGCGCTCCCGCACTACTTCATGGAGTTCGACATTCTGGACGTGCAGAGCGGCGCGTTCCTCGACACCCCGCGGCGCGCGCAACTGCTCGCCGGGTTGCCCATAGCGGCGGTAAAGGTGCTGTACGCGGGCGAGTTCCCCGGCGAAGACGCCCTCCGCGCGCTGGTGGGGAAATCGCACTTCATCACGCCGGACGCGCCGCAACGCTTCCGGTCCGAAGTCGAGCGCATGGGTTGGGACGTGGACCGCGCGGTGCGCCAAACCGACCTGAGCGGACTGATGGAAGGCTTGTACGTGAAAGTCGAGGAAGACGGTACGGTGACGGAGCGGTACAAGTTCGTGCGCGACGAGTTCCTGCAAACGGTGACGGCCGACGGCCACTGGCAGGACCGCCCGCTGATCCCCAACCGCCTCGCCGACGGCGCGCAATTGTTTGAATGAAGGCAGTTTTGCCGCACGATCAACGCCGAGGAAAGGCACGATCCGACAGAAGACGGTTAGCCACAAAGAAGCACAAGAGACACAGAAGGAAGACCAAGAACAGAGTTTGTTTTGAACGGAACTTTTCTGCCTTCTTTTGTGCCTTCTGTGCTTTTTTGCGGCCATTCTCTTCTGGTTGATAGTGTCTTTGATCGGCGTTGATCGTGCGGCGAACTTGAACCGAAGGAACACCGTGGACGTTCGAGAGTACAACCGCGGCGCGTGGGACCACGCGGTGCGCGCCGGGAACCGGTGGACCGTGCCCGTGGGGCCGGAGGTGATCGCGGCGGCGCGGCGGGGCGAGTGGTCGGTGGTGCTTACGCCCGCGAAGCCGGTGCCCCGCGAGTGGTTCCCGCCGCTGGCCGGCGCGGAGGTGCTGTGCCTCGCGTCCGGCGGCGGGCAGCAGGGGCCGGTGCTCGCGGCGGCCGGCGCGCACGTCACGGTGTTCGACAACTCGCCGGCGCAGTTGGGCCAAGACCGCACCGTCGCCGAGCGCGACGGGTTGACCATTGCCACCGAGGAAGGCGACATGGCGGACCTGTCGCGGTTCCCGGACGCGCGGTTCGATCTGGTCTTCCACCCGTGCTCGAACGCCTTCGTGCCGAACGTGCTCCCGGTGTGGCGCGAGTGCTTCCGCGTGCTGCGGCCGGGCGGAACGCTGCTCGCCGGCGTGTGCAACCCGGTGCGATTCCTGTTCGACGAAGACCGGTTGGGCAAGGGCGAGTGCGTGGTGAAGTACACGATCCCGTACTCGGACCTCGTACACCTGAGCGCGGACGAACTGTGCAAGTTCATGAGCAAGAACGAGCCGCTGGTGTTCGGGCACACGCTCGAAGACCAAATCGGCGGGCAACTCGCGGCCGGGTTCCTGCTCGCGGGGCTGTACGAAGACACGCAACCGGACGAAGCGCTCGGGCGCGTGATCCCGGCGTATCTGGCGACGCGGGCCATCAAGCCGCGCTGAGTAGAGCGAGCCGTGAGCGACGTGTGGCGATGTGTGGGCTGCCCCGAAGGGCCGGACTGGTGCGTCGATACGGACGCGCTCGTTGCGGCGTGCCCGTGGCTCGCGCCGCTCGGGGAGTGCCCGCAAGACCCGATCTTCCACGCCGAAGGCGACGTGCTCACGCACCTCGGCATGGTGCTGCGCGAACTCGCGGCGCTCCCGGCGTTTCGCGCGTTGCCGGAGCAAGAGCGGCACATCGTGTTCGCGGGCGCGCTGTTCCACGACATCGCGAAGCCCGAATGCACGCGCGTCGAAGAAGACGGGCGCGTGCGCTCGCCGGGCCACGCGGTGAAGGGCGTGTACAAGGCGCGCCGCATTCTCTGCGATGCGATGGACCCGCCGCCGTTGGCGGTGCGCGAGCAGATTCTCGCGCTGGTGCGCTGGCACGGCATCCCGGGGAACTACCTCGACAAGCCGGACCCGCTGCGGGCGGTGATTCTCGCCGCGGTCACGGCGCGCACGGACCTCCTCGCGGTGCTGGCCGAAGCGGACCACCGCGGGCGAATCGTGAAGGCCGACACCGACGACACGATGACGCGCCTCGCGCTGTTCCCGGACTTCTGCGCCGACGCGGAGTGTTGGGGCGCGCCGCGGGCGTTCGCCAACGACCACACGCGGTTCCACTACTTCCGCACGCCGGGCGAGCACCCGACCGCGGAGCTGTTCGACGACACGCGCACCGAAGTCACCGTATTGAGCGGCCTTCCCGGGAGCGGCAAAGACACGTGGGTGCGCGCGAACGCGAACGGCCGCGCGGTCATCTCGCTGGACGACATCCGGCACGAGTTGGACGTGGAACCGGGCGACGACCAAAGCGCCGTGGTGCGCGCCGCCTACGACCGCGCGAAGGCGCTGCTGCGGCGCAGCGAACCGTTCGTGTGGAACGCGACGAACGTGTCGCGGGTGTTGCGCGGGAAGGTGATCGACCTGAGCGCCGCGTACGGCGCGCGCGTGAACGTGGTGTACCTCGAACCGCCGGTGTCGGAGATTCGCGCGCGCAACGCCGGCCGCACCGCGAAGGTGCCGCAGGGCGTGTGGGAGCGCCTGTTCGACAAACTCGACGTGCCCACGCTCGCGGAAGCGCACGCGGTGGAACTGGTGGTGTGCTGAACGGGCAACGCACATATCACTTGCGCGCGATCTGGTGTACAACTACACTAATTGAGGGGAAGTCACTGTAACCGCACGAAGAGTAGCACCATCAGCACCAACCCGATGAAGCAACTGTACCGACGACTCAGCCAAGTGGGGTTCACCAAACCCTACTTGAAGAAAGTCGCGGCGTTGCCGGACTGGTGGGACGACGCGCTGGCCGAGAATCCGGTCGGCTACGCGCAGTGCCTGATGCGCCTCTCGCGGCACCTCGGTTTAGACATTCGGTCACTGGAATCGACCGGCTCGATTCGGGTAAAGGATTTCGGCGTCTGCAAGTTTAAGAAGCGCGCGGGTACGACCACCGACGAACTGCAACTCAGTCGTGCGATTGCGACACGCGCCGCCCAATTCGCGGCTGCCGCAACGACCACTCCGTACGATCCGATCCCACTTGCCGCCGAACTACGGCAGCGCGTCCTCGAGAGCGCGCCGTGGGTGGGTTTGAACGAACTTCTCGCGCACTGTTGGGGCGCGGGCGTTCCGGTGTTGCACGTTAACCTGTTCCCGAACAAAACCAAGCGCCCGGACGGGTTCACGCTCCGCGTCGCCGAGCGCCCGGTAATCGTGTTGTGCCGCGAAGAGCGCCAACCCGCATGGCTACTGTTTATTCTCGCGCACGAACTGGGGCACATCGCGTGCGACCACGTTCCAGTGGGCGGGGCGGTGTTCGACGAGCGAATGTACGACAACGAACCGGACACCGAAGAAGAAGAGGCGGACCGCTACGCCGTCGAACTCCTCACCGGTGCGGCCGGAACGCGGATCAGCGCCGACGGTCGGTGGCCGAACGCGCAGCAGCTCACGGACCTCGCCCGCGCGTTCGGGAAGCGCAACGGCATCGATCCCGGACACGCAGTGCTGAACTACGCGCACACGATGGGTGCCAGTTTCTTCCCGGTCGCTCGGGCGGCGCTGAACCTGTTGCACCCGAACCCCGACGCCATCGGGCAGGTGCGCGACGCGCTCGCCGCGCACCTCGATTGGTCGAGGTTGCCCGAAGCGGCCAGCGAGTTCCTCGTGCGCGTGACCCGTCAGGAGCAAGACGGGTGATCGTGCTTGCGGACAATGACATCGTGCTGAAACTCGCCGCGTGCGATCTGTTCGGCGAGTTCTTCACGGCTTTCGCCACGACTCGTTCGACTGTTCAGATTCTGCCCACTGCACGCAACGTACTCACCTCAAAGCGATTCCAGAAGCGCCTTGACGAAGCGGCTCGATTGCGCCTCGCTGAATTTCTGGCGAACGCGCCTGAAATCAATGTCGTCCCGAGTCTCGAGCGGCGCGAAGCGCTCGCAGAACAGCCCCGCATCGACGACGGCGAAGCGTTCCTCTTCGCCTCGTGTCCCCTTCTCACAGATTCCGTCCTCGTAACCGGGGACAAGCGCGCGCTGATCGCACTTGTCGAAGCAGGTACGTCCGACGCGACCTGTGCAGAAGTGTGTGCGGAGTTGGCCGGGCGCGTGTACTGTTTCGAGCAGGTGATCGAACGGATACTTAGTGCAGTCGGGTTCGATGCAATTCGAGAGCGCTTGGTGGCCGCGCGCGAATGCGACAGCGGGCTCGCATTGTGGTTAGGCTCGACGCTGGACGCAACGGCCGAGAGATTCGACGAGGGGCTTCAGAGTTTTCTAAATCGCGCTCGAACCGAAACCGGCGCGCTCTTGGCCAAGTAACTCGGCGTCGCTCTTTCTGCTGTACCGCCGGTCACAGACGTGCGCGTAAAAAACGCGGGCGGGATTCCTCCCGCCCGCGCTACCAAGCGTACTTACGGGTCCCGTCCATCCCTTCGGTCGCCTGGCTGCCTTAACCGTTCCCCCCTCGGAACGGAAAAAGCCGAACTCAATCGCCGCGGGGGGTTCGCCCCGGGCACCGCGCCCACCGGTTCGCGAGAACCGCAGTTCGCGGACAACTAACCAATAGTACGCGCCGCCGAGCCGGTCAAATTTCTGAAGGTAAAATCTACAAAGCGTGGCGGGTTCAGAGCGGGCGCGACGCGCACAACCGGTACCACCTGAAATAGTGTGCCCGAACGACCGTTACAACGCAACGGGCCGCGCCAACTTCTTGGCGCGGCCCGTGTCTGCTGACATCGCGAGGCGACTTTACTGTTGCCCGCGGCGGGCGCGGGTCGCGGTCACGCTGCCGGCCTTTTCCCACTCGGTGGGAATGGCGCGGCGCACTTCGTCGTCGGCGTACTGCCAGTGCTTGAGTTCCGGCTCGCCCTGTTGCCACGAGAACGCGGCGGCGCGACCGTTCACTTTGGTCGGGAAGGCGACTTCGCCCGTTTCGTCGTTGACGAGGGCGACGCCGAGTTCGTTCAGTTCGTTCACCGCACCGGCCCAGCGGCGCTCGGCGGCGGCGATTTCGTCCGTGATTTGGTACCGGCGCTGGCGCTCGAGCCACGCCAGATCGCGACGGTTGCGGTCGAGGCGCTCCTGTTCCGGCAGGAGCGCGTCGAGCGCTTGACGGGCCGCGAGCACGTCGGTCACGATGCTCCGAACGAGGGGCAGCATGTTGCGGGCGGTGGTGAGGTCGTGAACGACCTCCCGCTTGCGCGGCTTGCCGGCCGAGTTGCTGGCCCGGTTGGGCGTGTTGCTCATGGTGGCTCCCGAAGGTGGGGGCAGGTGCCCCTTCTGCTCTATTCTAGGAGCGCCCGCGACCGGTGAACGCCGGACGGACGCGGATTTCGGGCAGAAGGTTCGGCCCAACTCTCCCAGTATTACATTCGATGATACGGGGCACGAATTCGATTCCCAGAATCGGTTTCTCGGTGATACCTCACCGCGCCCCGAAAGAGAAGGTCAGTCGCCCCCGCGGCGCGCACAAACCCTTACGAAATGTGGAACTTCGCGGGTTGGGCAAGCGCACCTATCGCCCATCGGCCCGACCGCGCGATGCGATAGGCGAAAGCGATGGGACAGTTGGGGACAGGGGACAGGAAGCAGGGGACAGGACGGACGAGCGTTAGCGGAGGCCCCGTCGGGCCGTGTCTTCTTCGGCGCGGTCCCTTCGAGACCGCCGCTAAACGCTTCCACTTGCTGTTGGCCTCCTGTCCCCTGTCCCCTGTCCCCTGTCCCCTGTCCCCTGTCCCCTGCTTCCCGTCCCTTCCCCTTGACTCACTTTGCATCGCCAAGTACACTCTCCCGCACGACACCAGAGGGGCCGCAATGGACGTTCGAGACGCGCTCGACCGGCTCGACCGCATTCACGATCAGCTCACGCGCGGCGAAGTGTACCGCGGGTTCCGCGTGCCGGCCGTAGCGCTGGTCGGCGCGGTGGGGTTGCTCGCGGCGGTGCTTCAGCCGACGTTCGTGCCGCACGGCGACTCGCGCGCGTTCGTGCTGTTCTGGTCGGCGGTGGGCGCGGCCGGGGCGCTCGCGGGGTTCGGGGCCGCGGTGCGGTCGTACGTCTTTCGCGAAGACGAGTTCGAGCGCCGCCGCACGCGGCGCGTGATGGGTCAGTTCCTCCCGTGCGTGCTCGCCGGTGCGCTGGTCACGGTCGCGCTCGGGAGCGCGGCGGAGTTCGTGCCCCTTCTGCCGGGGCTGTGGGCGGTCGCGTTCGGTCTCGGCGTGATCGCCGTGCGCCCGCACCTGCCGCCCGCGACCGGCGTTGTGGGCCTTGCCTATGTGCTTTACGGCTGCGCGCTGCTCGCGTGGAAGCCGGACGCGCCGCCGGGGTGGTGTGTTGGTGGCGCGTTCGGGGTGGGCCATTTGGCGATGGCGGTCGTGTTGCGGAACCAATCGAAGGGGAACGCCGATGAGTGACAGCGAAGACACCGCCGCGGGCCGGTTCGCCTACGAGGGTTTGGACCGCGTCCTACATGAAAAGGCGCGCCTCGGCATCCTCACGGCGCTGCTCACGCACGCCGACGGCCTTTCGTTCGGCGACCTCGTGCGCCTGTGCGACCTGACCGACGGCAACCTGAGCCGCCACTTGGACGTGCTGAGCGAAGCGAACTTGGTGAAGGTGACGAAGGCGTTCGTGGGTCGCCGCCCGCAAACGACGTGCGCGCTGACCGCACACGGCCGGAAGCGGTTCCGCGAGTACCTGCTGGAACTGGAACAGGTGATCCGCGACGCCGCCGCGCAGTCGAGCGCCGCGCCGTCGAGCGCGAAGGCGAAACCCGGCCTCGCGGGGGCGTGACGCGTGAACTCCAACGAACCGCAACCGGACGACCGGCGCGCGTGGCGCGCGGGGTGGGCGCTGGTGTTTCTGCTGAACGTGCCGCTGCCGCTCGCGTTCGGGCACGCGTTCACCGAACAGGGCGGGCGCGTCGGCATGTACGCGGCGCTCGCGGCGGTGTGGTGGCTGGGCCACCAAATACCTGTCGCGCGCGGTCGCGGTGCGCGGCGCGGTGCTGGCCGGCGCGGTCCTCGTCGCGCTCACGCAAGTGGTGACGCTCGCCCGCGTGCAGATCGGCGCGGGGTTCGTCGCCCTGTTCCTCGTGGGGGCTACCGACGACCGCCCGCTGTCGCAGGCGCAGGGCTTCTTCGCAACTGTGTTCACCGGCGCGGCGCTGCTACTCGCGTCGCTCGTTCTCGGGTACCTCTTCTACGGGTTCCGCCCCTCACAGAGGGCGTGACGCATGAGCGCTCCCGCACCGGATCGGCGCGCGTTGCGGTGGAGTTGGTTCGCGCTGTTCGTGGCGAACCTGCCGCTCCCGCTGCTACTCGCCTTCGACGTGACCCGCGGGGGCGGCGCGATCGGCATGTGCGTGGCGCTGGCACTACTGTGGCTCTGCGGTCACGCTCTCGCGCACCGCGTGCCGAAGTTGAGCGCCCGGGTCGCGGTCGGCGGAGTCCTGCTGGCGTTCGGGCAGTTCGTTCCGATCGGGCACACGATCGCGGGGCTGGCGGCGCTCTTCGCGGTGGAAGTGCTCAGCCCCGGCGGGTGCGGCGCGCTGTCGGAAGTGCAGGGCTTTTTCGTCACGGTGCTCACCGCGGGCGAACTGCTGTTGGCCGCTCTCGCGCTGGGCACCGTGATACTGGGGTTCGACCAAGCCCCGAGTGAAGCGGAACGAATGAGCGAAAGCCGACGCCCGCGACGGCAGAATGGTTGAAGCGTCGTCTTCACCCCAAAGCGGTGGGAGAACTTAGCCCGGTGCAACGCACCGGGTTTCGTCGGGAATCGAAAGGCAGGCCGAAAGCCTGCGACGCGCGGCGCTCGTGTCGCACCCCTTTCGGGGTGCAAGGCTCGCGCTCGCGGTTCCCGGTGCGTTGCACCGGGCTAAGTTGTGCGCCCCCTTCGGGGTCAGGTTCGCGCGGCGGGAGCGGTTCCCGCCTTTTGTTTCGGCCATTTACTTTGCAATCCCAAGTACCTACTAGGAGAAACAGAAATGCGCAGCGCCGTGCTCGAAGCCCTTGCGTTCGACGAACCGGTGGCGGATCGGCCGCGGGTGCGCACGTCCGCGGAGTGGGTCGAATACTTCCGTGCCAACCGCGAGCGCCGGCTGCCGGTGCCGTGGGACGCGCCCGCCGATTTCTCCGCGGACGAACTCGAAACGGTGATCGCGTCGCTGCGGGCGTGGCAACTCGGCGAGTCGTCGGACGCGGTGCAACTGCGCGCGATGGCGGCGCAGTACGCCCGCGACACGAACGACCCGGCGTTCGCGGAGGCGATGGAGCTGTTCGTAGCTGAGGAACAGCGGCACGGGGCCGAACTCGGGCGCGTGCTGGACCGCGCCGGGGTGCCGCGCAAAACGTGGGACTTCGGCGACGCGGTGTTCCGCGTCTTCCGGCACTTCCTCTCGCGCATGGAGTCGTTCGTGACGGTGGTGCTGATGGTGGAAGTGTTGGCGCTGGTGTACTACGCGGCCGTGCGCCGCGCGACGAAGTGCCCGGCCCTCCGCGCGGTGTGTGCGCAAATCCTGCGCGACGAGGTGCCGCACGTCCGCTTCCAGTGCGAGCGGCTGGCGCAGATGCACCGCCGCCGCGGGCGCGTGGGCCGCGCGCTCACGGGGGCGGCAACGCGCGTCTTGTTCGCGGGCGTGGCGCTGGCGGTGTGGATCGGGCACCGGCACGCGCTGCGCGCCGGCGGCTACACCTTCCGCCGCTATTGGAAGCGCGCACACGCCCGTATGGCGCTGGCCCGCCGCGCGGCCGACCCGCGCGCGTACCGCTGGGCGTGAGTGGAACTTTCGCCCGCGGTCGCGCGTCGAAGGTGCGACACGTTCCCATTTGCAGGGTTCAGGCCGCGTTCCGCCCGCTCGCGCTGCCGGGCATGACGCGCGGGCCGCGGCGCGGTACACTCCGCACTCCCACCCCAGAGGGTTCGCCATGCGGTTCGTTGCCGTTGCTGTGCTCGCCGTTGTCTCGGTCGCGGTTGCGGCGCGCGCCGACGGGCCGCCACCGCCCCCGCTCGACAGTCGCACGCCGAGGGTGCGCGCGAAGTTGCTCGAAGACTTCGGCGGCACGGTGGACACCGAAAAGGCAGTCGCCGTGGGCCTCGCGTGGCTCGCCAAACAGCAGAAGGCCGACGGCAGTTGGGCGTTCGACGGCAAGGAAACCAAGGAAACCGCCGCCGCCACCGGGCTGGCGCTGCTCGCGTTCCTCGGCGCGGGCGAATCGCACAAAGACGCGAAGGGTAAGTACAAGGCGACCGTGCAAAAGGGGCTGGACTGGCTCCGCAAAGACCTCGGCGCGAACGGCAAGTTCAAGACCGGGCAGACCATGTACTCGCAAGGGATCGCTTCGCTCGCGCTCGTGGATGCCTACGCGCAGACGTTCGACGGGGTGCTGAAACCGTCGGCACAGGCGTGCATCATCTTCGTACAGCGGGCACAGGCGAAGGACGGCAGTTGGGGCTACAAGGAGGGCGCGCCCACCGGCGACCTCTCGATTGTGGGCTGGCAGTTGCAGGTGCTGCACGCGGCCAAGCGCGGCAAGTTGGTCGTGGACCAGAAGGCGGTGAAGGCCGCGGTCGCGTTCCTCGACACGGTGGCCGCGGGCGAGGCCAAAGACCGCTACGGGTACACCACGAACGCGGGCGCGCAACCGGGCACGGCGCTCACCGCGATCGGGCTGTGGGCGCGCGCGAACTTCGACGACTGGACCGCCGACACGCCCGGCATGAGCGCGGGCGCGAAGGGGCTGCTGAAGGCGCGCCCGCCGGCGAACCAACTGAACTTCTACCAACTGCACTACGCGACGATGGTGCTGCGCGGCGCGAGCGAAGAGCAGTGGCGCGAGTGGAACGAAGGCCCGAAGGGCGCGGACGGCACGCGCACCGGCGGGATGCGCGACGTACTCGTGAAGGCGCAAGAGGCCAACGGCGCGGACGCGGGCAGTTGGAAGCCGGACCCGGTGTGGATGGGCCAGCAGTGCGGGCGCGTGGGCACGACGGCGCTCGCGGTGATGTGCTTGGAGGCGTACTACCGCTACGTTCCGCCCGCACCGAAGGCGAAGTGACCAAAGGTGGCCCGCGAAGCTGGGTTTCGTGCCCTCTCCCCGCGGAGCGTGGGAGAGGGTGGCCGAGGCTTTGCGAGGCCGGGTGAGGGGCGAATAGCTCCGCACGAAACCGGTGAGCTGAACCAACCGCAGAGCTTACCCCTCACCCGCCCGCGAAGCGCGGGCACCCTCTCCCGCAAGGGGAGAGGGCAAGAACAATGCACGCGCCGAGTACAACCGCTCTACTCCTTTTTCGGCTCCTTCGCCTTCTGGTCGAGCAGGTACGCGAGCAGGTGGTACAGGTCGGCTTCGGGGATCACGTCGGCGAAGTTCGCGGGCATCGCGGAGAGCTGCGTCTCGCGGTTGGTCGCGATGTCCTTCGTCGGCACCCGCAGTTCCTTCCCTTCGAGATCGGCGAACACCACCACTTCGCCCTCCACGCGCAGCATCAGTGCGGTGAACGTCTTCTCGGTGTTCAGCGTGACCGACCGCGCGCGGAACGCGACGTCCACGTTGCGGTTCGGGTCCAGCACGTCTTCGAGCAGGCGCTCCGTGCCGCGCACGCCGACGCCGTCGAGTTGCGGGGCGATCTTCCCGCCGGCGTCGCCGATGCGGTGGCAGGCGGCGCAGTGCTTGGTGAACAGCTTCAGCCCGAGTTCCTTGTCCGGCTTCGCGTTGGCGAACCCGGCGGCGCGCGTTTTCAGCAGCCCCGCGATGCGCTGGTCCGCGGCCGGCAGGTTCTTCGTGAGGTCGCTCACGCGCTTCTCCCAGTCGGTCGCGTTGCTCGCCTTCAGGCGCTCCAGAATCGCTTTCTCCTGAAGCAGCCGCGCGGGTGCTTTGCCGTCCTTCACCGCGGTGAGCAGCACGTCGGCCCCGGACTTCGTGCCCGCCAGCGCGAGGCCCACCGGCACCGCGGCGCGGTACGGCACCGTTTGCAACCCGTCGCGCGCCGCGGCCTGCGAACCCGGCGCGCCGGACGTTGCGAGCGCTTGGAGGAACCCGACGCGCACCACTTCCGGTGCGCTTGCGAGTTGGTCGCGCACCGTCGCGGCCGCGGTCGCAGGCGCGTACTTGAGGAGCGCTTCGGCGGCCCCGATGCGAATCTCGTCCGCAGCTTTCGCCGCGCCGATCGCGGACTTCAGCGTCGCGAGCGCTTCCGGTGTCAGTTTCGCGTCCGGTGCGACCGCCGGCAGCGCGTTCAGCACGCGCAGCCCCCACGCGGCGTTCCGCGCGTCGGTCTCGATCGCGCGCTCCGCGGACTTGAGCAGGTGTTCCGTGGCACCGGCGCTCAGGCGCGCGCCGCGGGCTTGCACGCCGCGAAACGCGGCCAGAACCACGTCCGCGTCGAGCGCCGCGGACACCGCGCGGAACAGTTCCGGTTCGTCGGCCGGCGCGCCGTACCGCGCGACGTGCTCGGCGATAGCGGCGCGCTTCGCGGCCGGCACCTTCAGCGCGCGGAGTTGTGCGAGCAGGTACTTCGCCGCTTCCGGTTTCTGGATCGCGAGCGCGGAATCGGCGAACAGCGGGTCGTACTCCGAAGGCCAGTCCCCCGCTTCGCGCAGGCAGTTGCGCAGCGCGACGCGGGCCGCGTGCCGCAGGTGCGTGTCGTCCGCCGCGCACGCCTTCAGGATGCCCACCAGCGCTTCCACGAAGTCGCCGTGCGGGTGCGCCGCCATCGCTTCCGCGAGCGCGCGTTTCTGGTGAACCGAGTCGAAGCTCTTGTGGACGTCGAGCAGCAACTCGCGCTCGCCGGCCCCCCACTTGGGGCGCGCCGCGAGCGCGCGCACGAGGTGCCCGGTCAGGTGTTCGGGCTTCACCTCGTTCTTCGCTTCTTTTGCGAAGTTCACCACGTTGCGGAAGCCTTCCAGCGGCGGCGGCTCCTTGCTCGCGTCCTCGATTGCCACCGCCCAACCGACCAGCGCCGACGCGCCCGCCGGCCGGTTCACCGCGGCCAGAAGCGACGGCGAGAGGTCCGGCTTCTTCCCGTCGAGCGCGCGCTGCCGCAGTTGGTGCCCCGCCAGGAACCGCACCGTCAGGTTCGGGTGCGTTAAGTCTTTACACAACTCGTCGTCGGTCGCCGCGGTGAAGTCGGCGCGGTGGAACTTCGTCGGTGCCGCTTTGCCGTCCTTGCCGGTCCACACCACGCGCCACAGCCGGCCGCGGCCCTTGTCGCGCCGCGGGTCGGTCAGCGACACTTCGTAGTGCCCGATGATCTTGTTGTAAAAGTCCGCGACGTACAGCGCGCCGTCCGGCCCGAGCTTGATATCGACCGGGCGGAACCAGCGGTCCTTGCTCGTCATGAAGTCCGGCAGTTCCTTCGCAACGGGCGTCGCGCCCTTCCACTCGATGCGGTCGAAGTTGATGCGGTTCGTCACCACGTTGCCGACGAACATCGTGCCGAGGTAGTCCTTCGGGAAGTGGTCCGCGTCGTACCACGCCAGCCCGCACAGGCCGGTGCTGTTGTGGCTGTGCGCCGTAACGTGCGGCGCGAACCCGAGGCCGTCGTGCGGCTTCCCGAAGCTGTCGTAGTACGCGCCGGGGATGAGCTGCGTGATCGGCTTGGAGTGGCAGTCCGCGGTGTACAGGTTGAACCACGGATCAACCGTCATGCCGAACGGGTTCACTTGGCCGCGGGTCCACACTTCGAGCTTCGAGCCGTCCGGCTTGAAGCGGAACGTGTGCCCGCTCTGCATCTTCACTTCGTTCCCGCTCTTGTCCTTCACGGTGGAATCGTTGGCGAACCCGTGACACGCATAGACCCAGCCGTCCGGCATCAACGTGTACGAGTTGTACATGCCGTGCGTGTCGCGGGTGCCGAAGCCCTTGAACAGCACCTCGAACCCGTCGCTCTTCGGGCCATCCTTCGTCTCGGTGATCTTGTATTTGCGAATCTCGCCGACGCTGGACACGAGCACGCTCTTCATGTCCGGGAGCGGCAGAATGCCGATGGGGATGTTCAGATCGGCGGTGAAGGTGTGAACCTTCTTCGCCTTCCCGGTGTTCGGGTCGAAGTCCGAGAGCACGAACACCTTGTCGGTGGGCTTCCCGTCGGTCGCGGCGAACGGGTAGTGGTACGAGGTCGTCACCCACAGCCGGCCCTTCGCGTCCCACGCCATCTGCATGGGTTTCTGGATGTCCGGTTCGCTCGCGACGAGTTGCACCGAAAACCCCGGCGGCACCGCGAACTGCTTGCGCTCGTCTTCGGGCGAAAGCGGGTCGGTCGGGGCCATGAGGTCCGGCGGAAGGTTCGGTAATTTCGGTTGCGCGTCAAAGAAAGGCGCGCCGTGAACGAGCAGTATGAGAGAGGCAAGCAACCGCATGCGAATCTCCGGCGGGGCGAACGGGTGCATCCCATTCTAGCCCGGCCGCGTACAATCTCCTGCACCCTTTCCTTTTGGCAGCGAGGCCGAAATGTCCCCCCCACCCACCCCGAACAACGAGGCCGAGCGCGTTGCCGCCCTCCGCGAGTACCAAGTCCTCGACACGACCGCCGAGGCCGCGTACGACGACCTGACCCGCCTTGCCGCCGACATCTGCGGCACTCCCATCGCACTCGTTACACTGATCGACGCCGACCGCCAGTGGTTCAAGTCGAAGGTGGGGGTGGACATGACCGAATCGCCGCGCGAGCTGGCGTTCTGCGCGCACACGATCTGCGGGCGCAGCACGTTCGTGATCGAAGACGCCTCGCGCGACGCGCGGTTCTCGGACCACCCGTTCGTAACCGGCGGGCCGCAACTGCGGTTCTACGCCGGATCGCCGCTGGTGAACCCGGAGGGCCAAGCGCTGGGCAGCCTGTGCGTGCTGGACACGGCCCCGCGCCGCCTCACCGCCGACCAGATGGAATCGCTCGCGGCGCTGTCGCGCCAAGTGATGGTGCTGCTGGAGTACAGCCGCGTCTCGAAGCGCTTGGCCGCGGCGCTGGCAAAGCAGGGGTAGGATTGGTTGGTCGCGGTCGAGCGGCGCTTCGCCGCGAGGCCCGACGGCGTGAAAGCTGAACGTAGAACCCTTGCGTGCATTGAAGCGCGAAGGCACGCAAGCGATTTCACGACAGGCGCTTCGCCGTCGGGCCTCGCGGCGAAGCGCCGCTCGACCGCGACCTACAAGAAGGCGCAAGCGGTCCACGGTCAGCTCTTTCGCCGTCGGGCCTCGGCTTCGTGCCGCGTACCTCACTTGCGGGGCAATCTCGGCGACGCGGCTTTGCGAAGCGCCGCTCGACCGCGACCTACGAAAACAAAGAGAGGGAAAAAGAGAAAGAGGGCAAAAGAGCAGAGTGATACTATGTACAGGGAGCAAGCAAACAGAAACCGCTGTAGTGGTTACGGCTCGCCGGCTCGTACCTGACGCGGTACGCCGCGCGGCAGTTGAGGCCGAGGCAGCGCCACGACCCGCCACGCAGGACACGATAAACATTCGTATTTTCATACGAATTTTTGCACCACTTCCACACGTTCCCGTGCATATCGCACAGGCCCCACGGGTGCCGCGCCTTCGCCTCATAACTGCCCACCGGTTGCGGGCGCTTTAGGTAGTCGCCCTTCGTCGTTGTGCCGAACGGGAAGTTACCGTCGCAGTTCGCTTGCGTCCCGTTGAGCGCGTCACCAAAGTAGAACGGGCGCTTGTTGCCCAACCCACCGCGACAGGCGTACTCCCACTCGTCTTCGTGCGGCAAATCCAACGCCCCTTTATCGCCCAGTGACACGCGGTGCGCGTTCGCGCGCTTCAGGAACTCTTGGCAGTGATCCCACGACACGTTCTCCACCGGAAACCGGCTCGTGTCCCTGATCGCACCAAGCGCCTTTTCCTCCGCGCCACCGATGCGAAACGCGCTCGGCGTTTCCAATGCTGTTCCGCGCATCACGGCGGCCCATTCCGCTTGCGTGACCTCGTATTTGCCCATCCAGAAGCCCTTCGTGCTGAACTTCCCGCGTTCGTCCTCGGCTTCATTATCCCAATACCCCGCTTCCGTTCTTGGGCAACCGAGTTGGCACTCGCCCGCGGGGATGTAGCAGAACCGCATCTTCGTATTCGGCGCGATCTCGATGTCCCACTCGTCTCCGGCCTTCGGATTCGCCGGCAACGTTGTCACCTTCGGCGCGACTTTCGGCTCCGGTTCCTTTTCCTTCAACTTCACCCCGAGGACGTCCTTCGCCTCCGATTCCGGTTCTTTCTCCTTCAGATTCGGTGCCGGAACGTCCGGTTGCTGCTTCGCCACCTCGTTCGGCTTGGGGTCACGGAGCGCGACAAACAGCGCCACCGCGAGCGCCGCGCACGCGACCAGAAGGCCCGCGATTCGCGCGCGACGGCGCTCCCGCTTGCTGGGGTTGGGCTGCTTTCGCGTACCGTCGGGCGGTGGGTTCATCGGGCGCGTCTCGGTTCGGTGCGGCTATGATACCGCACGCAAACCGGCGCTGGAATCAGAAACGTCCCTCGCTTACGCGTCGGGCTACAGCAACTCGCCGATCGGGTCGCCGTAGGGGAGCAGCGGCATCGGGCGGCCGGTGCCGTCGAGGAAGTTCGTGGTGTTGTGGTCGATGTCGAGGTGTTTGAAGACCGTCGCCCACAGGTCGTTCGGCGTCAGCGGGCGGTCCTTCGGCACTTCCGCCTTCGCGGTCGTGCTGCCCACCACGACGCCCGTGTTGCACGCGCCGCTCACCAGAATGCTCTGCGCCTGCGGCCAGTGGTCGCGGCCCGGTTGCGTCACGCCGGTCTGCGACCCCTTCGAGTATTCCACCTTCGGCGTGCGCCCGAACTCGCCCGTTACCACCAGCAGCACGCGCTTGTTCAGCCCGCGGGCGTACAGGTCTTCGATCAGTGCCGAAATCGCTTGGTCGAGGAACCCGAGTTTGTACTTCGTGTCGTCGAAGATGTGGCAGTTGACCGCGTGCGAGTCCCAGTTGTAGGTGTGGTTCTTCACCATCTGCTCGCCCGGCGGCGTCGCGTTCTCCATCACCATTGTGACCCACGACGAGCCAGCCTCAACGAGCCGGCGCGCGAGGAGCGCGCGCTGCCCGTAGCGGTGCAGACCGTAGCGTTCGCGCGTCTTCGGCGACTCCGCGTTCAGGTCGAACGCTTGCCGCGCGGTGCTGGTGGTGATGAGGTCGAGCGCGCGGTCGCGGGCCGCGGTCATGCCCGCGGCGCGCCCGTGCAGGTCCGGGCCGTGCAGCGGGCCGTCGAACTTCTTCAGCAGGCTCAACCGGTCGTCGAGTTTCGCCTCGGTGCCCGGCAGCAGCGAGAGGTTCTTGATCTCGAACTTCTTGTCCGACGGGTCGCCGACCACGAAGAACGGGTGCGACTGCGGGCCGAGGTACGCGGAGCCGAAGCTGAACGTGTCGATGTTCTGCCGCCCGCCGTCGACGCCGCACACGTAGTTCGGCACCGCGGCCTTCTTGCCCTTCAGCACTTCGGCGGCCATCGACGCGACCATCGGCGTGTCGTTCACGAAGCCGGTGGGTTCCTTCGGGTCGCGGCCGGTGAGGAACCGTTTGTGCCCGCCGCCGTGGTCCGCGAACTTGTGCGCGACGCTGCGAATCAGCGCGTACTTATCGGCGCACTTCGCGAGCTTCGGCAGGTGCTCGCAGATGCTGATACCGGGCACGTTCGTTTGAATCGGGTTGTACGCGCCGCGGTATTCGAGCGGCGCGTCGGGCTTCATGTCGAAGGTGTCTTGGTGCGGCGGCCCGCCGGGGAGCCACACGAAGATGACCGCGGGATCGTTCGAGGTGCGATCCGACGCGCGGGCCTTGTGCGCGCTGATCGGCCCGAGCGCCGTAGACGCGAGCGCAACGGACCCGAACCGCATAACCTGCCGGCGCGACGGCCCGGCACAACGAATGGGAGTCTTCACGCGACAAGCTCCGCGACGCGGGAGTGATTCGGCGGGTGGTTAGAGGATACCGGCGGGAGCGCGGGAAGTCAAACGCGACGGTTAGCGGATGATCTGGCAGTTCGGCAGCGCGGCCCGAAGCGCGGCGATACCCTCGTCCGTTAGTTGCTTGCATCCATTCAGCCTGATTTTTCTGAGATTATTGAGGCCAGATAAGTGCGCCAAGCCTACGTCCGTTACTTGTTGGCAGTAACTTAAATCAAGTGTGCGAAGTGAGGGGAGCGAAAGCAGATGTACTAACCCCCTGTCAGTCACCCCCCAAGACGGCATCCGAAGCTCTGTGAGCGCGGTGAGGTTCTTCAGGTGCGCCAACCCTGCATCCGTCAATTGTCGGGCGCTCCAGAATTCGAGTTCGGTAAGTGTGGTGAGTCCCTGCAAGTACGTGAGATCAGCGTCCCTTAGTCCATGACACCATCGCAAAGTCAGTGCGGTGAGCGCGGCGAATTCCTTCAGTTGAGACAATCCCGACAGTTGAGAGCCACTACACGATGACCAGATACTGAGTCTACAGCGCATCCCCGTTTTCGGAGTAATTCGCGCAGGCGTATCGGCGACTTTCTCCCATTGAGCGTTAGGGTGTTGGAGCGCGTACAGCACGCCCGGCACGGTGATGTCCCATTCGCGTTGCAGCGGCGGCAGGAGTGTGTACTCCTGAAGTGCTTCAAGAACTACGCTCAAGATGTCCAATTCGCGTTGCCGCGGCACGAGGCGCAGTAGCACATCAACAGCGCCGAATAGGTCCTTCGCGCTCGCGTGGCGCTCGTTTTGCTCTTTCGCCAGCGCCTTCAAGCAGAGATCGTCGTACTGCGCGCCCAACTCACTGCGCACTTCGGACGGTTTTCGCGGCGCGACCGCGCAGTGCTGCCCCATCAACACATACTCATTTC
>Ga0169931_10004012_pt1 | contig 23091 bp, 16 predicted proteins | sample Kivu_15m_20L_FD_129675 | JGI IMG/M metagenome (GOLD analysis project Ga0169931, IMG submission 129675) | Freshwater microbial communities from Lake Kivu, Western Province, Rwanda to study Microbial Dark Matter (Phase II) - Kivu_15m_20L... | ecosystem: Environmental > Aquatic > Freshwater > Lake...
AATAAATCAAGCAAGTTTGAATTAGAATTAAGGAATTTATACGAGGAGAATATAAAAAAATATAAAATCCAGTTACACAGTGAAAGAGATGCATTCAATACAAATATGAGAGATGTTATAGAAAAAAATCAGATCGAGAAAAAAGACCTTAAGCTAGAATTAGATAAGCAAATTCGTAATTATACATTTAAAAAAACTTAATATAGTGATGAATTCAAATCAAATAGAACAAACCAATAGACTCAATTCAGAAAAACAAAAATTAATAGAATTGATAGTCGAAATAGAAAAATTTCTCGAAGCTAAAAGGAAATTTGAATTAAATTCACTAAGAAATATAGAAGATATTTTTATAACTCAAATCAATAATCAAAATTTCAAAAGCCCTTTTACGAAAATTGATTTAAATCTTATAATCTCCGAAGAAAAAATTTATGAAAATTTAATTTGTATTGTTTGCTTGGATTTGTCTGATAATCCTAATGCATGTGAAAAATGTGAGAAAATATGTTGCAAGGAGTGTATCAAAAAAATAGATGATACCTGTCCATTCTGTAGATATAAACCTTACTCTACAAGAGCTCTGTCTCTGATCGAAAAAAGTATTCTCAATTCTCTTAAATTAAACTGCCCTTATGAATGTGGAGAGATAATATATTATGAAAGATATCATTATCATTTAAATACATGTAGAAATAAATTAAAAACCTTTAATTGCAATAATTGTAAGGAAATTTTCGAACTTCAATCTTATCCCTATACAGATATTGTTAATACTCATTTGAGTAAATGTGAAAAGAAATGTATTTACTGCAGTTTAAAAATTCCTTTAATAGATTTTGTTCGACATGAATATGAATGCCTAGAGAAGATATTACTTAGCAAAATTTCAAGTAGTATCCATGTAGTTAAATAATAATCTTTAAGATCTAAATTGTGATTAAAGATTTTAAAAGTATTAAAAAACTTATAATTAAATAACATAGATTTTATTTTAATTTTATTTATCAAATGTACCTTAAAATTTTTCCTACCCATTCAAATTTTGGGATGTAATGAAATAATGTAAATGAGTCCCTTAAAAAACCAACCATGAATCTAAAAATTCCAACCAATTCTTTCTGTTTTGTAATATTGGTTAACTGAAAATTTTAATAAAATTATAAATTATTATCATTTTATATCAGGTAACAACTATAATTGAAAAAAAGAAAGAAATGGTTGGGATGTGATTCTCTCCATATTAATAATAAGCAAATACCATCTAAGAATACTTATCTAGTTTTGCTTTATTATATTTTATTTTTAAAAAATAGATTAAATATTTTTTTTATATGTATTTAATCATATAAGAAGGGTAGGCTCTCATATTATTGTAAATTATATAAATTCCGTCATTATTGGCCTTCACACTATCATATCGTATTTTATTTTTTTCATCCTTATAAGGGGGAAATTTAAGAGAGTTATTTTGCTGAGACTCGAACGTCTCTCCAATTAAAACCTCAGCTATAAACATGCAATTAGTAGAAAACTTTGTTTTAAATTTATATCCATCTGAATAAGCAGCTCTCTCATGAAAATATATTCCAGAACCGTATAAACCAGAATTAGCATATCTCATATCGAATCCTTCTTCTTTTCCTTCATAAATTACAGAGGGATCTGTTTCTCTTGTTCCATGGAAGAGTAATTTAGTAGTACTATTACCCTTTTTGCTCAGTTGATATTTAGCGAAGCAAAAATTCATCCACAATTCTACATTTTGGATTCTTGTTATTTGTTTGATTTGCGCATTAGGCAATGTCTTTATAAACATATCCCTTAAATTAGAGAATTCCTTGGAATTTTTATTTAAATCAATTAGAACAACATTTTCTATTTGAGGAGTCCATGTTGAAGGTAATGCAAAATCAACTTGTGATTTGTTTTTCATTGCATATTCAAGTTTTAGTTTATTGAATTCTTTATCATACTTAAGAAATTTCTGGTTATATCCATCCTTTGCTTTGTTTAACTCATCCATCCTTATTTTTGTTTCATTTATTTGTTTTTCCAACTCGGATAGCTTTTTCATCTCTTGTTCGATATTGCTCATCTTAAAATCATTACCTGTAAATTTTTTGTTGATAGTAATCCTCAAATCCAAATGTTCTTTTTCATAATTTGATAAAATTTGTTTCAATTTTTCTAATTTTGTATCCAAATCTTCAATTTGATCTTGCAGTTTTTTCATATCATCCAATTTTTCGAAGGATAAGATTGAGTTTTGAATTTTATTATTATTTATTATTTTAGATGTTTCTTCATTTGAGTAAGAATTAAGATTAATTGAGTTTTTAAATTCTGAACAAATTGATTCAAAGAAATTCGTATTATAGTTGTATTTATATGAAGTGTCATCATTTTTATAAGGGTTAAAAAAATTATTTTGATTTGGACTAATTTTATTAATTACATGTCCCGGATTCAAATTTGAAGAGTTTTTAAATTTTTCTTGATTATGTATTAGGATGTGATTTTTAAACTCTTTTAAATCAACGTTCTTTCCGCATAATTTACATAGGAATGTAGTTGATATTTTGGCACCTTGTTGTTTACTTAAATAATAAATATGTAGAAGACCGTGTTCATCCAATATTTCCATGGGCATTTCAGTTTCGCAAATAGGACAAAAAAAAATTTTTAAATTTTTGCTTTCATCTGGATTTTCATCATTTATTTTAGTTATTTTATTGAAAATTTTCGGCTGCACGTTATATTGTTCAACAGTATTTACTATGACATCACCACATTTGTTTGATGATTTTTTAATAATTGGATTGAGATTGTGTGAATTTATATTGGCATAATTATTTTGAGTATTAATATTTGTCATTTTATTATTAATTGTTTGTTCAGATCCATAAAAATTTTTAAAAGCTTGGGATTCCATCTTGTGAAGTAAGACATGTTCTTTATAATCTTCCACTTCTACACTATCTCCGCATTCACAGAAAATTATAAATGATGAATTTGAATAGCAATTTTTATTAAGTAGCATAGATATAACAAATTTATCTGGGATGTGCTTTTTAAGGCTGACATTTATTAGTTCAGAATGGGATTTCTTTATATGTATTATGTAGTCATAAACATCTCTAGAGATTTCTCTATCACATATATCACAGCTTTTATTTTTAAATACTCCTCCTTTAAGAATTGCTTCTAAGATATATGAATCATTGACATAGCATTTGGCTACATCAGGATTATGTTCCTTCAAAGCGTGCAGCACATATTTCTGATAGGAATTATCTACTTCTACAAAGCAAATGTCACATTTTCTTACTATTTTTTCAGAAACATGATTGCTTTCTTGAATTTTGATATCAGTAGCCTCTATAATTTTATTATTATTATTTGCTGATTGGATGATTATGTGAGAAGGTTGTGAGAGCACAGTAGAGTTAGATATTTCAGTTGAGTCGCTAACTGTTTTAAGGTTAAGAATTTCTCTCATTGTCTTATTTTTTAAATTCATATTCAGATTTGAGATATGATGAATTTTCGAGTCTAAATAATGATCTATTAGTTCGTCCATGTAATTAAATTTCTTGTTGCATATTTCACAGATTGCATTTGTTGCTGACATTTATTTTATAGAAAAAATATTTATAAATATAGGTGCATAAAGTATTTTTAATTATAATAAGTATGGGAATTTATATTTACTATTCAATAAATATAATTTTAAGGACTAGGAGTTTATAGTCCTTATTTTACCTCTAACGATTTAAAATACAGATAAAAATAATGTTATATTTATAAAGCAATATTTATTTTATTTTTTTCGATTTTTATTTATATATTGAATTTTCAATTCTTCATACGCATAGTTTATAATACGTATTATTTCTCTTGCCTTTTCCTTATCTGTAAATTTATCTGGATGGAATTTTTTATTTAGATTATGGTAGGCTTTTTTAATTTCCTCAAATTTCGAATTTTCATTAACTCCTAAAATATTGTACGGGTTTGAGGAACTCAGAATGAGGCTTATTTCCTTGTTAATTAATTCCTCCTCTTTTGCTTTAATTTTTCGCTTTTCCTCTTCTATTTCCTGTAAGGATACACATTGTGAATTGAGTTTCTCGATTAATTTTGAAGTTTGTAAATTATCATATATCCTTCTCGTTTCTATTTCACTCAAAATTACATAAGCCGAATATATTTGTTTAATTCTGAATGCAGCTTCTTTTTTGAACTCTGAAATTTCATATTTGACTAGTAAACTATGGTACTGTCTTATAATTTCATAATGAGTAGCATTAAATTGTAATTCTAAAATATCATAAAGCCTGAATATATTATTCTCTTTTTCTTTGAATTCTTTTTCAAGGATAATTCTTCTTCTTTCATCATTCTGGTTGTGTTGTTTTTCGCTTACTGTTTTATTTTCAATAACTTTTTCGAATAGATTAATTATTTCGTTATTATCTAATATTGCATGAATTTTGTTGCTGATTTCTGTAACTGTCATAGACATTCGGTTGTATGAATCTTCATGTTTAGCTTCTTCAAAAATTACCTTATCAAAGGTTTCGTCTTTAAATAGTATATTGTAAATGAAACGCTTTTTTTCTTCTTTCGAAATATTTGAATTCTTTAAAAATGATGAAAAGTATTCGAGGATCATTAAAGAATCTTTGCTTATTATTAGCATATCTGAAATTTGTAAATTTTTATAGTAGTTAAAATAATCCTTCATCACTATGAAACTAAGAATAATGATCGGTGTGTAAAATATTAATACAGCCATAGAAATACCAAACTGAAAATATAATTTATCAAATTTTTAATGTTTTATATAAAATGATTTGACTAATTTTGACGCATATGATTGAAAATCAATAAGTTTATACTGTATATATATATATATTTTTATAAAAAATATTAACTTACCATAATTGATTAAAAATTCCTTTTGCAATCTCCTTCTTAGATTAATCTTACATATAAATTATCACAATAAGTCTTAAATCTACATATGTTAACAAAAATTAAAAAATTCAAAACATAAAATATATATATTTTCTTTATTTATTTATTATAAATTTATGAAATAACTTAATAAATTACAATGGAAATTTCAGTCTACAATCAAACAGGCAACAATATTGAAGTAAAGATTTCTTCAGATGGAATCGGTTGCGATGATTGGTTTTCAATAGGGGAAATAGATAAATGGACAAGAAAACCCGGAGGATATGAAATGTCTATCAAATTCCCATGTTTCAATTATCAAGAATATTCTTATCAAGTAACGTCGCCATCAACAATTTATCTTACATCTAATGGTCAAGTATTCGATTATGAATCACAAACAATTATATATCCTTTATCATCAATAGTAGCTTCAAATAATAGCGATAATCAGTCCAAGAAAATCGGGATAGTTAACAACAGCGGCACTGATATTTACATTAGAATTTCCAAAAAAGATTTCGGTTCAGAGGAATTCTATCCTATGCCTAATGGTGGATCAGATAATTGGGTCAGATCTCCAGGATATACATATCTCATGCAGTTTGGCTACTATCCAAGTGAGGATTGTTTATCAGCTTATGTTACACCTGGAGAAACTTATGTTATATATAATAACAACTATATTCTAACAGGTAATGGGACACCAGTGAATTTGTATCAAATTTATTTTACCTACGGTTATTACCAGAAAATCGACAACATTAAGGATGATTTTATTTTTGACTTTTCTAAATTTTCGATAGATGAATCCTCATGTATTAACGTCCTAAATAAGACTAAAAATGAAATTAAAATTAGAATAAAATCTAAAGGCTACGGTAGCGAAGATTTCTATCCGATTCCTTCTGAGAACATTGACAGCTGGAGTAGAAGTGAAGGCAAATACCTCATGGAAGTAGTTACATATGATGGGAAAAGCTTTTAATATAATGTGTCTAATGGTGTATATATATTCTATAATAATGATCTTTATGATAATTCAAAAAATTCCATCAAACAATCAACCGATCCATTCGACGGTAAAGAGAAAGATAATTCAACTAAAATCGACTTGAGAGAAAAAGAGAACATTAATTATTTTAAAAGTCTATTTGACCCTAAGAAAATAACAATTTTTAATCAAAGTTTGAAACCTATCAAAGTCAGAATAAAAGCAACAACTTCTGGATCTGAAGATTATTTTAACATAGGAGTAAATTGTCATGATTCCTGGGTAAGAGGTAATGAAACATATTTAATAGAAATTGTAATTGCAACAACTAGCTTTAAATATTATGTGAAAAACGGATTGTATTACTTTATACAAAACATCCTATTTGATTCAGATGGAAATCAGCTTAATTATACTTCCGATCAATTTAGTAATAAAAACACAAAATCAAATGAAAGTGACAAAAATTTTCCTGGTTCTACTGGAAATATCCTTGTATCAAATAAATATGGAAATACTGTCTTAGTTAAAATTTCTACAAAAGGGATAGGCTGTGCAAAATGGTTTAAATTACAATCTAATCAAACAGATACTTTGATTAGGGAAAAAGAGGAATTTGAAATGTGTGTTTCTTTTGATTGTACACTCGATAATTTTTTAAAATACAAAGTAACATCACCAGTAAGTCTAGCTATAGAGCAGGGAAACGCTCTTAGAGATTTAAACACTGGGCTCTTAATACTACCTATCGATTCAGTTAACTTCGATGCTAATCAAGATGCTTGTCTTATTACTCCTGGTGGAATTACAATCATAAATTACAGTAATACTAGAATGATGGTAAGAATTAGTTCAAAGGGTTATGGATCAGAGGAATTTTTTCCTTTGGATCCTGGACAATCAGATACATGGAGTCGTAAGGAATCCGGGTATTATCAAATGCAATATCAACTTAATGTTAATTTAAATGGTCCCATAGTATTGGTAAAATCAGGATATTGTTACGTTATCACCCCAAATTATTTAGTAACTTTCATCGATGGTTCCCCAGCACCTGTAAGTTATGACAATTTCAACTGTTACGATGGTTCAAATAATAATAATATATCGCCATCATCTGACACATACATCTTTCCTTCTGAAAATTCAAGCTATAGACGTGTTGATAATCAGATTATAGTCTATAATGAATCTGGATTAGAAATTAGAGTACGAATCAAATCAAAAGACAAACCAACTGAAGAACTATATCCTATTAGCGACAACACCTATGAATCTTGGACTAGATCAGCTGGATCATATCTTGCCGAAATCGTTACTAAAGATGGTCCTAGTTTTAGATATTACTTAGAATCCTATAACTCTTACGTGTTCTCTTCTAATTTTGAATTAAAAGAAACAAAAAACAACTTAAAGGTTAACCTAACGACTGATGTTTTCGATACTCCAAAAAAGCATGTAGTTGTTGAAAATAATATTATATCTATAGTAAATCACACCTCAGATATTATTTCTGTAAGAGTTAAAACTCAAGGATTTGGTTCAGAAGATTATTTCGATGTAAATGCTTGGTCTACTGAAGATTGGACAAGAAGAGAAGAAACTAATTTAATGGAGTTAATTCACGGAAAAAATCGTTATAGATTTTTTGTTAAAACAAAATGTCAGTATATTTATCTAGGCCAGGGTTGCTTAGCAGACTCTAATTCAAATATAGAAGTCCCTCAGACAAAAGATCAATTTTATTCTTATGAAAACTCAAACGAAAATAATTCAGAAAAATTAAGATACTTTGATGACAAAGAACCTGTAATGAGTGGGAATCAATTCACTGATTGCTATTTTCCTCCTAAAATACGCATAATTAATTCAGAAGATGATAAAGGTAATCTCAAAAAGCCACATTTTAAATCACACGGTGAATCTGGGCTTGATACATACGGCATCAAATTTAAAAGAGCTTCTGAAATATTTAAATCTAAATACTATTTGTTTAAAGATTCGATTGAAGTTGACGACGTTACTCAAGGGGGTGTTGGTGACTGTTGGTTAATAAGTGCAATAGCTGCATTATGTGTACGAACAGATTTAGTTCAAAAAATCTTTAAAACAAAGTCAGCAAATAAGGAAGGATTCTATGAAGTGTATTATTACGAAAACGGAGAGAAAAAGATTATGTTTGTGGACGATTATTTTCCTGTTATAAGTTACTATGGAAGCGATTACTCTTTCAAATTTGCTAAACCTAATGGAGAAGAATTATGGGTGCTTCTTTTAGAAAAAGCATTTGCAAAATATGAAGGGGGCTATTCAAATATAAATGGGGGATTAATCAATAATGCATTCACTTTCTTTACAGGGGGCGTTTGTAAATATATTCATGATCTAAAAAGCAGCTGGGATGAACTGTGTTCAGCATTGAGAAGGGGAAATATCCTTGCCGCAGGATCTAAGAATGGAAGAGATACCGATTTCAGCTATGGAAATATCGCACAGGGCCATGGTTATTCAATATTAGATGCTAAAGAGTATAATGATTACAATAAAAGAATAAAGTTGATTAAATTAAGAAATCCTTGGGGACAAAAGGAATGGACAGGAGAATATTCTGACGAATCTAGTTTATGGACCCCGAAATTGAAAGAATACTTCAATGCGCAAGAAGCTTTTGGAGATAATGGAGTATTTTTCATGAAATATGAGGACTTCTCTAAGGAATTTGCTTATGCAGTTATATGCTGCGTATAAAAATCGTGAATATTGGATTATTAAATTCTTTTTATTTAATTAATCTTAATAATTTAATTTTTGCTAAATTCCATTTTTAATTTTTATTCTACTTTTTATAATATCATAGGCTTTCTGATATTTCTCTAACTTCATTCTGGCTTTTCGTTTTAGATCGTCATTTTTAAATCTACCAGGATTGTAAGTTTCGAATAATTCTTGTTTAATTTCATTTAGATTACACAAATTTATAGTAGCCTCTGCTCTGAAGCAATTCAGTGCCTGTTTATAGACTTCTTCAGAATTCATTATTTTACGTATTAAAACCCTTTCTTTACTTTCAGTTCCTAAAATTTTATCAGTTAATGTTTCAACAAAAAAATTTGATAGAAAAAGGGAGATTGATTCTGTAATTAAATACACTAAAATGTTATTGAAATGAAAAAATTGTTTTAACAAACTAAAAAATCCAAAATTTGTTAATACAATAAAAGCTGAATTTAGAAATTTTTTACCAATCTCTTTAAAAATAAATTTTTTATCCTTTGATTTGCTTTTATAAAAATTTATCAGCAAATAAAAAAATTCGATAGACAACAGAACGGGATATAATATAATTCCTGTACTTAATTTTATAAGGCCTGAATAGGGAGAGAATTGTTTCCTTAAAATTTTCATTTCATATAAATAAAATATAAAAGGAATCAAGATTTTTACAGCCGAAATTTTTATGTTTTCTATCCTTATAATTTTCTCTACTATTTTATTTTTCGGATGAAGTTTATCATTTATTTTCCAATTTTCTTGTGTGGAATTAATTTTACTCTTTGTAATTGCATCTCTAGTATTATTATCCTTATTCATTTAAATTTAAAATTACAAAATTATTTTCTATTAAATTTCAATATAATTGATTTGGCTAAATATCAGTCTAAATTCTATAAATGTTTATAATTTATAGTATGTGTATAATAGAAATAAACAAAGACATTTATTAAAAAACGAATCTTAAATAATATTATTCAATTCAATAGGGATTAAATGCCAATATTTTATCTTAAAGTTTATTAGTTTTTTCAATGACAATGTGACTTATAAGACAAATTATAAAAATATTATAAAATTAAATAAATGGATAACGAAGCAAGCAAAAGCGAATTAAATAATAAAAATCATTCTAATAAGGAAAAAGAATTGAGTTCCCAAATAGATCAAGAGATTGAAAATTTAGAAGAAGCCCTTAGAGTCTCATATATCTCTAAAAATAGAAATTTCTACACAGTTTCATCTAAAGACGAGAAGATCTCCGAGCCCCAAATGATTCTTATAAACCAATCAGAAAAATTTGAGGCTCCAGAAAATTCAGACCAACAAAGTGAAATCCCTGAAATAAACAATTTAAATATTTCAAACGATGAAATAATAATCGACAATAATTACAAAGAAGAAAATTTTAAGAAAGATTGCTCCCCAACTATCGCAACACAATTAGCCAAAGCAGGGACAGTATCATGTTTAAAAGGAGTAAGTAAAGCAATATCTTCTAAATGGTCTTTTATCAGTGCTGCTGCTATTGCTATCTATGAAGTATCAGGGGTATATCGTCTCTATTCAAAAAGAAAAATAGATGATAAAGAGTTTAGTAAACATGTTGGTAGATCGGCTATTACTACAATCTCAGTTTTACCTGGAACAGAACTAGGGTCAAGCTTAGGTATAGGCATAGGGGTAGCTTGTGGATTAGCAACTGGAGGATTAGGGCTTATTGCTGCTGGAATACTAGGAGCTTTCTTAGGAGGATCTGCTACTTCCCTTTTATCTGGTGCTATTTATGATAAAATAGTCGAAGTTAAATCTGAGGAAGAATTAATAATCCTAGCAGCTAGAGACGTTTATTTAAAAGCTCTCAGTAAGTACCAAGCAAACGAAAATACTCCTATAAATGAGTTAAGAGAAAAAAGAAATGATTTTATGAGATCTTATCATCCTGATAGATTTAAAGACAGCAGATTAAAAGAAAAATTTTCCAAAAAGCTGATAAAATATATGCAATATTTCGAAATTATAAGAATACATAGAAAATATTAAATCTGAACCTAGATCATACTACTCACCCATGAAAGCATAAAGTAAATAAAAGTAAATTTATAGTGTAAAATTATAAAAATAAAATAAAATTATAATTTTTTTAAAATTTCTTTAAATATTCTTTGATTATTTCCAATAATTATTCCTAAATAATTATTTTATTAAAATATGAAATCATTTGTTTCTTTTAAAAATTTGAATACTAAAAATTTGCTTTCTTTTAAAGTCTCAAGAAATTATCACACCCATCCCATAACATATCCATCATCCCTACCAAAACCTGTTAATCCTTGGGATAACATGGATCCAGGAAGATCAGACAAATCTAAAATAGACGAAAACGACAAGTAATAATCAATTATAATCCATTCATTTAGAATCAATCGTAAATTCAACCCTGGGGATATGCCACCTGATGCCTGGAGAGCCAGAAAGGAATTTCCTGATTGGTATAGGCCATATCTTCTAAACTATAATGGTCACGGTTATTTATTATTCTTTCTATTAGTAAGCGGATTATGTAAATATTTTTTTTAAAGAAGGCATCTACTACCAAAGAGAGCAGATTAAGCTTATAAAGGGAAGAAAAGTCTTAAAGGATTATCAACATGAAAGGAAAAATCTTTATTCACCATTTAAGAATCATCAAGTCCATAGAGAAGTCAGAGACAATGTGAAAGATCCCTACATCAATTACCTTAGAAGATACATAAAAGAATCTGGATTCTAAATTTAAACTTAGTCTATAATTATAAACTATATTATAGATACTTAAATTAATAGAAAATATAAAATTATCTAAGCATGGAGATATACAATGTAATATATTAAGAATATTCTTCTATTAATAATTTTCTCTATTTTATAAAATAATTTTTTCTGATAAAATGCTGAAGAGACCCAACATTTACAAAGTAACCTGTGAAATTTGTTTCAAACAAGATGAATTCTTTTTGTGTAACAAATGCTTCTCTCTTTATTTAGAAAAGTCAATTACCTTCGAGCAATCAACCCATGGGGAAAAGGTACGATTAAAATCTTCGATTCAAGAAATTTTAAACAAAAACTATGAAAGCTTGTTACTATACAATCACAAATTTTTAAAAATCAACAAATTAGAAAAATTAAAAAAAAATATCAAACAAACTTCCACTATATTAAGCATCAAACAAACTCTAATAAATTCTTTCTCTAATGAAATAACAAAGAAGAAAGAAAATTTAATTAAGTTCAGAGGTTTCATTGACAAGGAAAGGAAAAAATATAAATTTAATTCAGAAGAAAATTTCACACAATACATGAAAGAAACAGAATCGTCTCTAGGATGGAAGAAGAATCAAATTGCTAATATTTTAATGAAGATATTTTTTATAAATTCAATCGACTCCCAGGAATATTTCGAAATTCAAGAATATGTTAAACCAGAGTACAAGATGAATAATAATGACGATAAGAGTATAAAAGAAAGTGATTTCAGAGAATTCGATAAAATTCCGAATATCCTTTCGTTTTCTGACTCTCTTTTATTCAAAATTCAAGACGCAAAGGAATATGACTTTAATTATGAAAAATCCGTAAAATTTAAGAAAAATGTATTGAGGAATAAAATAAACATATTTAGATTAAACAGTTTTATTTACTGTGTGATGTCAGGGATAAAATTTTTGTCTTCTATTTTCAACCTTCCCCTGCCTTACGAAATTCAGCAAGTGGAATCTTATCTGATTTATAACCCAGTCAATGATCAAGTTCATTGCCTTTACTTGCCTTATGAGCTTATTATGAATTCAGATCCTGATGCTGATAAAAAATTAAATGAAATACTCCAAGGATATATTTACCTAGATATAAATCTTAAATTTATTACAAACATTCTGAATTTAAAAGAAAACAAGAAAGAAGCGAATTTCAAAATTTACAAAAGATGCTTGAGTTTTAGAAATTTGCATGCCATTTTCACTCCTGACATTAAAGAATTTTTGAATGTGAAATCCCTCATCCCAGAAGAAGACGAGTTTTTCTTCCATCATGTGCATATGTCTGATGAATATAAATTTATGGACATGGAGATTGTAGGAAGCATAAAAAATGAAGAAGAAGAAGAGTTTGAAAATCATATACTAACAGATAAGATAGTAAATGAGAAGGTCAAAACTACTAATAGCGAATTTGATGAATATGTTCTTATAGAAAATTATTTTTCTTAAGGATGATCATTATAATTATTGTCAAAGTTATAGTTAAAGTTATAGTATAATATGATTATTATGATTTATAAATTATTGATATTTTACAATTTAAATTACTATAAGAATTAATTAAAACAAATTTTATATTAGAGAAAAATTCATTCATTCTTTAATCAATATCCCTTAAGCTTTAAATAATTCTTTAAGTAGATTAATTTTTTTTTATAACTCACAAATTCTACTATTAAAAAACTTATATTAAAAAATTTTCTAATCTTAAATTAACCAAAATATAAGATGAGACTCATCAAATTTTTTCCAGTCTTATACCTATCTTTATCTACAATGATTCTTTATAATTTCTTCATAGTTTTTGCAAAGATTAAAACTGTATGTAATGGAAATATTTGCTTTTTTAAATACGAAGATTTTGTTAAGAATACTTCAGGTCCAGACAAAAATGATTTTACTGAAATTTTAGAAATAAAATACATCGAGGGTAACCCGAAGCCTGATTTAAACAGAGTTAAAGATTTCGATAGTTATATAGGAGATAGAATGAGGAATACTGCAAAATCTAGTACAAGTGATGCAGGTACTATCGCTGCTTGGCTTTTAATAGTGCTGATAGTGATTCCTTGTCTTCTTGTAATGTCTATATTCATCCTCTGCTGTCAATATGTCTTCAATTGGTGCAAACCTAGACAGCACATTCATAGAGAATACGCGCCACCTTTATTGATACAACCACAGGGATATCCAAGATTCAACCCTTCTTCAAATTTCAACGCTTAGAAAATTTAATAATAGGATTTTGTAAATTAAAAAACTATATAAATACATATAAAAATATCAAGATAACCAATACGACTTGGAATTTTTATAAAATTATATTTCAAGATATCTTTTATTTTAGCTTTATTTAAAGTCATCTTATATTTAACTAGTCTTAATCAATTTATATGCAATCATGTGATGATTACCTAAAATCTATAAAATTTTTCCATCTCAGATAATACTTTTTCTGTTGGCTCTCTGTAAGTAGCTGGAATTCTCTTATTTCTTCCTTTATACGCATATTTCGTCTTAATTTTTGGTAACATTTGATTAAGATTATAAGGAAGATCTTTAGTCATCTTTTTGATTTCCCTGTATTCTTTTTCGTCTTGCTCTGTAGCAATATCTATTTTTTGTTGGATAAGTTCAGCTTGATCAGAATTCATTCCGTGTTTGTTCCAAGCATTAAGTAGATCTGGATAATGAGCTTCAGCTGTATTAAAATTGGATCTTTTTAAATCGAATTTGAAATATTTTCTCATTAACTTTTTAGCAATGTGCGAATCTGGTCCTCTTCCCATGTATTTTTAAATATTTATTTAAAAAAATAAAATAAAAATAATAATATTGATTATAATAATAACTTATATGGCGAGAGCAGTTCTTCAACCATTCGAAGATTATCAAAAAGCGAGGATAACATTCGTTCAGACTGTTGCCGAATTATCTACAAGACCACAGAACATCGAAGCATTACACAGCGCAGGAGTTATCGCCTTATTGCGCCCATTATTATTGGATCTAGTACCATCTATACAACAATCTGCAGCTTTAGCTATAGGTAGATTAGCCAATCATTCTCAAGAATTAGCAGAATCTGTTGTAGGGAATGGAATAATAACGCAGCTGATTGATTCTGTCTCTACGCAAAACAGATTCTTCAAAAAAGCGGTCTGTTATGTACTCAAGGCAGTTTCCAAACATTCTCCTGAGTTAGCAGAGAACGTTGTGAAAAGAGGAGCTTTAGAGCCTTTGATTAAATGCCTGGAAGAATTCGATCCCACTGTTAAAGAATGTGCAGCATGGGCTATAGGATATATAGCCAAGCATAACGCAGCCTTAGCTTTACATGTAGTCGAAGCAAGAGCTATAGATTCACTTATATTATGCTTAGCTGAGCCAGAATTAGCTCTCAAGAGAGCTGCAGCCCAGACCTTGTCATATATATGTCAGCATACAGAGCAGTTGGCTCACCCTGTTGCTGAAAGCGGGTTAGATACTATAGCCTATTACCTCAATTACAAAGATTCTATGCTGAAACGAAATATATGCATGTTACTTGGTAATATAAGTAAGCACTCCATTGAATTAGCTAATCAAGTAATGTTAAAGATAAGTAATCCTCAGAAATTATTGGCGTGCCTGAAGGATGAAGATAATATCGTTAGAAGAAACGCAGCTTTTTGCATATGCGAAATTTCAAAGAAAACACAGGAAAACTGTCAGAGTTTTATTTCAGCAGGTGGAGCGTCTGCTATTGTTGACTTCATTGCAAACACCCGAGGAGAAAATAGACTTTACGGGTTATTTAGTCTAGGTATAATGGCTTCTTTTAAGGAAGAATTAGCTATGAATATAATTAAGTCAAGGGCCATAAAATATATTAAAGATGCTTTGGAAAATGAACCACAACAACACCTTAAATCAGCTGCATGCTATGCATTGGGCCAATTGGGAAGACATTCTCCTCTTCACGCTAACGAAGTAGCCGAAGCGAATGTATTAACTATCATGCTATATCACTATAACTCGGTTGATTCAAGCGAAGATCTGAGAGACAAAGCCAAAAAGGCTCTTAAAAATGTAATCGATCAATGCCAGAATTTGGCCGCTTTAGAGCCTCTTTTGCAGGTAGCTCCTCAAAAAATATTATCTCACATCATCAACCAATATGTAAAGCATTTGAAGGATGATCTAAACGAGAAAAGATTATTTGTACAGAATGGAGGTTTGCAAAAATTACAAGAATTAAAAACAAAGTGTGATGATAGTATAAAAGAAAAAATAGAGTATATAAATGGGTTGTACCCTCCGGAAATAGTAAGATATTATTCACCAGAATATGCTGCTATGCTTTTAAAGTCAATAGAGGAAGGTTAAAAATTAAATAAACTTTATAATATAAAATTCATCTATGACATATAAATTAATCCTCATAAAAAATTATAAATAGATTTAGCTAAGCTGAAAAAGAATTACGCAATCAAAAAGTATATTAAAATTTAAAATTCATAAGGTGAATTTCCCTTCAACTTCAATCAATTTACAAATACATTTACAATTATCTATAATCCCCCGAATAGATCTATTCTTAAATAATTAATTAATAGTAGATAATATAACTTATGATATCATTTATATTAAATAACAAATAATGAAAAATTGCTTAAATCCGAAGCCCACTTTAGAAGATGCAATTATCGAACTCTATCTGAATGTTAAAGTAAGAAAACAGGAAGAGGTAAGGATAAATTCTCACTCATCGAAGATAGAAAATTATAACGAAGATTCCTTAGAAAAAGAAAAGGAGAAATTAAGAAAAACAAATCCTTTTGTTATAATTGGATATATTAAATCCTCGATTGAAATTTTGATTGACTTAAAGGTACAAGAAAAACTTCAAGAAATTGAAGTGAAGAAGGATGACTTTTTAGATCATTTCGATTTCGGGGATGGAGTGAACGAATATGAAAAATTGTTAAGAAAATTAGAGGCAGATATAAGGTCCTATGTTAAGGTATGATAGAATTCTTAATAAATTTAGGTGGAGCACCAGCTTAAACTTCATGCTGAAGGGCTGCAAAATAAAATCGAAGATCTCGAAAAGGTTAAGGAAGATTTTCGACAGAAGAATAAAAATTTTCAAGAGGTAATTAATTATCCTTATTTCTAATTGTCATTTAATCTATCAATTTAAATTTAAATTTCAGAAAGTTTTATAATAAGAAATAACCATAAAGCGACATTTTAATTTATCTAATCATTTAGCAAATTTTCCGTTTGAAATCAAAGGAACTCCAATGCGCCTATAAAGAGGAACATCAACAACTCAAAAACGAAATCGCTCAATTACAGAAAGTCGTAAAGACATACGAAGAGCATAATTTAAAAATCCCAGAATTAGAGAAAGTCGTAAGAGCACAAAAGACAACATTCGAAAAAGAAAAGCTAAAACTTAAAAACTATTACGAAGAACAAATTAAAACCTATCAAAAGCGTTTAGAACAATACGACATACTCAACAGTTACAAGAGCGAGAGCAGCACAAGACATTTCGATGACGATTTAGACAGAGTGAATGTAAGATTTAGCAATATAAAAAATTTAGTATAATCACAAGCACATAAAGACTGCAATAAGATACGACCGTAGCAAGAGTAGCAGTCATTCCCCTGACGTCTCGAAAGTCAACAACAAAAGCAGAAGCCAATCGCCTGATGTAATGAAACGAACAAGTAAAAGTAGAAGTGTTTCTCCAGATGTAAGCAAGATCAACAACGGCAAGAAACAACCTTCTCTGAATGCTGAAAGAAACGAAAGCAAAATACAGGCCGAGAAGCAAGAAAAGGCAAATAAAAAACCAGAGAAGAAGATTTTAAATAAAATGGTAAAGGATATTCCTTTATTAATCTCAACTAGAATATAAAAACCGTATTTGAAGATTTTAAATACAAAAAGGAGACACCCTTTATTATAAACCAAACTCTAATCGACACAAATCAAACATTAGAATCGAGTAAAGTAAAAATTAACCAGGATCTCTCCGAAATTGTGAATTATCCGGGCACACAAAGAAAGAAGGATTCATCTGTGTTTAATTTCAAATCAAAGAACTTAGATTCAGCTAAGAATTCGGTAAGCTAATCCTTATATAATTCTTAGCAGAAAATGTCATCACTTGAGAAAGAGCCGACTATCCATACCAACAACGTTAAGACAATTCATTATTTAAAAGATGTTACTAAAAAGCAAGAGGCCAAACTGATCAAAGCAAATGAGGCTAATTATTCGAACAATATTTCTAATAATAATTCCAAGATTTCCTCAGTCCCAGCCAATTCCAACATTATCCTCAATCAGAACGGAATCCCATGTTACAACAACATTCACATCTATACATCTGGAATCAACGGAGTGAAGAACGGGGAGATTAATCTAAGACATTTTGTTTTAAATAAAGTGAATTTAAGTAAAAAGCTCCTTAAGAATAATAATCTCGGTAACGGTACTCAAACTAATCTCAATAACCCGAATTCAAAAGTAACAAGAGGAAAATCAAACACTTCAATAGTACAGTAATATTGAGAATTGAAGTGATCTTGTTGCCTATTTTTACGTATTAGAGGTTAATTTTTTTTAAATATTTTTAATATACTTTATATTTTATGAAAATACTAGTATTTAAATGTGTGTAGAATTATTTTAAATAAGATATATTAATCATAGATGTTATTATTGTATATTTATATGTAATAGATAGAGATGTATATCTTACTTACTTACAATCCATATCAAATATTATTAAATATATGTCGTTTTAATTTTTAGTAAGTTTAGCTATTTATATAATAAGAATATTTTATATCCCTTCTAATTTTATGCACATTCCCATTTCATACTCGATGAAGACAAACATTTTTATAACAGGAAATCATTTCTAATTAATTATTGAAAATTTCATTCAATTTTCGGTTCGTCTTTCAAGGATTTCTAATATTTAATTTTTTACCAATTTCGTTTCACTTTTGCCAAAGATATTCCCTCCTTTGTGAAATATAATATCTGAATATTTGTGATAATTTAGATCTAACTTATTTGTGTTCCTATATTTATAAAACAGCTGCGACTCTTCCGTCAAAAATATAAAATTAAAAAATTTATTATCTAAAAGATTGTAGGCGTCGTAAATTTTACAAATCATTTCTGCAACGTCTAATCCTTTTACATTAAATTCTATGTTCTGATCCAGAATAAGGAAATCAAACACCTTTTTGGGAGATAAAATCATTTTCGTAAATTCCTTGAAGAAAGAGTCAAAATTTCTTACATAAACAAACTCAAATTTAAATCGCATAGAAGAAAATTTTAAATCCTTTTCGACTTTCTCTTGCAAGGCTTTAATTGCAAAGTAATCATCATCTAATACAAGGACATTAAAAATAATAGGAACGATGGAGTTCTGAATGTTGTTATTAATATAAGTATCATTTAAATTATCATCATGGAAATAAATCGATTTTTTTCGATCTGAGGCATTATTATATGTGAGATTATTATTGATATATTTTTTCTCGTCTAAATTTAGGCAGGCTTTGAAGGTATTTATTTTCGTGATGCGGCTTATATTGGAATTTGAAGGAATTTGATTCAAGTCAGATTTATGATCTAGAGGAATATATACGGAAATTATAGTCCCCCGATCATTCGGATTATCTTCTGGCCTAGGAATAAACAAATTCAAAGATTTCTTGACTGTCTCAATTAGAAATTGGCCTAATCCAGTCCCGGCATTTTCTCCAAATTTATGAAAAGGAAGCCCCCAATTATTTTTCACATTTTCAGGCATACCCTTTCCTGTGTCAATAATTCTGACTAAAATTTCCTTCTTATATTCGTTTATACTTGTCTCGACGCATATTTCTCCTTCTTCTGTTTCTTTATAGGAATTCGATAAGAGATTATAAAATATACTCATCAGTAAATTCTTATTAGAAATCAACTTCTTGTAGTTTGAATTCAAAGGGTCGATTATCTTGTGATAAATTTTTACTTTTTTCAAGAAGCCGCCTTGAAGATTGTCCTTGTGCTTTAAAGTGTTTTCAAATATCAGTCTCCTATTAAAAACACCAATTAGATTATCAAGCAAAAAAATTATATCTACTGGTTTAAAATTTTCACAAGTATCCCCTTTTAAAAAATTGTTTTGGTCATTAAAAAATAGAGTCAGATTCTTTACTAAAAATTGTACGTACTTCTTCATTGTCTTTATATATACCAAATCCTCGATTTTCAGAGCTATACCGTATTGCTTGATTAAATTTTTGAAGAAAAAAGTATTATCTATAACTACATGCTTGAAATCGTGAATCAATCCTGATAATTTTGCTAAGAATAACTGATTAGGCTTAGAGTCTGTGGATGATTCTGAATTCCTAACAATGTATTTGTTTGTCTTGTTGTCGTGAACTGGAGGGATATTTATTAATTTGTTAGGATAATTAGTATTGATATTATCCCTTATTTTAGAAGTTAAGTTGATCGAAGGTTTTTCGTTTTGCATTTTGCTTATTTCATTTTGATTAGAATAATTTAATGATTTATCTTTAAAAACTGATCTTTTTCCTTTATAGGAATTAGGTGAGACTTTGCTGAATGTACTGGTGTTATCTACATTTACGTGATTTATCTTATTATTAATATTATTTTTCGAATTTATTTTCGAATTATTATTTTTCAAAACAGAATTAGGAAATGACAACAAATATTCGTATTCGTTTTCATTAATTTTAGATTGGCTTTGATAATTCTCTGATCGAGTCTGTTGATTATGAGATACATCGACATTGTTCACCGCTACTTGTGACATGCCATCTGTAGATTTTCTGTGATTTCCCTTATTTAATTTGTGAGAATTACTGGTATTAAATTGATTTTTGATAAAGATGTATATCATACAATTATCACTGCCATTGAAATTTTTTGGAGCATATGATAATGAATCAATAGAAGTTTCCCTTACAATGTTAAACAAACTAATCTGTAAGGTTAAATTAATTCTTTCACAGATGAGATTACTTTTCTTATAGCTCATTTCGAATGGTCCAATATCATTAAAATTATTCATTTTTAAGTTTTTATCTCTTATGATTCTTTCTAACTCACTCAGGAATTTAACAAATGAAATCCCATTCCCAATTATCTTGTTTAGCGTGTTATAAACAAACTCATTTTCCTCATTTCCACTATTCAGTCTTTCTTCAATTGATCGTTCAATTAGAATTGAGTAAATTTTATCATTATTATCACATGAATTATCGATGAAATTATTACTAAAAACATTTTTGATTTTATTAGTGTTGATAATATTTATCTTTGCATCTTCTCCTGTATTTTCTAATAGATTAGTTCTCTGAGGAATTTCTTTTCTAGACCTTCTCTTTGTCGTTTTTACAGGGATTTTCTGGTCCTTTACATTGTTATGAAAGATCTGAAAGCTCAGACTACTTCCAGAGCTCTTTTTATGGTTATTGTTTATAATATTAAAATTGTAATTGTTGTTGTAATTTATTTGAGAGGCGATTGTATTATTAATATAGTTGTTATTCAAATTATCTGGAATGTTAGGAATAAAGCTCAATCTCCTAGAAATCGATTTGTTAGAAAATATGATGTTTTTGCTTGGGGTATTAGAGCTGTCACTTTTCTGATTATTTTTTAAATTTTCTTCTTTATATAATTCCTTGTTTAAAATAAATGTTTGTTTTTCTAATGTTCGGGTCGAAGATTTATTTGAAATCACACGATTATTTCTATCTAACACCACATTTCGATTAGAATACCCGTCAATGTATAATGTATTTATATCGTTCGAGCAGCTTGAAGCGTCTATTTCATCCGACAAAGAGGAACTAACATCATGTGAGATGAGAGTGTTTGTACCAAACTGAACAGGTCTATAAGAATTCCTTTTTTCCTTAATCTTATCTTCTTTCCTTTTTGTCTCTGTTCTTTGTTTGAATTTAGAAGGCCTTATCTGGGCATTTAAATTATTCTCTTCAATTTCTGATTCTGTTTCGCTTAGTTCTTCCTTGATTTTGTCGAGTTTTTGTTTGTATCTGAAATTTATAGAAGAATAGTTCTTCCTTGAGGGATTTCTGATGTCAACATCAACGTTGACATTTATTAATTTTGTGTCAAATTCAATTCTGACATTTTCATCTTTAGATAAATTTGTAAGAGAAACATAGCTGCTGTGTTTACTGAGACATTTGCATGATAAAGACAACTTCTTCTTTTTAATAGGCCGTAATTCCTTTGTGGAGAAATTAAAATTCTTTAATTCAGTCCCAGATAATTTCAAATCAGAAAGTTTATTGAAATTATTAGGAATGTAAGTGTGTAATTTCTTTTTCTTTCTTTCTAAAGAGGAAAATTCTAATTCCGCATGTTGAGATTGGAGACTTGAAAAGGAACTTGGATTTAAATCATTATTAGAAATTTTTGATTTATTTGACTCAATAAACCTTGGCTTTAATTTTTTTCTAACGGTTTCTTTCTCACGAGGTCGGTCAAGAAGAGTCTCCAAAAATTTTGAGTCGTAATAAAGTCTTTGATTTTTTACCAAGAAGAATCCAATCCATTCCGATTTTCTGGAATACTCTAAATGCTCTAAATTAAACCTATTCAGCTTTTCATAAAAATTTCTCTCTCCTTCTAATCTTTTTATACATTTTGTAATTCTCATTTTCGCTAGATGTAATAAAACTAAGGCCAAATAAAATAAAACCTTTTCGACTTCTACTAGGAAAATTTTTTTTATTGTCGAATTTTTCTTGTCGAAATTAAAATTAATTAAACAGAAAGTAATAATAGATAAAGGAATACAGCCTAACATAAACATATAAATTGAAAATTTATTCAACTCGATGTAAAGATTCGGAAAGTAAAACACCAACAAAACCAGATGGAGAAAGATTAGGAAATAAAATAACGAAGAGATTTCTTTTCCTAAGTAGGATTCTCCTGTAAGATTAATTAAATTAAAACCATCTAAATTTATTTTAAAAAGGAGGAAAAATCTGAAAAAAGTTTTAAATCCACATGACAATTTTCTATCGAGTAAAAAAAGTCCAAGATAGATAAGCTGAATTAGAATACATACAGAATTATAAAAAAGGTTCCAAATATTTTCATTAACAGCATAATAATTTATACCGATCATGAATGGATACATTAAGAATAACCAGTTAAGTATTATCATATATGTCAAGAATAAAATTTCTGATCTCTTGGAATTTTCTATATTCCCCTCAACTCTATTTTGAAAAAATTTAAAAACTTCTTCTTTTTGGTTATCGAGTTCTTCAACCTTCTCGAACTGATCGCTCATTGATTATTATTGGATTGAATAATATTAAATGAAATATAAATATTATTTTTTTTGGATTTTAATAATTTAATAACAAAACGTTTATTGATTATAAATTTCTTTGACAATTAATTTTATTAAAAAAAATTTATTTTTTCGAAAAAGTTTAGTTAGTTAAATTTAAAATTATTGAAAGAGGGAAA
>Ga0169931_10004013_pt1 | contig 23088 bp, 18 predicted proteins | sample Kivu_15m_20L_FD_129675 | JGI IMG/M metagenome (GOLD analysis project Ga0169931, IMG submission 129675) | Freshwater microbial communities from Lake Kivu, Western Province, Rwanda to study Microbial Dark Matter (Phase II) - Kivu_15m_20L... | ecosystem: Environmental > Aquatic > Freshwater > Lake...
CTCACGACCAAGGCCCTCAGCCGACGCGTTGAAGTGATCGTGGTCGACTGAGCCGGACTTCGGTCAGAACTTCACGTCCAGGCCCTCGTCCTTCACCTTCCGGACCAGCAGCTGCAGGTCCTTCAGGGTCAGGCTGAGTCGTTCCGCCGCGTCGGAAAGGTTTCGGTAGAGCTCCGGGTCGTTCAGCAGCCGGGCCACGGTCCCCTCGCCGCTGTTGACCCGGTTCATGGCCACGTTGAGCAGGCGTGCGGCCTCCGTGGCCTGTTCCACCAGTTCGTTGGCCTGGCGGACCGCGCCCTTGAAGTCGCTGCGCAACTGCTCGTCGCTCACCCACGCCTGGGCACCGGAGAGCAGCTGCTCCATCTGGTCCGCGATCGAGGTGAACCGGGCCGTGAGCGTGGGGGGGCTGGCCGGATCGATGAACGACCCGTCGCCCCGCGAGGTGCGCCGCAGGTCCAGCTTGGAGCCGCCGCCGAGCAGTCCGGCGGCAAGCCGAGGCTCCACACCCGTTGGAATCCGGTACTCGGCCCACACCCGAAGCGTCATCTGCACCGGCCACTCGCCCTCGGGCTGGACGCGCATCTGGCGGATCTCGCCCACCGGCACGCCATCCAGCATCACCTGGCTGCCCGCTCGCAGGCCCGCGGCCGCGTTGGCTTGCACGGGAATCTCGTAGGAGCGGCTGAAGAGGAAGGAGAACTCGCCGAAGAGCAGCAGCAGCACGCAGAGACCGCCCACGGCCACGATCGAGACCAGTCCGACCACGAAGTCCTGTTGGGAGCGACGCATGAGGATCGGGGAATCTACGCGGAGCGGCCCGGTGCCGCCGGGGCCGCGTGCTCCCGGTGGATCTCGGCAAGTTCCTCGGGATTGGCCTGGCCCTTCAGGAACCGCGCCACCACGGGATCCGCGGACTGGCGGAACAAGGACGGATCGCCCTCCAGCCGCACCGTGCCGTCGTGCAGCATCACCATCCGGTCGGCCACCTTGAAGGCGCTGGCCAGGTCGTGCGTGACCACCACGCTGGTGATGCCAAGCTCCTCGGCCAGCTTCAGGATCAGCTCATTGATCACGTCGCTGGTGATGGGGTCAAGTCCGGTGGTCGGTTCGTCGTAGAGCACCACCTCGGGTCGAAGCACGATGGCCCGGGCCAGCGCGATGCGCTTGCGCTGCCCGCCCGAGAGGTCCGCGGGCATCTGGTCCACCTTCTCCTCCAGGCCGACCATCCGCAGCGTCTGTCGCACGCGTGGATCGCGCGGGCCGTCATGGGACAGGCCATGCTCCTGGAGCGGAAAGGCCACGTTCTCCCCCACGGTGAGCGAGTCGAAGAGCGCGCTCTGCTGGAAGAGAAAGCCGATCCGCTTGCGGACCTCCACCAGGTCCCGCTCGCGTCGATCGTCCACCCGGGTGCCGTGAAACCAGACCTGTCCCCGGTCCGGCCGCTCCAGGGCCACCAGATGCTTGAGCAGCACGCTCTTGCCGCAGCCGCTGGGTCCCATCACCACCGTGGTCTTGCCCCGGCGGAACTCCATGGAGATCCCCCGCAGCACGCGCAGCGCGCCGAAGGACTTGTGCAGGTCCCGCACGCGGAGCGGGGCTTCATCGGTGGGGACCATGCACGTATCATCCCCAAAGAGGCCACGCATGCAAGCCGATCGCATCCTGCAGGGCGAGGTCTTTGGCGTGGATCGCGTGCGCTGGACCGATCCGGTCGGTGCGGAGCACCAGCGGCTCATCGTCCGGCATCCAGGTGCCGTGACCGTGGTCCCCGAACGTGCCGATGGACGGCTGGTGCTCATCCGGAACTGGCGGGTGAGCGTGCAGTCATGGCTGGTCGAGTTCTGCGCGGGCAAGCTGGAGCCGGGCGAGGCCCCCGCGCTGGCCGCGGCACGTGAACTGCAGGAGGAGACCGGCCACCGAGCCGGCGTTCTGCGCGCCATCGGGCGGTTTCTCACCAGCCCTGGACTCTCGGACGAGTGGATGCACGTGTTCGCCGCCGAACGGCTGGAGGTGGTCCCGCGTGATCTGCAGCCCGGCGAGCGCATCGAGGTGCTCACGGCGTTCCCGGCGGAAGTGGAGGCATGGATCCGGTGCGGCGAGATGCAGGACGGCAAGAGCATCGCCGCCTACGCGCTGTGGAAGGCGGTCCGGACATGAGGGACTGGAACGAGCCGCCACGAGAGGCGGGGGGGTTGATGGGTGACTTCCGGAGCGAGCGGCCCCGGGCCGAGAGTCCCATGACATGGTCGGTCTCGCTCTTCCGGGTGGGCGGGATCGGCGTGCGGATCCACGCGGTGTTCCTGCTGCTGATCGCCGTCGAGCTGCTGCGGGCCAGCGTCCCGGGCTCGATCCGGACGCTCGGGCTGCCCCCCACGACCCTGGTGATGGGTTGGCTGCTGTTCCTGGCGGTTCTGCACGAGGCGGCCCGAACATGGTCGGCGCGACGGGCTGGCGGAGATCTGGACGAGTGGTTGCTGTGGCCGCTCGGTGGGCTGTGCAGCGTGGACGCCGGCGAGCGCGGCTCGGTCCTGCCGCAGGCCGCGGGATGGCTGGCGCAGGCGGCGCTGGCCGTGGTGTGCGGCCTGGTCCTTGGGCTGGGTGCCGGCCGCGGGTTCGCGGCGGCGGTACCCGCACCCTGGTCGCTTGAGGGCTTCCGGTCCTTCTCGCTCGCCGGGCATGGTCTGCTGTGGGAGGCGCTGTGGCTTTTGCAATGGACCAACCTGGCCACGTTGCTGCTGCAGACGCTTCCCGCCTTCCCGCTCACGGGCGGTCGGATGCTGTTCACGGTGCTGGAGCGTCGCCGAGGCTGGAGCGACGCCGCCCGTCTGGTGTCGCGGCTTGGCATCGGCGTGGCGGTGGCCCTGCTGATCCTTGGGTTGGCCGTGGGGCCCTGGATCCTGAGCGGACTCGCCGTGGTGGCGTGGATCGCCAGTCGCGAGACCTTGACGCGCACGCACGACACCGACGCCATGCTGAGCGAGGAGCCGGATCGGTCCGAGGCCCGGAGCCAGGCGGAGCAGGCGGAGATCGACCGCATCCTGACCAAGATCAACGCTCATGGGATGCGGAGCCTCTCGCTGCTGGAGCGATGGAGGCTTCGCCGCGCCACGCGTCGCCGGCGGCACGGTGGCTGAGCCATCGGCTAGGCTCGCGCGATGGGTTTTGAGGACCGAGACTGGAACCGAGGCACGGGCACCCCTCCAATGGGCCCTTCGTGGCTCAGGAGCATGAGCGTGACCGGGTGGATCATCGCGCTGTGCGTGGGCGTGTTCGTGCTGGACGGATTCCTGGGCGGTCGAGGCGGTCACGTGATGCCGGTGGTCCGGACCGACCTCGCCGGTGATCCGCTGCCGGCGTCGTTCCGGGACGCGGTGGCGGTTGGAACGCCGCTCAGCGTGGCTCAGGCGGCACGGGAGTGGGGTCCGGCCTTCCTGCAGGTGGCCAGCCGGGTCGGGGCCCTGCGGGGGCCGTATCGCGTGCAGGTGCTCGAGCGTGAGGGACGGAGCGTGGGGCTGCTGTTCTCGCTGCCAAGCTCGCCGCTCAAGAGCCTGCTGCACTTCAGCACCAGCACGGCCCTGCTGGGGGACAGCGGATCCGGTCCCGGGTTTCCGCAGGTCTGGCGATTCATCGGGTTCCAGTTCCTGCACGCCAACATGGCCCACCTGCTGTTCAACATGCTCGGCCTGTGGTTCTTTGGCCCGGTGGTGGAGCGCTACCTGGGTGGCAAGCGCTACGCGGCCTTCTACCTGCTCTGCGGCATCTGCGGCGCGGCCATGTACCTGCTGCTCAACTTCCTGGGGACCCAGATGGCCGTCTGGAAGCCGGGTCTGCAGCTGCCGTTCCTGCTTCCGAACGATCCGGCCACGCCGCTGGTCGGGGCCAGCGCCGGCGTGTTCGGCGTGATCATGGCCGCGGCGTTCCTGGCGCCCCGGGCCCAGGTGCTGGTGTTCTTTGTGCTTCCCATGGAGCTGCGCACGCTGGCGTACGCGCTGGTGGGTGTGGCCCTGCTGACCATCTTCTTCGGGGGCGACAACGCCGGTGGCGAGGCGGCGCACCTGGGCGGGGCACTGGCCGGGTTCTGGCTGATCCGGCGACCCCACGTGCTGCACTGGCTCTTCGACTGGATGGGGAACTTCGATCCCACGAGTCGGTCGCGGCGCGTGCGAAGGGCCCGCAGGCAGGGGACCGTGGAGGCGGGCGAGATCGACCGGATCCTGGACAAGATCCGCAGCCGCGGGCTGCACAGCCTCACCGAGGCCGAACGCCGCACCTTGCGCCAGGCCAGTTCCCGCGGATGACGCCGGTGCGCCTGGAGATCCTGGCCCGCAGCGGCGAGCACCATGGTCGGCTGGGCCGGGTGCACACCCCGCACGGCACCTTTGACACGCCGGCCTTCATGCCGGTGGCCACGGCCGCCGCCATGAAGGGGCTCACGCCGGAGCAGGTGCGATCCACCGGAAGCCAGGTGATCCTGAACAACACGTTGCATTGCATGCTTCGCCCAGGTGCGGACCGAATCGCCGCGTTCGGGTCCAGTCATGCCTTCATGCGATGGTCGGGCCCCATCCTGACCGACTCGGGTGGCTTTCAGGCGTTCTCGCTGGCCGACTTGCGCACGCTGGACGAAGACGGCGTCACGTTCCGGTCGTTCGTGGACGGGGCGCCCGTGCGACTCACTCCGGAGACCAGCATGCGGGCCCAGAACCTGATCGGGGCCGACATCATCATGGCCTTCGACGACTGCCCGCCTGCCGGTCCGGAGGTCCCCAAGGATCGCGTGCGCCAGGCGACCGAGCGCAGCGTGCGTTGGCTGGAGCGATGCGTTCGCGCGCATGCCCGGCCCTCGGAACAGGCGCTCTTTGGAATCGTGCAGGGCGGCACGCATGACGACCTTCGCGCGTGGAGTCTGGAGCGCACGTGCGCCATCGACCTGCCGGGCTACGCCATCGGCGGCGTGGCCGTTGGGGAGTCGCCCGAGCGCATCGCGGCCACCGTCGAGGCCTCGGCACCCCGACTTCCTGCGGACCGGCCGCGCTACCTGATGGGGGTGGGCTATCCCCGTGACATCGCCATGGCGGTGGCGGCCGGCGTGGACATGTTCGACTGCGTCCTGCCCACGCGGAACGGGCGCAACGCCCTGGCCTTCACCCGGCATGGTCCGGCGCGGCTGCGCAACGCCCGGTTCGCGGGCGATCCGGAGCCCATCGAGGCCGACTGCGACTGCGGGACCTGCGCCGCCGGCTTCAGCCGGGCCTACCTGCGGCACCTGTTCATGGCCGGGGAGATGCTGGGCCCCACGCTGGTGAGCCTGCACAACGTCCGGCTCTACCAAAGGCTCATGCTGGACATCCGGACCGCGATCGGGTGCAATGGGTGGTCTTCGCTCCATGAGCGGTGGCCATGCCTGTCGGCTGGTGCCGCGGAGCGACCAGGAGACCACGAATGACCATGCAGCAAGACGGTCCATCGCTCGCCGGACAGCCCGCCACCCCCGCCCCATCGGCCCAGACCGCGGCGCCGGGAGCGCCCGCCGGCACCGGTCCGGCCCCGGCCGCCCCGGGCATGGACATGTTCTGGATCCTCATCCCGGTGCTGGGGGGCATGATCCTGCTCAGCACCTTCAGCGCCAAGAAGCAGCGCAAGCAGAAGGAGAAGATGCTCGCCGAGCTGAAGAAGCACGACCGCGTGGTGACCACCGGGGGCATGATCGGATTTGTGGCCGAGGTGAAGCCGGACGTGGTGGTGCTGAAGCTGGAGGAGGGGCGCGACACGCGTGTCACCTTCACGCGTGACGCGATCGCCGCCGTGGTGAAGCGCGGCGCCGACGAGCCCGCCGAGAAGACCGAAGCCGCCGCCGGCTGATCCCGCCTTGCGATCCCCAGGAACACCCTCATGAAGCGTCCCGGCCTGCACGTCCTGTTCGTCCTGGCGCTTGCGGCCACCATGTTCTGGCTGGTGTGGCCGCCCAAGGACTCGCTGCGTCTGGGCAAGGACCTGCGCGGCGGCGTGAGCCTGACCTACGCGGTCAAGATCCCGCCCGATGCGGACAGCCAGCAGGTGCTGAAGCAGGTCATCGAGGTGCTGAAGCAGCGCGTGAACCCCACGGGCGTGCTGGACATCTCGTTTGCACCGCAGGGCCGCGACCGCATCGAGGTGGTCATGCCGCTGCCAAGCGCCGAGGTGCAGGCGCAGCAGGCCAACTTCCGCAAGGTGCTGGCTGCGTTGGTGGATCGGACCCGGATCGAGGCCGACGAACTGGACCGGGCGCTGGCCGAGGGCAAGGCGGTGGAGCGGTTCGGTGGATCGAACGAGCTCTCCCAGGCCCGAATGCGATCCCTGCAGGAGGCCTGGGGCGAGGTGGTGGCCCGGCGTGGCGAGTTGGACGCGGCCCGTCGGTCCGGTGGTGCGGTGGATGCGGCCGAGCAAACGCTGGCCGAGGCGGAGCTGGACCTGGAGCGCACCCGGACGGGTCTGGAGGGTCGCGGCATCAAGGAGTCGCGCATGCTGGCGATCCTGGCGTTGGACGACACGCCGCAGTCGCTGCGCGATCCGTCCACGGGCAAGCCGCGCGTCGGACCGGACGGTCGGGCCGAGAAGGGGCCCGGCGCACGGAGCAAGGCGATCGAGTCGCTCCGTGGCGAGTACCCGGCGGCCGCTTCGGAGATCGACGCCACGCTGGCGGCATGGAACGATTACGCGGCGTTGCGGACCAGTCTGGACGATCCGGAGGACCTCAAGCGGCTCTTCCGTGGCGCCGGCGTGCTGGAGTTCCACATTGCCGTGAGCGAGCGCGTGCCCGAGGGCGTGAATCCCGCCTCCATGCGACAGGAGCTGTCGGAGCGAGGTCCGATCGCCGGTCAGAGTCCGGTGGCGGCCTGGTTCCCGGTGCAGGATCCGCGGCAGTGGGCCGACACGCCTGCGGAGCAGGCGCGGCTGGAGCAGGATCCCGCGGGCTTCTTCGCCGGTCGTGACATGGTCGGCGGCCAGTACGACGGCCGCGCCTATGTGCTCCTGTACACCACGCCCGAGAGGTCGCTCACGCACTCCGGAACCCGAGCCTGGTCGATCGAGCGAGCCAGCCGCAGCATCGACGACCTGGGTCGGACCAGCGTGGCGTTCCGGTTGGATCAGGCTGGCGGGCAGGAGATGTCGCGGCTCACGGGCCCCAACGTGGGTCGCCCGATGGCGATCGTGCTCGATGGCCAGGTCTACACGGCGCCGACGCTGCAGAGCCGGATCGCGGCCAGCGGCCAGATCACGGGCAGCTTTGGCGAGGAGGAGATCAAGTACCTGATCCGCGTGCTCTCGGCGGGTGCCCTGGAGGGTCAGTTGAGCGGCGAGCCGGTCAGCGTGAACGTGCTGGGCCCGTCGCTGGGTGCCGACAACCTCTCACGCGGCCTGCAGGCCGTGCTGCTGTCGGTGCTGGTCACCGCGGTGATGATGCTGGCGTACTACCTGGTGGCGGGCGTGGTGGCGGACATCTCGCTGCTGATCAACGCGCTGATCATCTTCGGCGTCATGGCGTTCATGGACGCCACCTTCACGCTGCCGGGACTGGCGGGCGTGGCGCTCAGCATCGCCATGGCGGTGGACGCCAACGTGCTCATCTACGAGCGCATCCGCGAGGAGCTGGTCAACAATCGCGAGTCGCTCCGCAACGCCATCCGCATCGGCTTCCGACGCGCGCTCAGCGCCATCTTCGACGGCAACGTGACCAACCTGATCGTGTGCCTGGTGCTGATCCTCTTCGCCGGCGCCGAGGTCAAGGGCTTCGGCGTGACCATGGCCATCGGCGTCTTCGCCACCTTCATCAGTGGCCTGTGGGTCACCCGGGTGCTGCTTGCCGTGTGGAACGAGCGGCTTGGGCAGCGTTCGCTTCCCATGCTTCCCGTGCTGGTGCCGGGCGTGTCGCGGGTGCTCACGCCCAAGGTGGACTGGATCGCCTTCAAGCCCATGCTCCTGGGGTTCTCGCTGGTGGTCGCGGGCGTCTGCGTGACTGGGGTGGTAAGCCGGGGCGGCGACATCTTCGACACCGAGTTCCGTGGCGGCGTGGCCATGACCATGACCACCCGCGCCGCCCGTCCGGGCGAGCCTTCGGACGCGGCCGGGCGGCTGCTCATGGATCGTGCGGAGGTGGAGCGCCGCGTGCAGGCCATCGGCCAGGCCCAGTCCGGCGATCCGATCCTGGCCGAACTGCGGGCGGCCACGGTGCTCACCGTGGGTCAGCCGACCGCGGACTTCAAGGCAAGCAGTTTCCAGATCAAGAGCGCCAATCCCGCGGGTGCCGCGGACGAGGATCGCATCACCTCGGCGGTGACCGGCGCCGTGGTGGCCGAGTTCGCTCAGGAGATGGATGCCCGCCTGCCCAGTTCCTTCAGGGGCAAGGACGATCCGGCGCATGCGCCCTACACGTTCGCCGTGGACCGCGCGACGGTCGGCGAGTGCATCGGCCGCGGCGATGTGCGCCGGCCGGTGGGCAGCTTCCGTGGGGGGGTGGCGATCCTGCTCGAGGGCGTCGAGCCGCCGGTGACCACCGAGGACCTGTCCCAGCGACTGGTCCGGTTGCGGAACCAGCCCGACTTTGCCGCCCAGACCGGTCGTGACGTGGAGATGGTGGGCATCGACTCCGCCGCCACGCCGGATGGACAGCAGGGTTTCCGCACGCTGGCCGTGCTGGTCCGGGATCCCGAGATCGACGGCACCCGCGTGGACCTGGCGGTCTGGGAGGCCCGACTGGCGGCCCCAGAATGGAAGCTGGTGGCGGCGGCGCTGGGGCAGGGCACCACGCTGGATCAGGTGAGCAGCTTCAGTCCAGCCGTGGCGCGCAGCCTGGTGGCCAACGCGGTGGTGGCGGTGATCCTGAGCCTGCTGCTCATGCTGGGCTACATCTGGATCCGCTTCGGATCGCTCCGCTACTCGGCCAGCACGGTGATCGCGCTGCTCTTCAACCTGTCCGTGTGCCTGGGCCTGCTCAGCTTCACCGGCGTGGTGTCGCGCACCGGATGGGGCGCCCAGCTGCTGGTGAGCGACTTCCGGATCGACCTGAACGTGGTGGCCGGCCTGCTCACCATCGTGGGCTACTCGCTCAACGACACGGTGGTGATCATGGACCGCATCCGCGAGAACCGTGGCAAGGCCCCGTACGTGACCCGGGCCGTGGTCAACGACAGCATCAACCAGACCTTCAGCCGAACCGTGCTCACCGGCGGCACCACCGTGGGCACGGCCCTGATCCTCTACGCGCTCGGCGGCACCGGGATCCGTCCCTTCGCCTTCACGTTCCTGGTGGGCCTGATCGCGGGCACGTTCTCCAGCGTGGCCATCGCCGCTCCGCTGGTCTATGCCCGCCGCATCGATCCCACCGCCGCCGACGATCCACGACGTGCCGCGGCCTTGCCCGCCTGACGCCTTCTCAAGGGGAACAACCGTGAACAAGCCTCTCAAGTTGCTGATCGCCGTGGCCGTGCTCGCCTTTGCGGCGGCCGGGCTTTACTACGCCTGGATGACGCCTGCGGGGCCAGCCGCGGATCCGATCGGTCCGCGTGAGCCCAAGGAACCCACGGGAAGCGTGCGCACGCCCCGCCGCGAGGCTCCCGAGGAGATCGTGATGGGCGCACGGGAGATTCCCAGGTCCGTTCCGGCCGTGCCCGCACGCGCGGATGGTCCTCCCTCGGATGCCCTGGAGCCCTCCGAGCCCGGCACGGTGGAAGGCTTCGTGCCCGACACCCGGCCCATGCGCGACCTGCCCGACTCGTTGCCTGGGTTCGAACCGATTGCCTCCGATGCCCCAGTGCCGTCAACGGCTGGCGCTGCCGCGCCAGCCGCCAGTCCGCCCCCGGCCGCACCGCCGTCAGCCGCGGAGACTCCCGCATCCACACCCGCGGCGGTGCCACCGTCCGTCCCGCCGGGTTCCACGCTGCCGTCGTTGCCTCCGGCACCACCGCCCGCCGCAACCGGGACACCGATCCCCGCGGCGGCCCCGTTGCCGCCCACCCCTGCCAAGCCGGTGGTGCCCACGGTGCAGTCGTACACCGTGAAGGAGGGCGACACCGTGATCAGCATCTGGCGCAGCCTGCGTGGGACCGAGCGTGGATGGGACGCGCTGGTGTCCGCCAATCCCGGCCTTGATCCGGCTCGCCTGAAGATTGGGCAGGTGCTCACGGTTCCCGCGGCACCCGCTCCGGCGGCCACGGGCAAGACCCCACCACCCGCCGGTGGCCCCGTGGCGGGATCGGCCTACACCGTGCGCAGCGGCGACACGCTTTCCACCATCTCGGCGGCGGCCTATGGGTCGGCCAAGCACTGGAACCTGATCCATCAGGCCAACAGGTCGGTCATCGGCCCGGATCCGGCCGCGCTGCAGGTGGGCATGAAGCTCACGCTTCCACCCAAGCCCGCCGACGCCGTCAAGCCCTCAGGTCCGTCGGGCGGCTCGCCAACGCCACCGTCTCGCTGAGACGGCCGGCGTGCAGGCCGCCCACCACCACGCAAGTGACCTGCGGATGGGACAGGATCCAGGGAATCGCCTGGTCCGGTGACAGATGGCCGCTGGCCAGCGGCTTCTTCACGAACACGGCCTTGCCGGCCCGACCCGCCCGCTGCACGGCTGGCAGCATGGACGCGTCGCGCGGATGAAACTCCAGCATCACGGCATCCACACGCGGGTCGTCGATCGCCCCCATGGCCCCGTCCAGCGTCTTGGGCGAGAAGCCCACGCCGCGTGTCCGACCGGCGTGACGCGCCTGCTCCAGGGCACGCAACGCACCGCCCTGGTGCAGGATGGCCTGGTCGCCGCCGTCCGAGTGCACCCACACCATGTCCACGCAGGAGGTGCACAGGCGATCCAGGCTTCGTTGCACGCTGGCCGCCACCGCGGCTTCGCCAAAGTCGTAGCGGCTGCACCCGTCCTCGAAGGTCTCGCCGGCCTTGGTGGACAGGAACAGTCGGTCGCGGCGATCACCCAACGCGGCGCCCAGCCGTGACTCGCTCAACCCGTAGGCCGGCGCCGTGTCGATCACGGCCACGCCCATGTCGATCACCGCATGGATCAGGTCGTGCGCCTCGGCGTCCGAGGGCAGGTGGTACGCGGCGGGGTACTTCACCCCCTCGTTGCGGCCGATCTTGAACGCGCCCCAGCCGATCACGGTGACGGGTCGCGACAGACGATCGCTGGTGCGCGTGGGCAGCGTCATGGCAGACGTTCCCAGGTGGCGGTCTCCCACGGACGCGGTGCCAGATCGGGCCGTGCGGTGCCCGTGGGCCACCCATCCTGGACACCACGCGCCGGCTCGGCCATGTGGCAGGCCAGTTCGGCCGCGCGCGGCGCCATCACCAGCTTGACCGGCCAGATGGTGACCACGCCATCATGTTGCCGGACATGGACCGAGGGCGGACGCCTTCCGCCCGGACTTGCCGGCTCCGCGCGGTCCACGGCGTAACTGGACCACTCGGCCTTGGACAGGTCCGCGCCGGGCAGGCATGCCTCCAGCTCCTCGCGGGCGTGGCGGATGAAGTCGCCGGGTTCCATCGCGGCACCGCGTTCGGCCAGTTCGCCACCCACGTGCCACACCACGCCCCGCGGCGACTCGTCGCTGGTGATGGTCACGCGTGTCCGGGCCCCGTCGATGCAATGCCCGAAGACCCAGGGCAGGGGGCCGCGCACCATGGCCTGGCGGAGTGGTCGCCGCTGCATGGGCTGCGTCAGGGCCTGTCCGGCCAGCGTCAGGAGGGCCTGATTGCCTTCGCCGGCCGCCAGAAAGACCTGCCGGGCCTCCACCATGCAAGGCCGGCCTTCCAGGAGCACGTCCACACGCCACCATCCGTCAACGCGTGTCATGGATCGGACCTGTCCCATCGCCAGTCGCGCGGCATGAAGGCCGGCCAGCCGGCGCAGCAGGTCACGCGGATCGAGCACGGTCTCCGCAAGTCGGAGCACGTCACCCTTCACGCCCGCAAGCCACGCGGGACGTTCCTGTGGCGTCACGCTCTCGGGTCGCGTGCGAAGCGCCAACCGCGCGCCGAGCATGCCCGCGGCGCCCATGAAGCCGGCGGTGCGCCAGAGGAACTCATGCTCGGTGAGCGTGCGGACCGTGGCCAGGTCCGGCTCGACCGTGCCGGCCATCATGCCGCGCCAGCGATCGGCTGCGGCCGCGGCTTCCACCGCGTCGTCGCCGGCCACGCCGCCCAGGGCGTACTTCACGCCCGCATGCAGGATTCCCTGGCTTGAGGTGGTCTGGCCCGTGCCCAGCGCGATCGCCTCCACCAGGAGGGCGTGTCGACCTGCCCGTGCCAACGCATCCAGCGTGAACAGGCCGGCCACGCCGCCGCCCACCACCAGCGCGTCCACGCGCGCCGCATGCGTCACGGTGTCACTCCGCGGGGAGACACGTGCCGCGGCATGGCGCAAAAACAAGCCACCCGGCATGGAGCGAGCCGCGGCGGCCCCCACGATGGCCCGCCGCGCAACCCCGAGACCCTGGGGCGCTCCGCCTGCCGGGCGGCAGGGTCAACATAGCCCGAGATCGGTCCGGAACAAGAAGATTCCAGCGACTGGCGAGCCTGAGGCAGGGACGGTTCCATCAATTCCGGCCCGCCGAGGCCGGTTCCTGGCGGATCCGACCATCGGCTTCCACCTGATCCACGCGCACGCTCACGCGCCGGCTCACCCCGCGCTCGGCCATGGTCACGCCGTGAAGCTCATGGCACGCCTGCATGGTCCGCTTGTGGTGCGTGATCACGATGAAGTGGCTGCGATCCAGGAAGGGGCTCAGGATCCGCGTGAACCGCTCCACGTTGGCCTCGTCCAGCGCCGCGTCGACCTCGTCCAGGATGCAGAAGGGACTTGGCTTGCTCCGGAAGATGGCCATGAGCAGCGCCACGGCCGTCATGGTCTTCTCGCCACCGGAGAGCTGGCTGATCACCCGAGGCTCCTTGCCGGGTGGCTTGGCGCGGATCTCCACGCCGCTCTCCAGCCAGTCCACCTCGCCGCTCTCCAGCGGAACCAGGAACAGGTCGGCGCTGCCACCGCCGAAGAGCCTGCGGAACATGCCGTCCTGCCCGGCGAAGTGCTCGCGCACCGCCTCGAAGGTGGCCTTGAATCGCCGACGACTCACGTCGTCCAGCCGCTGGATGAGTTCGCCGAGCCCGGCCGTGGCCGCGTCGATGTCGGCCACCTCGCGCGCCAGGGTCTCGTTGCGACCCTCGAGCTGCTGCAGCTCGTCGATGGCCTCCAGGTTGACGTTGCCAAGCTTGCGGATGGCGTCGCGCAATGCCTCGGCCTCCACGCTGGCCTGGCCACGGTCCAGATCGGACACGCCCGATGTGAGACGCTGCTGCAGATGCGTGGCGTAGCCGGCGGCCAGGTCCAGCGCGAGTTCCTGGAAGGTCGACTCCTCCAGGCCCTCGCGACGGACCTCGGCCTCTCGGCGGCTGATCTCCACCGCGGAATGGTCCCGCTCCACGCGAGTGACCTCCTCGCGGATGGACCGGGCCTGCTCGGACTGACGGGAAGCCTCGGCCACCGCCCGATCGAGTTCGCCCGCGATCGCGGCCACGTCGGCCGCGGCCTGCGTCTCGGCGGCGATGGCGGACTCACGCTGGATCTGGGCTTCGGCCGCCTGCCTCGCCAGTTCCGCACTGCGGGCGGCACGTCGCTCGGACTCGGCCTGCACATCGGTGATCTCCCGGTCCATGCCCTCGATCGCCACCTCGATCAGCCTGAGTTCGCGTCGCCGTCCCTCGAGCACGGCGGTGGCCTCGCCGGTGCGCGTGCGTGCCGCCGCCAGCCGTTCCGTGGCCTCCTGGAAACGATGGCGCGCTTCGGCGATGGTGGCTCGGCTCGCCTGCAGTGCCGACTGCTCCTCGCGCAGGAGCCCGTCCAGGCTCCGCATCCGCTCCTGGCAGAGGCCATGTTCGCGGGTGAGTTCCGCCAACCGGCGCTCCGTGTCATGCCGTTCGGCGGCCAGCGCATCCAGATCATGCGCCAGGCGGGCGGAGAACTGCTCCTGTCGCTCCATCTGGTACTGGCCCTCCATGCGTCGACGCGTGGCGGCCTGCAGTTGATCGTCCAGCTCCTGCTGACGGCTGGCCGCGGCGCCGGAGGCCTCGCTCAGGCCGCTCACCTCGCGCTCGGCCATCTCGATCTCCACGGACAGGGCCGAGAGCGCCGCCTCCAGCTCGCCGCGCTCCACGCGGCGGCTCAGGATGCCCGAGCGCGCCGTGCGTGAGCCGGTCACGCGGACGCTCCCGGGGCCGTCCACCACGGCACCGCAGGCACTGGCCAGGGTGAAGCCCTCCCAGCCCGGCTGGGCCGACCGTTCCATGGCGGTGCGGAGATCCGCCACCGCCACGCAGCGTCCGAGCAGCCTCTGGACCAGCGGCCGCACGGCATCGGGACATCGCACCCACTGCAGCAGGGGGGTGGCGTGATCATGGGAAGGCGGCACCACCCCGGCGTCCGCGACAGGCACGGCCAGCCGGATGCGACCCTCCATGCCGCGCACGGCCTCGATCGCCGCATCGAGCATGTCGCGATCACGCACCACCAGCGTCTGCAGGGTGTCGCCCAGAACCGCCTCGATGCCGGCGGCGTGGGCCGCGTCGGTCTCGATCAGGTCTCCGAGCATGCCCAGCAGCCACGGATGACGCTCGCGTGCATCCAGCACCTTCTTCACGCTCTCGTCCAGACCCTCGCCCAGTTGGGCCATCTCGTCCAGCAGGCGGAGCCGGCTCTGAAGACTGCTCCGCTCCTCGCGCAGGGTGGACAGACGCTGCAGGGCGTCGGACTGCTGGTCGCCAAGGGCCGACGACGCCACCGAGTGTTCCTGAAGATCCCGGTGGAGTCGATCCACCATGTCCTGGGCCGCCAGTCGCTGCACCTGTGCCGCAAGGCGCATGGCCAGGCTCTGGTCCAGTTCCAGACGCGCGCGTTCCACGCGCTGGGCGTGTCGCTCCAGTTCCGCCGCCAGCGCCGGCTCGCGCTCGCTGACCGCGGCCAGTCTTCCGGAGGCGCGCGCCCGGTCACGCTCGATGCCCGCCACAACCTCGGATCGGCGACGCTCGTCAAGTTCCGCGGCGGCCAGCCGCTCCGACTGGTCGTTGCGCTGCCGCGAGCACTCCGTCTGCTCGGTGTCGGCCTGGTCCAGATGGGCCTGGGCGCCAGCCGCTTCGGAGGTCGCGTCCTCCAGCCGGGAGGCATGCTCACGCCGCCGGACCTGCAGGGCGTCCAGTCGGCTGGCCTCGCCCTCGGCGGCGCCGCGATGGTCCAGTCGGTGCCGCTCGATGAACTCCAGCCGCTGTTCGGCCTGTCGCTGCACCGCCATGGCCTCCAGACGTGCCTGTTCCAGCTGGTGCCGGCGATCGAGCGTGGCGGCCCGGTGGGCTTCGGCGGCGTGCCGCGCCGCCTCCGCCTGCTCCAGTGCGGCGGCCACCGCGCGACGACGGTCCTCGAGGGCCGTGACCTGACTGGTCAGCCCGTCGAGCCGTTGCCGCAGTTCGTGATACTGCTCGAAGGCGATCGCCGTGCGCAACGATCGTCGCCGGGCGTCCAGTTCCTGGAACGTGCGGGCCTTCTCGGCCTGTCCGCGGACGATTCGGAGCCGTCGCTCCACGCCGGCAAGCTGCTCGCGCACCGCCACCAGATGCCGCTCCGCGTGGTCCAGCTTGCGTGCGGCCTCGTGCTTGCGGGCGCGGAAGCGGGCCACGCCCGCCGCCTCCTCCAGGATCGATCGCCGCTCCACCGGATGCGCCCGCAGCATGGCGTCCACCTTGCCCTGCTCGATGATGCAGTAGGCGTCGTTGCCGATGCCCGTGTCCATGAACAGCTCGCGGATGTCGCGCAGGCGGACCTTGCGACCGTTCACCAGGTACTCGCTGCGACCATCGGCCCAGAGCCGCCGCTCCACCTCGACCTGGTCGGTGTCCACCGGAAGCAGCCGGTCGTGCACGGCGTGCCGCTGCACCGGGCCGTCGGACGCCGCGGCCTCCATGTCGTGCTCGTCGCAAGCGTCGTTCCCGTCGGCGTGCTCGGGCACCTCGCGGTCCAGCGGTCCTTCCAGCCGGGGATTGTCGAATCCAAGCACCACACTGGCGAATCCGGCCGATTGGCGCGCGGCGCTGCCGGCGAAGATCACGTCGAGCATGGCGCCACCGCGCAGGCTCTTGGCGCTGCGTTCGCCCAGCACCCACTTGATGGCGTCGACCACGTTGCTCTTGCCGCAGCCGTTGGGGCCCACGATGCCCGTGATGGGGGCGTCAAAGCGGAACTCCGTCGGATCGGCGAAACTCTTGAAGCCCGAGAGAACCAGGCGAGCCAGACGCATGCGACCTCCTGTCGAGCGGACGCAGCCGTCCCTCCTGGACGGGTGAGGGCCACGCGGGCCTCTGCGGTCAGCGAGGCACAGTATCCGACGTTCGCCGCGATCCATCAAGTGGCGCGGCGGCCGGCGGCGTGGTGGGGGCCAGGCTCGGCACCGTGGCCGGCGACGCCTCCTCCGGGAACTCGGGCCGCTCGTCGGGCTCCGACGCGTCGTCCTGCCGCATGATCTCGGCAAGGATGCGGTCCTGCTCGGCGCGCAGCTCGGCACCCAGATCGCCCGTCCTGGAAAGTTCGTACAGCACGGCGATGATCTCGCCGTACCGAAGGTCCAGCCCCGGCAGGCCCACGTTGGGTGCCGAGGGGCGGGCCAGGAACTGGATCAGCGCCGGCACCTCCGCCGGCGCCTTCTCGACCCTGGCCCGTTCCTCGGGGCTGGGGCGGAAGAACAGCAGCACGCCCTCGTCCTCGGGCTCACCCTTGATGATGATCCGTCCACCGGCGATGGAGCGGCTCAAGGGCCGCTTCAGCGGCAGGTCGCCGCCAAAGACCGCCACCCGCGGCTCGCCGGTCTGCGTGATGTACACCAGCGGCCAGGCGCTGGGGACCACGTCCAGTTCCAGACGGTCGCCGCAGCGAAGGCGACGCACGATGGGATCGCGACGGCGACGGAGCGACTCGTAGGTGGTCAGCCGCACGTCCAGATCGGCGTCGTCCAGAAGCGGCCGAAGCCCCACGTCGATGGCGGGGTTCACGTCCATGCGTCCCAGAAGCCGGATCGCCGCCAGCCGGATGTCACGGGAGCCGGACCGCGCCATGTCCAGCAGGTGCGGAACCACCAGCGGATCGTCCAGACGGGCACCGGCCTCCAGAGCCGCCATCCTCGGCTGCTCCTCCGGATAGGCGTACAGATCCTGGATCATCGGCACGCTGCGCTTGCCGATGGCCTGCCATCGCCAGTTCGCCGCCCCCGCCGCGCCCGGCGTGGCAAGCAGGCTCCGGCGCACCGCCGCGGCCACCGCCTCGCCGTTCTGCAGGTCCAGGGTGGCGTGCCGCACCAGCTGCACAAAGTCCGACGTGCGGTCATGGAACGAGGGCGGCACCACGATGTCGATGGTCTCGCCGCTCTTGCCCCGCGCGGTCTCGTCGGACTGGCCCGTCTCACGTGGGAATCGGCTGTTGAGGGCGGTCACGATGGTGGCGGCGCGCGTGTGACTTGGCGTGGCCAGCCGGAGCCGAAGCGGCATGTCCTTGAGCACCTTGCCACCGTTGAGGACTCGTCCCGTGGTGCGATCGATGGACACGCTGCCCGACACGCCCACCGGAAGGAACGGATTGATCACCACCGGTCCTCGCCCCGTGGCCAGGATCCGGGCCTGGCGACTGCCCGCCATGGCAGGCCCGGGTCGCAGTTCGCAGGTCCACAGGCGTCCGCCCTCCAGACTGGTGGTGCTGGAGCCAGGCACCGCGGCCACCCGGATGTCGAACTGGGTCCCCTCGGTGGCGCCGGCCGGGATCACGCCCTCCACCACCACCGCGGCCACGTCCTCGCTGTCCAGGACCCGAGCGGGCGGGACGCCCATGCCACGCGTGGAGTCGCCAACCTCGTACCGCGCCAGCTCCTTCAGCAGCATGGCGCGCACCTCCGCGGGCATGGTGCGGCTGCCGGTGCCCTGCAGTCCCACCACCAGCCCGTAGCCGCGCACCACCACGTCCTGAAATCCCTGCAGCACCGCTTCCGAGGCCACCGTGCCGCGAAGGATGGGATCCACGTCCAGTTGGGTCACGCCCGACACCGTGGCGCTGCCCGGGCGCGTGGAGGGGTCCGCCCTCTCGATGTTGGAGCAGGCGGCCAGGGCGATCGGGACCAGCCAGATGCGACGCACGTGCTCGGGCAGATTACCGATCCGTCGGCGCTCCCCGCAGTGGCGTGGGGAGCAGGGCGGTCATCACCTCCGGAGCCGGCGCCTCGATCGTCATCGGTCCACCGCCCAAGGGGTGGGGGAATGTGAGGCGCCAGGCGTGCAGGCCAAGGGGATCGGGCTTGCGTCCGGGTGGCCGCGGACTGGTGTTGGGAGGCTGGTCAGCCCGGTACATGCGGTCGCCCACCACCGGACATCCCATGGCGGCCAGATGCACACGGATCTGGTGCAGCCTTCCGGTCACGGGCTCCACCTCCAGCAGCCACACCCCGTCACGGCGGGCCAGGGTGCGCCAGCGCGTCTCGGCGGGTTCGCCGCCGCGGACCGGGCAGGTGGCCACCTTGACATGGTCTCGCATCTCCTCGCGGATGGGTCGGGAGCAGGTTCCCTGAGGCGAGGGCGGCGCCGTGCCGACGATCGCCAGATATCGCTTGGACACCCTTCGATCCCCAAAGGCGTCGCGCAGCGCGTCGTAGGCGGCCGGGGTCCGGCCAAGCAGCACCACCCCCGAGACGTCACGATCCAGGCGATGCAGCAGCCCCCAGTCGCGGTCGGCGCCAAGGGATCCCAGCGCCTCGCCATCCACGGCGAAGGCGCCGTGGAGCAGGGCGTCCCGCTCATGCCCCTTGCCAGGCTGCGTGACCACGCCGGCGGGCTTGGCCAGGGCCAGCACCTGCTCGTCGCGGTGGAGCACCACGCAGGGCACGGCCGCGTTGGGCGCGGGCCTTCTTCGCTCGATCGAATCGCCATGGAAAGGGCGGGAGGGCACGGTGCAAGTATGCACGCAGTCCCGGGCTAGCATGGGTGAATGTCCATGCACACCCGCGGCACCGCCACACGGCTGGCCGGATTCGGCGAAAGCGTCTTCAGCCGCATCAGTCGGCTCGCCACAGCGCACGGGGCGGTGAATCTGGGGCAGGGTTTCCCCAGTTTCGACGCGCCAGACTTCGTCAAGCAGGCGGGCATGCGGGCCATCCAGGGTGGGGCCAACCAGTACGCCCGAGCCCACGGACTTCCGGCGTTGAATGCCGCGATCGCACGGCGGTTCGAGCGCGACCAGGGCGTGGCGGTGGACGCCGAAGGCCAGATCACGGTGACAAGCGGATGCACCGAGGCCCTTGTCGCCGTGATGATGGGACTGGTGGAGCCGGGGGACGAGGTGGTGCTGGTGGAGCCCTTCTACGACAGCTACCCGGCCGCCGTGGCCATGGCCGGAGGCGTGGTGCGTGCCGTGCGGCTGCAACCCCCGGACTTCCGCCTGCCGATCGAGGCGTTGCAGGCCGCGGTCACGCCGCGCACCCGGCTGATCCTGATCAACTCGCCGCACAACCCCACGGGCCGCGTGCTGCACGCCGCGGAACTGGAAGCCGTGGCGGCGCTGTCCATCGCCGCAGACTGCCTGGTGGTCAGTGACGAGGTGTACGAGCACATCTGGTACGAGCGACCTCACCGTTCCATCGCGGCCCTGCCCGGCATGACGGATCGGACCATCGTGCTCTCCAGCCTTGGCAAGACCTTCTCGGTCACGGGCTGGAAGATCGGATGGGCGATCGCGCCGCCGCACCTGACGGCGGGCATCCGGGCCGCGCATCAGTTCATCACCTTCTGCTCCGCCACGCCATTCGAGGTGGCGGCGGCCGAGGCGCTGGACGCGGGCCCCGAGTACTTCGAGGGACTTCGGAGCGCGTACGGCCAGAGGCGGGACGCCATGCTGGAGGCGCTCCGGCAGGCTGGTCTGAATCCGTTCACGCCCGAGGGCTCGTACTTTGCGTTGGCGGACGTCTCCGTCATGGGTACCGACGAGGCGGTCTGCGAGAGGCTTGTCCGGGAGGTGGGGGTGGCCGCGATTCCCTGCAGCGCGTTCTATCTGCCGGAGTCCCCGGAGCGGCGACTGGTCCGCTTTGCCTTCTGCAAGGATCTGGACACCATCCACAAGGCGGGAAGGCGGCTCAAGGCCGGACTTGGGGCCATCGCATCCGCCGCCGGATCCTGCTAGACTGCTCGGCTCGCCACATCAGGAGATCCTCACGTGTACGCCATCTTTGAAGACAGCGGAACCCAGGTGCTCGTCCGCAAGGACGACGAGATCGAGATCGACCTTCGCCCCCTGAAGGAGGGCGAGAAGACGATCACCTTCGACAAGGTGCTTGCCGTGGGCGGCGGCCATGGGCAGCCGGCACGGATCGGCGTGCCGTACCTGAGCGGCGTGACCGTGACGGCGGAACTGATCTCCGAGGAGACCGGACCCAAGCTCCGTCTGGCCAAGTACACGCGCCGCAAGGGCTACCGCCGCACGCTCGGACATCGCCAGCGCACCCTGCTGGTCAAGGTCACGGGCATTCACGGCTGATGCGGGCCGCACAGGCCCTACACTGACGAACGGTGGATAGGTGATCGCCCCTCGGGCCTGTCCCGGGGCGAGGAAAGTCCGGACACGACAGGACACGGTGATGGCGAATGGCCACCCGCCCGGCTGAGGGCGCGGGACAGTGCCACAGAGAAGAGACCGCCGAACGGCCCGCAAGGGTGCGTGGCAAGGGTGAAAAGGTGCGGTAAGAGCGCACCGCTCCGCCGGTGACGGCGGGGGCACGGAAAACCCCACCGCGTGCAAGCGCAAGCAGCTCCCGCCGGGCAACCGGCACCCGTGGTCCGCGGGCGTGGAGCGGGTCGCGTGCTTTGAGGCCGTCGGCAACGGCGGCCCAGAGAGAAATGATCGCCACCGGCCTTGGGGCCGGTACAGGATCCGGCTTATTTCCACCATTCAGCCCGGCGGGCCCCGGAAGGGGCCCGCTGTGCCTTTGCCCGCGAAAATCCCGTGCCAATCCCTCAAAATGCCAAGACAACCCTTGAAACCGACGCGCGGATCGGGAGAATCACGGCTTCAGCGATCGGAGACGCCCTGGCCGGAGGGTCCGGCGGGCGGTTCCGCAGGCAGGACGCCGTCGTTGAGGACCCCGCAGGAGACCGAATGAGCGCCCCCAAGACCAGCAGCCTCCAGGCCTACGCCATGCTCGTGTACCGCAAGGCGGTGCACCCGGAGTTCTTCCAGATCGAGGGACGACGGCGGTTGGAGCACCCGCAGTACGAGTTTGAGGGCTGGGTCTTCAAGGGCGGCCACGCCGGCCGGTTCCAGTTTGGCGAGCTGTGCGTGTGCGAGGTGGTGGTGGAGGGTGGCCAGAACCTGCCCGAGAAGGGACTGGTCGCCACCATGCCCTGCGCCGGCGAGCGCGAGTTCGAGGAGAAGTTCGGCGACTCCATGAAGTACCTCACCACGCTGCAGACCGAGACGCTCAGCGAGCACCTGTACACGGGAACCTATCGCGAGATGCTCTCCCACGCCCGCGACCGAAACTGCATCAGCACGCAGTGGACCGACGCGCAGGGTCGGCCGAACCTGTCGCTGCTCGACGTGCAGCGCTACCTGAACGCCGTGCACATCCAGGGTTACCACCTTCGGAGCGACTGCGGCATGGTGCTGCGAACGCAGTCCATGTTCGAGATGAACGAGGTGAAGAAGCCTCGATCCGGCAAGGCCTGAGGCCTCGGTGCCATCGCTGCCCATCGGCGAGCTGGCCGGACTTGGCACGGCCCTGCTGTGGGTGGTGTCCACGCTGGCCTTCACCACCGCCAGTCGCCGCATCGGGGCCACGCGGGTCAACCTGCTTCGGACCATCGGGGCCGCCACGGTGCTGGTGGTCTTGCAGCTGGTCCTTGCGGGAAATCCGCTCTCGGCGGGGATCGAGGCCTCGGCGTGGCTGGCCGCCAGCGGCGTGATCGGCCTGGCCATCGGGGACCAGTGCCTGTTCACCGCCTATGTGCTGGTGGGTCCCCGGGTGGGCTCGCTGCTGATGACCCTGGCGCCGGGTCTGGCCGCGATCATGGCGTGGCTGGCCATGGGCGAGTCCATGAGCGGCATGGCCGTGACCGGCCTGCTGGTGACCACCGCGGGCGTGGGCTGGGTGAGCGCGTCCCGCGGATCGACTGGAGTGGCTGGGGCCATCTCCAGCCGAGGCATCGCGCTTGGCGCGGCCGCCGCCGCCTGCCAGGCCGGGGGCATGCTCACCGCCAAGTTGGGCATGTCCGAGGGGCTGGACCCGCTGGGAGCGCTCACCATCCGGATGGTGGCCGCGATGGCGGTGATCGTGCCGCTGGCGTGGTGCGTGGGTGGTGGAGACGCGGGCGAGCGGACGATGCCGATTCGGAGCGCCTGGCGTCCGCTGATGCTGGGCACGCTGGCCGGGCCCGTGGGCGGCGTCTATCTGAGCCTGGTCGCCATCGAGCATGTGCCGCTGGGCGTGGCCACCACGCTCATGGGGCTGGTGCCGGTGCTCATCCTGCCGGTCACGCGACTGCTGCACAAGGATCGCATCTCGACACGAGCCGTGCTTGGTGCCATCATTGCGGTGGCGGGCATCGCCTTGCTGACCGCCGGCACGCGACCCGCCACGTGAATTCCCATGCGACCGGACAAGAGACCTCTGGAGCTGGCCGACCACGCGATGGGACTGGCGCACCGACCGCGACATGCCGAGCGCGCAGGTCCGGCGACCCCGACCGATCCGGGCGATGCCGCGGCCGCGATGGCCGCCCTTCGTCAACGCCACGATGCGGAGTGCCCGCACTGCACCACCGCCACCGGACATACGCAGACGGTGTTCGGCGAGGGTGATCCCGGGGCGTCGCTCATGTTCATCGGCGAGGCACCGGGCGAGACCGAGGACCGCACGGGGCGGCCCTTCGTGGGGCGGGCCGGTGACAAGCTTGAGGAGATGATCCGGGCCATGGGACTCAGCCGGGCGCAGGTCTACATCGCCAACGTGCTCAAGAGCCGGCCTCCGGACAACCGCACGCCCC
>Ga0169931_10004014_pt1 | contig 23085 bp, 20 predicted proteins | sample Kivu_15m_20L_FD_129675 | JGI IMG/M metagenome (GOLD analysis project Ga0169931, IMG submission 129675) | Freshwater microbial communities from Lake Kivu, Western Province, Rwanda to study Microbial Dark Matter (Phase II) - Kivu_15m_20L... | ecosystem: Environmental > Aquatic > Freshwater > Lake...
ATATATAGCCTTTTTCCTTTTGGTACAAAGAATTTTGGCTAACAAACAAAGGATGGTTCACTGGAAAATAGGTGGGACTTAATGAATTAACGGTATTATTAACCCCCAGATGGAATTTTAAACTCTTTACACCTACCCCATCATGAAAAATTGCGCCAACCTTTTTCTTTTGAAATAATTCCGGATTTCCTATCAGGAAACTATTAAGAAAAGTATAAAAAACCGAATCCTTTTGCTGGTTAATTGTTCTTATATAAGTAGAATCCAGGGAAGGTATGACTTTGTTATCCAAGTTTACTACTTGAAAATCAGATAATATAAATGATATATTTTCAATAAAAAAGGAATCTCCGGAGATGAGACCATAAGGCTGGTTCAGGTAATTAACCGGATAAAGAGAATCTCCCTGTGAAATTCGGTGGCGAAGTAAAATTCTTAATTCTGGAAGTTTACAACATTGGGAACAATTGATATCAGCATTAACTAAAAAATTAGTATATCTGTAATCCAGGCATCCTTCTTCTAATTCCTGTTCGCAGGAAAGCAATAAAAACACCTTCAGATACATCAAAAAAAGCCTCCAAGGGTATTTATGGTTTATCCTTTTCCATTTTACTGACATAATCTTTTAATAAACTTTTAGCAGCCTGCTTAACCTGAGAGGAAAATTCTTTAGTTATTATCCAATTATAATAATTTTTATCCTTATAAAAAACTTCACCGACAGGCTTGCCCTCATACTTTCCGAAATTAAACACAACTGTCCCATCCTTTTCTACTCTAAGTTTTTGTGTTGCATCAATAAATCGTAAATCATTGGTAAAATCATGCAAATCCTGGATATCCGCTTTAATTGGTGACGGTCCTAAAATGCCCTCTTCATTTTCTACCTCTCTGCCAACATAACGATCCAATTGACCTTTAAAAACGGAAACAGTAGCGCGAACATCAGAAAGGGCATCATGCGCATCCACTAAATCTTGCTGGCAATAAAATCGTAAGGCAGCTTTAAGGGTTCTTGGTTCCATTTTATAAAAAACCCGTTGAACATCAACGGTTCTTCTCTTAGACATATCAAAATCGATACCTACCCTGGCGAATTCCTCAATTAGCATAGGTATATCAAATCTGTTTGAATTATACCCTGCCAAATCAGCATCGCCAATAAATTTGAAAATTTTGTCAGCAACCTGTGCGAAAACAGGTTTTTTAGCTAAATCTTTTGCTGAAATGCCGTGGACCTGAAAGGCTTCCTCGGAGATAGGCACACCTGGATTAATTAACAAAGATAATTCCTCGGAGGGTTTATTATTTTTAGGAAATTTTATAATGGCAAGCTGTAAAATTCTATCTCTCAATACATTTAAACCTGTACTTTCTATATCAAAAAAACATAAATCCTTATTTAAATGTAAGTTCATTCAGCCGATTTTAATTTTTTTATTTTTGCCTTCAAGGAACTGGTATAATGTGTCTCCACTTTCCCGTTCGTTGTACTGTATATAAAATACCCTTCATAATCAGGCAAATATTCCAATAACAATTGCGCTTTATCAAACCCCATTGTCATACAAGCTGTTGCAAGCCCATCGGCAATAGTGCATTCCGGTCCAAAAACTGAGACACTTAAAAGGGTATTTTTTTCTGGGTAGCCTGTATATGGATTTAAGGTATGACTATATTTTACCCCGTTAACTTCATGATAATTACGGTAATTTCCAGAAGTTGAAATAGATTCGTTAATTAATGAAAAGATAGTCTGGATGGAATTTACACTGGCATCTTCCTTTGGTATATTTATACCAACCTGCCAATAAGAGGACTTAGGATTTTTATTCTTTGCCATAAATTCACCCCCCAAATCAACCAGATAATTTTTTACCCCTTTTTTATCAAGAAACTGGCTTAATACATCAATGGCATAACCTTGTGCTATACCGCCAAAATCTAATTCAACACCTTTACTTTTTTTGACAAAATATACAGAATCTCCCTTTTCCGACATTTCAATGTTTTCCAGCCCCACATACTTTAACAGGGAATCTATGGCTAAGCTATCTACTTTAGTTACCGGCTTTCGACCTGAATAACCAAATCCCCAATAATTTACTAAAGGCCCCACGGTAGGATCAAACATTTGGGTTGTTAAATCTGCCACATATTTGGCAGATTTGAAATTTTTTATAAAATGAACTTTACCAACGGGAATAGTGAACCTATATTCGGCCTGATTAAAACGGGAAATAACCGAAGATGGAATATAGGTCGAAACTTCATCATTTATAGCTATCAAAATTGAATCTGCCTCTTTGAAAAAATTCCTGTTTAAAGTATCTCTATAGGTAATTCTATAATAGGTTCCCATCGTTTTACCCTCAATAATCTGATATTCTACGATTGAATGCTCTTTTTTTGTACAAGAAAGAAGTGGGAGGAGAAATAATAAATAATAAAACCGACCTGAAAATACCAACATGTTATTTTTGTTTTCTATTCATTAAAGAATCAAGGGAATACCATCCTGAACCTTGCAGAAAGATGACAATATAACTTACCAGGTAAAAGACAGGTAGCTCCTGATCACCAAATGGATCTCCTGAATGTACCATTAACCATGCAACAAGCATCGTAATAATGAGAGGAATGGTTGCCAAACGGGTAAACAAACCCAATACAATTAAAAAGGAACAAAAGACCTCTGCAAAAACAACCAGGGCCAGTGAGGGCGCAGGTCCGATTCCAAAAGGATCAGCAAAGGTAATGTCTTCATCTCCAATTAGCTTGTTAAACTTTCTTAAACCATGCCCGTAGAACATGGCAAAACCAACATATAATCGAAATAAGAGCAAGGAAATATCCACTTTTTTTTCCTGAAACATAATCATTAAATATTAACAGCATTAATCAATTAAACCTTCTTTTTTAGCTTCTTCGCCAAATCCATGCAGTTGTATTGGATTTTGTTTCTTTTTAACCCTCATATTAAGGAATTCGACGATTAATGAAAAGAAGATAGCAAAATATAAATATCCTTTTGGAATGGTTCCAATTTCAGAGCCAAATACTTTAAGATGTGCCAGATGTGCCGCTTCTGTCATGAGCATAAAGCCAATCAAAATTAAGAATGAAAGACCAAGAATCTGAATGGATGGATGTTCATTAACAAATTTACTTACCGGGCCGGCAAAAACAAGCATAATCCCAACAGATGTAATTACAGAAAAAATCATAATAATCAGATTATCTGTTAGTCCAACAGCTGTTAAGATAGAGTCAAAAGAAAAAACTACATTTATTAAGGTGATTTGAATAATAACCTGCTGCAGCGTACTTTTTTTATTGGTTTTACCTGTATTATCATGACTATTATCTCCATCCAGCTTATGGTGAATTTCATTTGTAGCTTTATATAACAAGAAAACACCACCCAAGGCAAGAATCAGGGATTGTCCGCTAAAACCGCCATTAAACCAAGTCATTTCAAGTGAAAACAGTGGTTCTTGCATGGCAATTATGGTTGAAATACCAAATAACAGAATGATTCTAAAGACCATCGCAAGCATCATTCCTATAAAACGGGCCCTTGGTTGCTCATTGGCTGACAATCGATTGGAAGCGATGGTTATAAATATGATATTATCAATACCTAAAACTATTTCCAGAAAAGTTAGGGTCAGCAAACTAACCCAGATGGCAGGATTAGTAAAATCAGGCATAATAAAAGTAGTTAGAAGCAGCATTTACTTTAATATTTTAAAAATTTGATTGAAAATAGTAACCCCAAAGGTAGAATTAAAGTTCATCATCCCCGCTTAGTAAATCGGGCCGACGAGATTTTGTTCTTTGATATGCCTGTTCCATTCTCCAATCTTCAATATTTTTAAAGTGACCGGAAAGCAGAACCTCCGGAACTTTACGTCCCATAAAATCAGCAGGTCGGGTATAAACAGGCGGCGCAAGTAAGTCGTCCTGAAAAGAGTCAGTCAAAGCCGAGGTTTCATCATTAAGTACACCCGGCACCAGACGCCCTATAGCATCGACTAAAACGGCAGCTGCTAATTCACCCCCTGAAAGTACATAATCTCCGATGGAAATTTCCCGGGTGACGAACATTTCGCGAATCCTTTCATCAATTCCTTTATAATGACCACAAATAAGCAGCAGATTTTGCTTTAGGGAAAAAGAATTGACTATTTTTTGAGTTAGACGATCACCATCCGGTGTCAGAAAAATTATTTCATCATAATTCTTCTTTTCCATTAAAAATGAAATACAATTAAAAAGGGGTTCCGGCATTAAGACCATGCCGGCACCCCCTCCAAACTGGTAGTCATCTAACTGATTATTATTACCAATACCGTAATTTCGTAAATCATGAATTTCAATTTCAAGCAACCCTTTGTCTCTGGCTCTTTTTAATATTGAATGATTAAAAGGACTTTCCAATAAGCCAGGTAAGAGCGTTATAATATCAATATTCATGGCATACGGATAGATTTATAAAATCTTGATGAGTTCCACTTCAAAAATAAGGGTAGAATATGGCGGAATATCGCCACCTGCACCTCTTTCCCCGTAAGCCAGATCTGCAGGAATATAAAATTTATACTTTGATCCAAGGGGCATAAGTTGTAAGCCTTCCACCCAACCCTGAATAACCTGGGTTACACCAAAAGTAGCTGGTTCTCCTCTTCTCACTGAACTATCAAATTCTTTTCCGTTCAATAAAGTACCTACATAGTGGACTGTAACCTGATTTGAAGGGTTTGGTTTAGCACCAGCACCAGGTTTTAGAATCTCATACTGCAAACCACTTGCTGTGGTTATTATTCCAGGTTTTTTAGCATTTTCGGCAAGAAATTTTTCACCTTCCGAAATATTAGCCTGATACTTACTGGACTGACTTTTCTGCATGTATTCCTGAACCATTTTATTACATTCCTCGACAGAATATTTTGGTTCTTTTCCTTTTAGCACATCGCTTATTGCCTGGGCAATAACTTCAGGATTCAAATCCTCAAAATTTTGTTGTTTTAAACTTTGTGCCATCAGCACACCAACGCTGTAACTTACTGAATCCATTTTTGCATCAGAATTTTGGGCCTTACAAGAGGCTGTTATTAAAATAGTTGTGGACATTATTAACGTCCTTAGCATATTATTGTACATACAGGAAAATTTTAGCATAATTTAAAAATAGTTGGCAAAATTAAGGTCTTTAATGATAAATTCCATTTTTTTTAATTATTTATTATTCTCCCCATCGAAAACTTTGCCATTCAAGACCTGATAAATCCAAAACCCGGTCCACTACTGTCCCGGCAACTTCTTCAATGGTGGATGGTTTTCCATAAAATGATGGAACAGCAGGACAAACAATACCACCTGCCATTGTAACCAATTCCATATTTTTGATATGGATAAGACTTAAAGGCATTTCCCTGGTAACAAGGATTAATTTTCTTCTCTCCTTTAAGATAACATCGGCTGCTCTGGTTATTAAATCAACCGAAACGCCAGAGGCAATCCTCCCTAAAAGACCCATAGAACAAGGGCAAACAATCATCGTCTGGTATTTTGCTGAACCAGAAGCAAAAGGAGCCATAAAATCCATCTTATGATAGAAGGTAAACGGATAAACGGAGGCATCCCAGGATCCTATTTCAAGCTCCCAGTTATATATGGCATTATCACTCATAACCACCCCAATAACTTCCACCTGGTCCATCATCATTTTTAAGCGATCCAGCAGGATTTTAGCATAAATGGAACCACTTGAGCCACCAATTGCGATAATAATTTTCATATAACTACCATTTTCAGAACAACATTAAACATTAAATAAAGTTAAAATAGATTAATTCATTTGTAAGCATGTCGAAAATAACCTATTTTTATATAAAAAAAAGATGATGAATAAAAATTGGAGTGTCCTTCTGTTTTTGTTGGCACTCGTTACTTTAAGTTTCGGTTTCCGGAATCTGAATACAAATAAGACGAATGAAACCCCGGTAAAATGGCACAGCATTGAGGAAGCCGTCGCTTTACAAAAGAAAAAACCAAAGAAAATGTTCATTGATATGTACACCGATTGGTGTGGATGGTGTAAGCGTATGGATGCCACTACTTTTACTGATCCAACCGTTGCTGCCTATCTAAATGAAAATTTTTATTGTGTTAAGTTTAATGCAGAGCAAAAAAATCCTGTTATTTTTCAAGGCAGGACATTTAATTTTGTAGCATCAGGTTCAAGAGGATACCATGAATTAGCTGCTGCTTTATTAGATGGTCAGCTGGGATATCCATCCTTTGTTTATTTAAATGAAAAATTAGAACGCATCACCATTTCTCCGGGATACAAACAGCCTGCTCAAATACTTCCTGAATTGAAATATGTTGGTGGCGGTCATTATGAAACGTTAAAATACAACGAATATCTGTCAAAAGAACAATAGGATTCACGTTAACGGGTCATTATTTTATCTAAAATTATGCCTGTAGCGACTGCAACATTGAGGCTTTCCGTTTTTGCATTTTCGTGTTTGGGAATCATAAATCTGATATCTAATGCAGCATGGATTTCAGGTCTTATCCCTGAACCTTCGTTACCCATAACTAATATTCCAGGTAAATCAGGGATATTTTCATTTAGATTTATGCCTGTTAAACTGGCTCCCCAACAGTGAATTCTCAAAGTGTTCCTTTTAAATTCCTCAAAAGAAATCTTTAGCAAAGAAACCCTGAATTGCGAACCCATACAAGCCTGAAGGAATTTTGAATTATATCTGTCCACTGAATCCGGGGAAAAAATAACCTGCTTGACTCCATACCATTCAGCAGTTCTTACTATAGTGCCTGCGTTTCCGGGATCCTGAATACCGTCCAAATAAACGGTTAATCCCGCTGAAGCAACCTTATAATCAAAATATTCTTCTTTTAAAGACAATCTGGCTATTACCTGATTTGGGGACTTAAAAGAGGAGATTCTTTCCAAATCTTTCTCTGAAATAATCGTTATATCAAATGAATTATAAAGGGACAGTAATGAAGCATTTTGATTAATCCAGGAAGGGAGCGCCAAAATTTCAATGATCATATATTTATCCTGCGCCAATGATTCTTTGACTATCTTATCACCTTCAATCAGGAATTCGCAAAATTGTTCGCGGAACTTTTTATTTTGCAGCGAGGTCAGGTGGTTAATTTTATTTTTTGAAAGCATATGACAAAGTTAAAAGGAATTTGTATATTTATAAATGTAGTTGCCTTATTGTGGATGATGGGTTGCTCAACCACATCTTATCGAAATGATAATACCTTATTATTAAGATCTTACAAAGTAGAATGGCCTAAAAATCAAAAAATAGAAGACAAAAGCAGTTTAACATACGCAATAAAAACAAAACTAAAACCAAAACAAAATGGTAAGTTTCTATTAATTCCGAGAATCTGGTTTTATTACAAAGCGAATCAACCAAGCGATACAACTAAATTCGATAAATGGCAAAGGGAAGTCATTGGCGAGGAACCAGCCATTATCAGGCGAAACCTGCTGGAAAATGACTTAACAATTTCAAGAAATTTCCTTCAGGCTAAAGGATATCTGGATGCGAAAGTTTCTTATATAATTGATACCTTAAATGGTTATAAAGGCGATGTAACATTTTTGATCCTGCCAGGTGAAAAGTACCTGATAGATACGATTATATTCAGTAGCCCTGATTTAGAAATTTTACAAGAAATAAATAAAATAGCAGGAAATACTTTATTAAGTAAAAATAAACCCTTTGAATTTGGATTATACAATTTAGAAAAGGATAGAATTGTCAAACATTTAAGAAATCAGGGGTATGTAAATTTCAATCAGAATGTCTTTGATGAACTGGAGGTAGATACTTCTGAAATATTATTCAAAACCAAAATTTATCAAAACATTTCGCTTCCTCCTAATGATAGTAATCATATTTCTTATACCGTTAGAAATTGTACCATCAACTTAAATCTTGAGATGAATGATTCAATGGCTATTTTAATTGATACCATTATCGATGGTATTAAATTAAATAGTAAAGAACCTGAATGGCAGGTAAAACCAAATCAACTGTTAAAAGCTATAAAATTCAGGCCAGGTATCAAGTATAAAGAAGAAGACTACACTGAAAGTTTACGGTTACTTTCCAATCTTGGGGTATTTAAATTTATTAGAATAAAGCCAATTATTAGTGCAGGAGAAGAATTTGCAGATATTGAAATAGAACTCTCAAGTGCGCCGAAAATTGAGATTGGTTTTGATGTTGAATTAAATTATACCAACAGAAGCAATGCTGCAGGTGCAGGAAACCTGATAGGATTATCAATGAGTCCCTCTATCAGACACAGGAATTTACTGCGCGGAGCGGAAAACAGTTTATTCAATTTATCAGCGGGAGTTGAATTTAATCCTGAACCTAAAAGTAAATTCTGGAATACCATTGATTTAAGGATTCAAAATACTATTTCTATACCCAGGTTCAAAAATTATCTTGGCACATGGTCACTACCCAGCCTGCTTTTTAAGAAGAAAGAAGAAAATGATTTCTGGAAAAATTTTCAGGAATATGCAACGGCAAAATTAACTGCCAGTGCTGGATATGTGTTACTACTCGATTTTTACAGATATCAACTGGCAAATTTAGCTTATGGCGTTGAATTAAATCTTGGTCAGAATAAAAGATTATCAGTAAATCATGCTGCTTTTGATTATATAAGACCTTATTTCTTCATTCAGGGGCAAAAAATTATTGAGACAAATCCCTTTTTAGCTAATAGTTTTTCCAAACAACTCTTTGCGAGTATTTTATTTAGGGATATCAATTTTGCAAATCAGAAATTAACGAATAGAAATGGGTTTTCAAGCCAGTTTAATGTGAATTTTGAAACAGCAGGCGCTGAATTATGGTTAGTGAACAAACTGGTTGATGATATTTCAGGAACGAAACAACCATTCAGAATATTTTCAACTCTCTTTTCCCAGTTTTCAAAAGCTGAGGTTGACTTCAGGATTTATAAAAACCTGCCAAATAAAAGTTCTTTTGCTGGTCGTCTAAATGCCGGGTTAGCATTGCCATTAGGATATACAAAAACGGTTCCTTATATAAAGCAATTTTATGCCGGAGGTCCAAATAGTATCAGGGGCTGGGCTGCCAGGGGACTTGGACCAGGTGGTTATATCGATTCATTTTCCTTAACAGAAAGTAATCGGCTGGTATTTTTCCAAGCTGGCGATCTAAAATTAGAATTTAATCTGGAACTCAGATTTAAAGCATTTTGGAAGGTTCAGGGTGCTTTATTTTTAGATGGAGGTAATGTCTGGACAATAAAAAAAGATGATACCAGGCCTGGATCAAATTTCCAGTTCAAAAAAAGCAACATAACAGATCCATTTAATCCCAAAGGGCAAAGTGATGCCTTTTATCGTCAAATTGCATTAAGCCCCGGTCTTGGCTTAAGAATGGATTTCACCTATTTTATGTTCAGATTCGATATGGGCATACCGCTCAGGTATCCATATAAGGGCATTGATGGCCGTTACTGGGCAAATAAGGAAGAACTCAACTGGAAAAATGTAAATCTGAACTTTGGTCTGGGCCTACCGTTTTAATCTTTTTGCCATTTAAAATCAGAAAATTTTAAAATCATAACCTTGTTATTCATATTATATTGCCATTCATCGACATCAGTAAGACTGGATTTTATTTTTTTAAATTGGTAAGGAGAAGACAAATAGCTATCTTTTTTAAAAGTTTCAAGACGCTCTTGAAAATGATCGGCATTTTCCAGCCAATTTTCCATTAATAAATTTACCAAATCATAAGCCTGGAATGCTTCAGGTTGGGGAAGAATTCCCAGTTCATTAAAAAACTGCCGTTGAAAAGCAAGCACATTATCATCCTGAACATCGATAAAATGGGGGGAAGCAACATGAAATTTTAATGATTCAAGTAATTGATAATCAATTCGATCTGCATTCATCCATGGAGATAAACCATAAACGACAATTTCTTTTTTACCAACTGTTTCCCTGTTCAATTCCTGTAATAGATTATTTAAAAAAACTTCATCTGAATAAGATGAAATAATGACTACTAATTTTTCCCTTTTTGCTAATTCGGGATATAAATTTTTACTCCAGGTACCAGTATTTGAAGATAATAAAAGAGATGAAGGTAAACCATCCTTTAATAAATTGGGCGAAGCGGACTGAAAGGATTGTAAAAACAAATCCTGTAATTTTGAATCACTCTCTTTTTGAAGAATCAACACCTGATCAAAAGAAGCAAATTGTTGAACATGAGCAACTATAGCGGAAATTTGAATGTCTAAGTGGGGGTTCACCTGGTAAAAAAAAGGATTCTCTTCAGCTAACTGCTGGGCTGCACTAAATGGTGAAAACAAAAGAACACCCGCTTCCCTGGCATAATTGCCAAGATATTTAATATTATCTCTATGATAAGGACCAATGATGAGCGGAAATTCCAAAAACCGAGGGTCCGAAAGTACATTTTTCTTAAGGCCTGTGGTATCCACTCCGGAATCCCAGACAAAAGATTCAAATTTTATTTCTTTATTTTTCCATTTTTCAAGTGCAATTTTTGCCCCTGTGTAATAATGCATAGCCCATCGACTTACAGGATTATACTGGTTGTTAATATTCCCTGAAAGTTGATTTTCAGTTGAAAATGGTAAAACAAAGCCGATTTTAAAATTTTTCTGACTGGCCATTTTACTTCTGGAAATTTGCCATTCATCCGCAGGCAATTCCTTTCTTACCAAATCAGATCCGATGGGTAAAGAACCTTCTGATGCATGATAAAAAACAGGAAGGGTGTCTGTTTTTTCCCTTAGAATACGGGAATCAGAAGATAAATCCAGCGTATTTTTTATCGGCACAACTGAAACCTTCCTGTTTGTTGTACAAGCAAGGGTTAGTCCGTAAAAAAATAAAAAAATGAACAGTGTAGTATTATTCCCATTCGATAGTAGCGGGCGGTTTCGTACTGATATCATAAACGACTCTATTTATACCTTTAACTTGATTGATAATTTCTGTACTTATTTTTCCCAGAAAAGAATAAGGTAAATGAGACCATTCTGCAGTCATTCCATCTAAAGAGTTCACTGCTCTCAAGGCTACAACCTGTTCATAGGTTCTTTCATCTCCCATTACGCCTACGGCAAAAACCGGTAATAAGATGGTAGCAGCCTGCCAGACCTCATTATACAAACCTTCTTCTTTTAAGCCATTTATAAAAATACGATCTGCATCTTGTAGCAATCTAACCTTTTCCTCTGTAATATCACCCAGAATTCTTATACCGAGACCAGGACCTGGGAAAGGATGTCTGTTTAAAATATTTGCCGGCACTTCCATTTCTTTTCCAACTCTGCGAACTTCATCTTTAAAAAGCATTCGGAGTGGTTCAACAATACTAAGGTTTAATTTTTCTGGTAAGCCACCTACATTATGGTGTGATTTTATGGTTACCGATGGCCCATGTACGGAAACAGATTCAATTACATCTGGGTAAATAGTACCCTGGGCTAAAAACGCAATCTTTTGATATTTACTTTCAAGAATTTTAGCTTGCTGTTCAAAAATATCAATGAATGCTTTTCCTATAATTTTTCTTTTAGATTCAGGATCCGAAACACCTGCCAATACCTTATAAAAATGAGCCTTTGCATCGACACCAACCACATTTAACCCCATATCTTTGTAACTATGGAGTACCTCTTCATATTCATTCTTTCTTAATAAACCATTATCAATAAAAACACAAATTAACTGATTATCAATTGCTTTATGTAAAATAGCTGCTGCAACTGAAGAATCTACGCCCCCACTTAATCCCAGGATTACATGACCATCACCGATCGAATTTTTTAAATCTTCAACGGTGGAATTTACAAAAGCAGCAGGCGTCCATTTTCCTTCACATCCGGCGATATGCCTGACAAAATTCTCCAGCATTTTAAATCCTTCGACACTGTGCGTGACTTCCGGATGAAATTGTAAGCAAAATACCGGATATTCATACTTTGATGCTGTGCTTCCGAAAGCAGCAATCGGTATATCATTTGTGTTAGCCAGTAACTCAAAACCCTTTGGTAAATCAGAAATAGAATCACCATGGGACATCCAAACCTGACTATCAGCATTTACACCTTTAAAAAGAGGATTGTTATTTGTACACAAAGCCAGAGCTGCTTTGCCGTATTCCCTTTTATCGGATTTCTCAACCTTACCACCTAAGGAATTAGCAATATACTGAGCACCATAGCAAATACCTAAAACAGGTAATTTTCCAATAAATGCAGATAAATCTACCTGAAGCGCATTTTCATCTTTAACAGAAAAGGGACTACCGGATAAAATAATCCCTTTAAATGCTGATAAATCTTCAGGCACACTGGAAAAAGGTCTGATTTCACTGTAAACCTCCATTTCCCTTATTCTTCTGGCTATTAACTGTGTATATTGTGAACCAAAGTCAAGGATTAGAATAGAATCCAACATAAAAAATATATAATAATGATAAAACCAAATCAATTATCAAGTAAACCCCTACCCTCTTTTGTAATTTTCTGATCTTCAGATAACTGTTTAAATAACTTATCCAGTATCCCGTTGATAAAATCTTTACTTTTATCTGTAGAATACGTTTTGGAAATTTCAACATATTCATTCAGCGTAACTTTTCCGGGAATAGAAGTAAAGTTCATCAACTCGGCAATAGCCATTTTAATCAAAATCATATCAATGACAGCAACCCTTTCGGCATCCCAGTTTTGCAGATTGGGAGAAATAATATCCAACAGTTCTTTATCCTTAAAGTAAACTGTCTCCAGAAGAAATTCACCAAACTCGACGGTAGCTTCCTCAGAGGGAATATATTCCTGATAAAAATCAGTTGCAACTGGCAATTGCTTTAATGTTTTTTTAATGGCACCAACAACCAACGACTCATCATCAATCCACTGGGAGTAGTTATCTTCCAAAATATCCTGAAAATGACTTGAATTAAGGCAGGTTTTCAACAAACTAAGATATAAATTAATAAAATCATCCGGACTATGATTATCGGCCGTTAGGAAATGCTGATACTCCTCAGTTTTCAAAAAATCGTTATACATCAGACGAACCAAATCTTCATCTAATTTTTCTCTGATGTCACGGGTATCAATCAGATTATATAAACCAATATTTTCTGAGAGCGATTTAATGAATGGATTTAAGGCCAAAAGGGGCTTAAATAACTTGTCTTCAGCGGACGGCCTCAATCTTGATTTTCGGTTTTTAAAATCGATGGAAGCATAGTCTGAAATTTTCACCAGATAAAAAAGAACCAACAGATAAAGATCAAACGATTGATTTATCTGCCTTCTGTAACCTAATAACCCTTTGGTATAATCCTGAGTAACATCTCTTCCCAAGGCGTACAAAATTTGCATCACCTTTACCCTAACATTTCTTCGACTCAGCATATTTGTGAAAAATTCTTACAAAATTGTGAACAATAGGTATTTATTTCTTCAGACCAAAAGTTGAAATCAACTCATTTGCATCAGGTAATTGCCTGATGTGCCAATTGGCCACTACTTTTCCATCTTTTAGTAAAACAACGCCCGGATTAGAACGAACAATTGTTTTCAATAATATATCATCTGCCATATATATAGGAAAATCAGCTCCAGTTTCTTTAATGAAATCGGCAATCATTTGTTTATCCGTATATTTAGTAACAGCAAATATGTTAATATTTTCTTTTACCAGAGGATTCATTACCGGGAGTAACCTGTTTTTCCAGCTATCGAGGTAATTATCTGCCCAAGAATAATTTTTTACGGGCATTGTGGTTTCCTTTATTTCACTAAAAACATTAACATATTGATACGTTTTTCCCACCAAAATACTATCTTTTCTAAAGATGGAATCTTTTTGAATCCTTGTTGTATTTACTAATGATTCATTTAATTTATAAGCGATGATCATAAATGAAAATCCAGGATAATTTAGAATATCCTCCGTTTTATCATTACCATCCACATCGGCTACCTCAAAATCACTTACTTTTGTTTTTTCAATGGCAGGTTCAGATTTAATTTGTTCTAATTTCCAGTCAGTGGTTGGATATTTAGCATATTCCACCATGTAAGTATCAAATGGAATTTCTACAATTTCGCCTGATTTTAAATTAGTCATTTTATAGGCCACAATTTTTACTGCAGCTGCAGCTTCCTTTTCCAATTTTTTCATTTCCCTTATATTATTTCCTATTTTAAAGGGTCTGAAATCAGTATGTGGTAAATCCCATACAAAGTTGGAAAAACAATAAAAGGTAAATCCAGCCATGCTGAAAATGAAAATACTATTTCTGGTTGTATTACTAAATAAAGAATAAAAACTTTTATTGAAAAAAATAAAAATCAAGGCAGGAAACAATAGAAAAACATCCTTAAGGAAAGAAACCTTAGGTTTAAGTTTAATAAAATCACCAAAACAGCCACAATCTGTAACCTTCATGTTAGTTTCAACATAATCACCCCACTGAGAGAAAGAGAAAAAATTGACACCTTCAGGTACATATCCGGTCAGATAGGTAAAGCCTGTTAAAAAAGTAAAAAATAAAATGAGCAGAAAAAACGTCCAGGCGGTAAATTTTTTAAATATGCCAAAAAGAAGCATTATACCGAGAACAATTTCAAGGACAATCATAATAACTGCAAATACAATGGCATATTCTGCAAACACAGGAAAAAGGTCTGCCAGACCTTTTAAAGAAGTCTGGGAAAAAGTTACCCTGAATTCTCCAAAATACTGTTCCATCTTATAGGCAGTACCAAGGGGATCAATAGCTTTTACCCAACCTGAGAAAATAAATAATGCGCCACAAAAACTTTGTAAAAAAGTAATTAGCAGATGATTCGACTTCTGCCAAATAAAATAAACCAGCGCCGACCATATACCACCCGCAATGGCCATATAAATTAAAATGTCTGTCAGTGTCATAAAAAATATTTATTTTTATAAACAATTAAATTTCAGATTGTTCCGACCATTTTATCAAGGAAAAAACCGCATAATTCAAAATATCCTGGTAGTTGGAATCTACGCCTTCAGAAATAGATGTTTTACCCTCATTATCTTCTATTTGTTTGATTCTAAGCAACTTAGTCAGCATAATATCAATCAGGGAACTCAACCTCATTTCCCGCCAGACCTCACCATAATCATGATTTTTATCGGTCATTAATTTCCTCGCTTTAGAAACCTGAGTATCATATAAAACGAGTGCTTCATCTGGGGGTAAATCAAACTGATTATTTTCGGGAAGGGACAACTGTATCAATGCTAAAATGCTGTAATTCACGATGCCCTGATACTCTTGCTTAACTGGATCCGACACTTTTTGTGAACCAAGCATCTGAATAGTACGGATTCTTTTTACTTTTATTAAAAGCTGGTCAGTCAGTGAAGAAGGTCTTAAAACACGCCAAGAAGTGCCATAATCTATTGTTTTTTTAACAAAAAGATTCCTACAGGCCAATATTTCAGTGTCGTACTGACTAAGCGTTCGTTCCACGCAAAAGAATTTATAAATTTTTTGCAAATATAGGCATTTAGTTGAGAATCATAAGAGATTGTTTCCAGACTTTTGCGCTTATCTTTGTGGTTCAATTAAAACAAATGATTTATCTGGCTCTTTCTATTCTCAGTTCCTGTACTTTACTCTGGCTATTCCGTTATTTTTCGGATAAACAATCAGATATTCCAGGCATTATTACGGTCAATTACCTGACTTGCCTGGCATGTACCTTGTTAACAAATTCACAATCCATACATCTTGAATCTTTTAAAGAACAGGAATTTAGTATTTACGCTATCATTTTAGGCGGATTATTTATTCTTACCTTCAACATAATATCTAAAACGGTCACTCATTTTGGAATAATGATCAGTTCTGTAACACAGAAGATGTCACTTATTGCACCTATTATAACCGGCGTTCTGTATTATTCAGAACAATTATCTTTATTCCGGATTATTGGTATTTTAATGGCTATTGGCGCTATTGTTATCATTAATATGCCATTTAATACACATAGAAATGGTGGAAAAAAATTAATTTACTGGATATTTCCATTTTTAACCTGGTTACTAAGTTCAATTATCGACACGGCCTTTTATATATTAGGAAAATCTTCTTCTAATCAATCCTCTCTTTTTTTAGCCACTTTATTTGGAACAGCAGCCAGTATAGGAATTTTGTTATTACTTTTTGAAAAACTTAAATTTAATAGAATTATAGCTATTCATATTCTTCCCTATGGCATTCTTTTAGGGATACTAAATTTTTTGTCCATTCATTTTCTAATGAAAGCCATTGGTCAAGGCTGGGATGCCAGTTTAATGTTCCCTATAAATAATGTCGGTATTATTGGACTTTCAATGCTTGGTGCACTGCTTATCTTTAAAGAAAAAGCCAGTAAATTTAAATTCATAGGCATTTCTATGGCCATTACAGCGGTTTTCTTAATCACCCTTTCCTGAGGAAATGAAAGATTATTTCAAATATAAAACATTAAAAAAACGTGGTGTTGGAGAAATTAGGGATAGAGGCAGTAAGTTCTTATCTTTCTCTATTCCAATAGAGAAGTTAGAAGACGTTAATCCGGCACTGGAAGAGATTAGAAAATTACATGGAAAAGCCAGTCATCATTGTTTTGCGTGGCGTTTAGGGCTCGATGGCATCTTATTCAGAGCCAATGATGATGGGGAACCCTCAGGAACCGCTGGCAAACCAATATTGGGACAAATAGATAGTGCGGGCTTGACCAATACCCTTGTTGTTGTGACGCGTTATTTTGGAGGCACTTTATTAGGAACTTCCGGGCTCATACAGGCTTACAGAAATGCTGCAGCATTAGCCATTGAAAATGGTGGGACCATAGAAAGGGAATTATCAACTTATTATTTGTTTTCTTGTGATTACAGTAAAATGCCTTTAATAATGGATGCAGTTAAAAAATATAACCTTATTGTCATTCATCAGGAGTTTGATACAGATTGTAAGTTGACCGTCCAATTTCCTCAATCAAAATGGGAAGGCAAATTGCCCGAATTTTTGTCACAGGCCCTATCCTTAAGGATCGATCAGATTGATCCAATTGCCTTATCGCCTCATTTGAAGTGGGAAAAAATTGGGGTTTGGTAGCTTATTTAATTTTTTTGAATACGCATGGAAACAGAAGAAAATCCATCTGTCAAACTACAGGCATATATGCCTGCCGGAATATCTTTCGTGGGAAATTCAAACCTGTTGTTTCCCGGATTTAAATTTATTCTTCTTCTTTCCACCATTTTGCCGTCTATGTGGTACAGTTGTAAATCAAATAAACCACTTAACTCCGTTAAAATATGAATTTGAATATAGTCTGTAAATGGATTTGGAAAAGCATTAAGCTTAAGTCTTGTTGCACCTAATGCATGAATAGATGATGTTTTACAAGCTAGGCTGGTAACTGGCCTAAGAAAAAAGCCAAAATCATTTAAGGGCAGTCCCAAACTATCTGGCACATCCAATTTTAATTTTAAATAATCTAGTCCATACGTCTCATCAAATTTTCCTTTTAGGGTAATACAACCCGTTTCATTTTTTTTAAATATACAATCCTGAGGAAAACATGAGTATTTAATAGTTGCTGGTAATTGATGTAATGATTTTCCAACTGGCAACGTCGATATTTCTTTGGGTATCTTAACCGCAAAGGAATATTCTACAGGAATATGAAGACACAAACTATCTACCATTCCCTTTTTACCGTTATAGCCTGAAAAAGAATAAACGCCAGTGGAATCAGCGGGAATAATAACCTGACTGCAAGGATTAATTTGTGCCAATAACCCTGCATTGCTGAAAAATAAACAAAAGAAGATTGGGAATACACATTTCATTTAAGGAAAATAATAAGGTTAATGTACCACAAAATTCCTGTAATAACTAATTTTCTTGTTTAGTTTTTCAGAAAAATCAGTCCTTTCAAGTAAATCTTCGATACATACATGCATCCGGTATTGCCAGTAATTTTTGGGGTTTGCAGGAACATTTATTCTTTCCACAGAAGGATCCGGGTTACGTAAAAACAAATCCATCCCTAATAAATCCTGAATAGGAAAAACAGCCCAGATGGAAGGCCAGCGCAGATGGAGATTTATAACCTTTTCAACTATATCAGGTGAACAGGATAATGGGGCTATGCCGGACTCCCCTAATTGAAACTGATAAAATCGCTGAATCTGATCCCTGTCTGATTCATCCCACCAGGTTCTGATTGGAGACATATCATGCGTAGATGGACTTACCACTGATAAATATGGTATATCCCTTTCCTGTAGAAATTCAGTCTCGGGATTTTTACTCATCCGCTGAATTTCAAGGGATAACAAGCCGAGCTCCTTCATTACACCGGAAACACAGGCTGGCACCATACCAAGGTCTTCCCCACAAATCAACATATTTGTAGCCTCTTTTATGGCTGGTAATTTTTCCATTGCCTTTTTCCTCCAGAAATCATCCTGCATTTGATAAAAATAATAATCATGAAATCTTTGGACAAGATATTGGCTGGAGGCATCCAGACATTTGAATGAAAAGGTGTCCTTCAGATTAATTCTTGGATGATAAGCATTTTCAAGATGCTTATCTTTTATAAATAATACCTCACAAACTAGGTTAAATAATACTTCTTTATACGGTAGAAATTTTAAACCAGAGGAACTGTTTAAAAAAGTTTCCAGATCTTTTTGACAATTAAGAAATGGTTTAAACTGATAACCCCCAAAATGGTCTTCATCAAATATTGAGGCTATCACATCCATCGTATCTTCTTTGAAGAGCGAAAGGAACAATTCCAATTTTAGGTATGGCTTACAAAACCGTTGCTCATCAAAATGAAGGCCAATTTTAATAAAATCATCAGATAATATAGGAAGCGCCGGATTAAAAACGCCTAATAATCCATCCACCTGGTTTGCTGGAATTTCCCAAATCCTGAAAAAGCCCAGAATATGATCGATTCGATAAGCACCAAAATACTTTGCCAGCAGGATCATTCTATTTTTCCACCAATTATAACCATCTTTAGCCATTTCAGACCAGTTATAGGTTGGAAATCCCCAGTTTTGACCCGTTGCTGAAAACGGGTCCGGAGGTGCACCCGCCTGACCATCCATATTAAACAAATGGGGTGCAATCCATGCATCTGTGCTATGTTTAAAGATACCGATGGGAAGATCACCTTTCAAAATTACTCCTTTATTTTTTGCATATTCAGTTGCTTCCAGCAATTGTTTATCCAGATGAAATTGTAAAAAGAAATAAAAAGCAATCGGTAAATAACTTTCTTTATCAGGATGAATAAAATCTGTTAAAAATGCTTCTTTATAGGTGGCATATTCTCCCCATTGATAAAAATCAACGGTGTTAAATTTCTCTCTAAAGTAAGAAAACAAGGCATAAGGTTCCAGCCATGATCTATTTTCATTAAAAAAGGAAATAAAAGCACTATCATTTTTAAGAATAAACCATTGATCGTTAAAGATTTTTTTGGCCAAATCCAGTTTACATGACAGGACTCGTTCATAGTCCACTGCTTTTAGCGCATTTAAATCTTGTTTGATATTATTTAAATCAGAAGCAGATATTATTTTATCCCATCCCGGAATACGTTCGATATGCAGATACAGCGGATGTAAAGCAAAAACAGAAATAGCTGCGTAAGGGTAAGAATCGGTCCAGGTCTTGGAAGATTGCGTATCATTAATTGGAAGAATTTGAATCATCTTAAGTCCGGATTGGGCTGCCCAATCTGAAAACAAAATTAAATCATGAAATTCACCCACACCAAGACTTTGCTGGCTTCTTAAAGAGAAAACAGGAATCGCAACACCTGCACCTTTCCAGTAGGAGGAGGGATAATTAAAACGGGTATCATTCAATAATATAGTACGCTGGGAATTTATTGGTTTGATATCCCTGACATCTCTGTTTTCCCCGGTTTCAAAAGTTATATTATTGTCAGGTGTAACCCAAACATATTTATATTCCAGTCCTTCCGGAAATGCAGGAAACGAAATAGATCCAGTCCATTCATTATTCTCCTTCGAATTTGAAAGTTTTAAAGCATTTTCAGGCTGCCAGTTTCCCAATTCAGGAATATTTCCTGCTACAACCAGTTGTGCATACGGATATGGATACGGAACTCTAAGATGAAAGGAAAGTTTTATAAAACCATTCCCCCTTTTTTCTTCTGGAAATTTTCCTGATTTTGGTAAAACGGAACCTGTAAAAGCATCACTAAAAAATGCATTTTCAGGATGTCCTTTATCCATCCAGAAATCTCTAATAAAATAAATATCACAGATATCCCTTCTTTCAGGCAACGATCTTATAAAATTACCTTCATCTCGAATCGTTTTCTGGAAATTATCTTTAACTACATAGGCATATTTAAAATTCAACTGAGTATGCAAAAAATCGAATTCATTTGTCCAGAAACCGTTTCCAACATATATTAATGGCCAGTATTCAACAGATAATTCGTTTATTTGTAAAACTTTAAGATATAAATTTTCACCCGGTTGTGTATGATAGTGAATCTGGAATTTTAGTTTACATGACATCATTCATTATTTTTAACAAAAATAAAGAGAATCGCCGACAAAGCCGTTTATTGATAAAAAAACATTTTTTTAAAAAAACTATTGCGAAAAGTAAATAATCAACTATATTTGCGCACGCGTTTCGGAAAAGTCCAGACCAAAATTAATTGCGGATGTAGCTCAGTTGGTAGAGCGCAACCTTGCCAAGGTTGAGGTCGCAGGTTCGAATCTTGTCATCCGCTCCATTTTTTAACTTTAAACGATTAAATCTTCAAGACCTTATGCTGATTATTGATGTAAAAGATAACGAAAGTATCGACCGTGCTCTAAAAAGGTACAAAAGAAAGTATAGAGATTCCCAGGTGATGAAAGAATTGAGAAGAAGGCAGGAGTTTGTTAAGCCATCTATCTCTCGCAGAGCAGAGGTATTAAAGGCCGTTTACATGGAGGAGAAAAAAAGAGAAGTAGAAGATTAATTCTATTTTCAAATGCAGATAGAAAAAAAGAGCAACTCGTGAAGTTGCTCTTTTTTTTTGTGTTAAGATGACCTGAAAGCGGTTTCATGGTAGCCTCTGTCATGTGGTCCCAGAAATAATCTGGCATAAATCCGATAAATAGCCAATCCGTCTAAAATTAAAATAAGCGCAATCAATAAGGTTAATCCAATTTGATTTTCATGCAAATGACCTAAAATCAAATCTTCACCAATAAAAGTCGGCGTTATTGGAAAACCTGATAATCCAAGACAAGCAATCAGAAATGCAACTGATAATCTGGGTCTTATGTAAGAAAGTCCGTGAAATTTATTTAAATAAACCGATTCCCCCATATATTTTAATCTTTTAATTACCATAAATCCTAATACCGCTGCAAATACGATACCACTTAAGAACAACATCAATTGGATAATTTCAAATTGCTCATTTAATGCAATGGTCTGGCCCAATAAAAATTGACTGAAAATAATCTGCCACCAGGCATTTTCTGCACTTATTCTGGATTCAAAAGCTGAGATAATAAAACCTAAACTTAAAAAACCGCCAAAAAATGAAAAAGTATGTAACCATGGCTCATCATAATACTTTTTTATAAAAATGAAATAGAATCCGGCAGCTAAATATAAACTACACAAAATCAGTGCATTTCCTGTTTGAAAAAATCTCAGTCTTCTACCTATCCGTTTCAAAGGCTGCCATAAATACCTGAACATGTTGGTATCCATATTAAATTCCTTAATACTTAACTGAAAGATAGAGATTTTAAATCTTCCCCATAAATTTTTGGTAATCTGATTATCTGGTGGTAAGAAATGAAAAAACTGATCATGAATCAAATAACTTAGAACAGCGGGAGAAACTAATAACTGATAGGTTCTTAAAAAAGCATTACCCGCAAAATGAATTAAAGCAAGGGTATGAAAACCTAAAGCTATCTCAATAAAAATTAAACCTATCTGGGCTATGGAGGAGTAGGCAATCTGGGTTTTTATCGACGACTGAACTCTTGCGATGAGTGTAGATAATAAACTGGTCAATCCACCCATAATGATTACCACGACAATAAAAATAGTATTTTCCTGCCAGAAAGGGAAGGTACGGAGTAAGAGGAAAACGCCCATGTGCACGCTTAATGAGCCATAAAAAATAGCTGATGAGGTAGTAGGCCCCTCCATGGCACGCGGTAACATGGATGAAAATGGAAATTGAGCCGATTTTACCCAGGCTGCCAATAAAAAAATAAAGGGAATTACCTGAATATAAATATCATGGTCCCCGCCTGAAAAATTAATATCCACCCATTTTAACTCTTCAAAATTAAGAGACTTTTTAAAATAATGATGGCTAAGCCAGATACCAAGCAGCATGGAAATATCAGCAATTCTGTAAACTGAGAGTAATTTCATTGCATTTTTAGCTGGAAGATATCTGTCTTTATAAAAGGCAACCAATAGAAAGGAAGCAATGCCAATAATTTCCCATCCAGCAAAAAGGGTTTCAAAATTTCCGGAAAATTCAATGATAGTAAGCCCAAAAAAGAAAAAAAGCATGTTATTGTAGAAGCGCTTAAACCCCTTTTCTCTATGCAAATAAGTTTTACTGAATGTTGAAACCAGCATTAAGATGAAATCTGTAATCCACGCAAAAACACCGGTCTGAAAATCAAAAAATAAATGAAAGGAAAAATTAGAAGTACTGGTTTTGTAGAGCGCAGGACCTTCAAAAAACAAAGCAGTATCTTGTTGCATATAACATTTAACACATAACCAGGTAAGTAATAAAAAATGCAGGGCAAGGGTAATGAAAACCGTTCTGAAAATTAGTTTTTCCTGATGATTTCCAGGAACCAGGGATATCATAAATCCAGCAAATGGAATTAAGACAAAC